>Ga0256406_1000260_pt1 | contig 100238 bp, 87 predicted proteins | sample RumenRJG_03DNA_FD_185986 | JGI IMG/M metagenome (GOLD analysis project Ga0256406, IMG submission 185986) | Bovine rumen microbial communities from Lethbridge, Alberta, Canada - RJG_03 | ecosystem: Host-associated > Mammals > Digestive system > Stomach > Rumen | place: Canada: Alberta...
GCCTTCAAATCAGCTCTGAAAGCGTCTGTGTCAACCTCAAGAAGTGCTCTTGCGATACCGTGACGGATAGCGCCTGCCTGACCTGTAAAGCCGCCGCCCTCAACCTTAGCAACAACATCAAACTTAGCAACAGTCTGAGTTAAAGCCAAAGGCTGACGAACAATAACCTTAAGAGTATCAAGACCAAAGTAATCATCTATATCTCTTCCGTTAATAGTAATTTTGCCGTTTCCCGGAATCAAGCGAACTCTCGCAACGGAAGACTTTCTTCTGCCTGTACCGTAATACTGTTCTTTTGCCATAATTAAAATCCTCCTTATTTAATTTCTCCGGTCCAATTTTCCGGCTGCTGAGCCTCATGATTATGCTGCTCGTTCTTATATACGCGAAGTCTTGTTAAAGCCTTTCTTCCGAGAGTATTGTTCGGAAGCATACCCTTAACGGCATACATCATAGCTCTCTCGGGATTCTCTGCCATAAGCTTGTTGTAGTGAATCTCCTTAATTCCGCCTACCCAGCCGGTATGATAATAGCGAACCTTCTGATTAAGCTTATTTCCTGTTAACACTGCCTTTTCCGCATTGATGATTATAACATGATCGCCGCAGTCAACATTGGGTGTGTAAGTCGGAAGATGCTTACCTCTCAAGATGCTTGCTGCCTGTGCAGCAACACGTCCCAACGGCTTGTCCGCTGCGTCAATGATGTACCATTTTCTTTTGATTTCCTGTGGCTTTGCCATATAGCTGCTCATTGAAAAATCCTCCTTAAAAATTTATCCGAATCGGTTGACCTAAATCAAACCTGCACGAATAATGATACTACTTTTTTCCTTACTTGTCAATACTTTTTTTGAATTTTTTAAAATACTTTTTTAAATCTCGTTTATTCTCTTTTTTTCTCTTTTAATCTTTTGTTTTCTCATTCTCTATTTTCAAAATAATATCTAAAATATCCTCAGGCTTTGAAGCTATATAATCAGCACCGGCGCTTGTAAGCTCGTCAATATCTCTGAAGCCCCACAATACTCCTATAGAAATCATACCCGCATTTTTTGCTGTATATATATCAACATTTGTATCTCCGACAAATATGCATTCCGAAGGCTTAGCCCCAAGTTCCTCTGCCGTTAAAACAGCACCCTCCGGGTCAGGCTTGGTTTCAATCCCTTCCCTCTTTCCGTGACATACATCAAACAGACCCTTAAACATAAGGTCACAAAGCATTACCGTTACATTATCCGGTTTATTTGACAATACCGCCGTTTTCAGTCCTTTTTTCCGCAAATTCTCCAAAAGAAGGCATATACCGTCAAAGGGCTTTGTTTCATACACCACATCACTCTCATACTCGCTGTCATATTTTCTTTCAGCCCTTTCAAACATTTCAGGGGAATCTGCGTTATAATAAGCGAGAAAACGATGAACTAACTTTTTCTTCCCATCACCCACAAAATATTTAACCTTATCCTCCCCTATCGGCTCAAAGCCGCAGTATTCAAGAGTGACATTACAGTAATGTGTAATTGTTGAAATAGTGTCGGAAATTGTACCGTCAAGGTCAAAAATAACTGCTTTTATCATATTTATAATCTGAACTCCTTTCACCAATGCCGTTTGGGAAGAAAATCGCCCGCAAATTACCGTTATGAGGGACGAAATCGTACTTTGTGTACTTCAAGTCCCCGAATAACGACAAGCAGCACCGCTTATCTTTTTCCAAACTTTTTCTTCTGTTAATAAAAATAATATTATTGTGTACTGTTGGAAATGATAATTATAATTATTATTACAAAAAATCCCATTTTGTTGTAAATACAACATACTTTACATTAATATTATAGTATAATAATATAAAATGTCAATAAAATGCGTAAATTTTTGGCATTTATTGTATTACAGCTGTATTTTTCAGCCTGAATATATAACACATTTACAATAAAAGAAAGGCGTGACGTTATGAAAATCACAAACGATATTTATTATGCAGGTGTCAATGACCATAAAATTGACCTTTTTGAAGGTCAATACGTTGTTCCGAACGGTATGGCATACAACTCTTATGTAATAATTGATAAAAAAATCGCCGTATTCGATACGGTTGACGCTAATTTCACCCACGAATGGCTTGATAACCTTTCTGATATATTAGGCTCAAGAAAGCCCGATTATCTGATTGTTCAGCATATGGAGCCTGATCACTCCGCAAATATTATGAATTTTGTAAAAACCTATCCCGACGCAAAAATAGTCGCCAACAAAAAAACCGCAGCAATGATTACACAATTTTTTGATATTGAGCTTGAAGACAAAGCTGTTATTGTGGAAAACGGCGAAAGTCTGAGCCTCGGCGACCATGAGCTCACCTTTGTATTTGCGCCTATGGTTCACTGGCCCGAGGTTATGATGACCTATGATTCAAAGGATAAGGTTCTCTTTTCGGCAGACGGCTTCGGCAAATTCGGCGCTCTTGACGTTGATGAGGATTGGGCTTGTGAAGCAAGACGTTATTATTTCGGTATTGTAGGCAAATACGGCGCTCAGGTGCAGGCTGTATTAAAAAAAGCAGCCGGTCTTGATATTGAAAAAATATGTCCTCTCCATGGGCCTGTTCTTACCGAAAATCTCGGCTATTATATTAATCTTTACGATATCTGGTCCTCCTATGGTGTCGAATCAGAGGGAATAATGATTGCATATACCTCTGTTTACGGCAACACAAAGGCAGCCGTTGAACTGCTTGCGGACAAGCTCAAATCAAAGGGCGCTCCGAAGGTTGTTGTATGCGACCTTGCAAGAGAGGATATGGCAGAATGTGTTGAGGACGCTTTCAGATACGGCAAGCTGGTTCTTGCAACAACCACCTATAATGCCGGAATATTCCCTTATATGCGTGAATTTATAGAGCATCTTACCGAAAGAAATTATCAAAACAGAACCATTGCTTTCATTGAAAACGGCACATGGGCTCCCCTTGCCGCAAAGGTTATGAAGCAAATGCTTGAGCCGTGCAATAATATTACTTATGCCGAAAATACCGTAACAATAAAATCGGCAGTGAAATCGGAAAATCGTGAACAGCTTGAGGCACTTGCAAATGAGCTGTGTATGGATTATATTGCAAAATCCGATGATATGGCAAACAAAAACGACCTTACGGCATTATTTAAAATCGGATACGGCTTATATGTTGTCACATCAAACGACGGCAAGCGTGATAACGGCTTGATTGTCAATGCTGTTTCCCAGGTAACGGATAATCCCAACAGAATTGCCGTTACAATCAACAAGGCAAATTATTCTTATCACGTTATAAAACAAACCGGAAAAATGAACGTCAACTGTCTTTCAACTGACGCTCCCTTTAAAATTTTTGAAACCTTTGGTTTCCAAAGCGGCAGATCACAGGATAAATTTGCCGGTATGGAATACGGGAAATCCGACAACGGTCTTCCATATCTGTCCAGATATATCAATGCCTTTATGTCCCTTGAGGTGGAGCAATATGTTGATTTTGAAAGCCATGGAATGTTTATTTGTAAGGTTACCGAGGCAAGAGTGCTGTCCGATAAGGAAACCATGACCTATACTTATTATCAGAATAACGTAAAGCCCAAGCCCGAAACAGAGGGTAAAAAGGGCTATGTATGCAAAATATGCGGCTACGTATATGAGGGTGATACGCTCCCCGATGATTTTGTCTGCCCGCTTTGCAAGCATGGAGCTGCGGATTTTGAACCCATAGCATAAATACCACTTCCAATAACATTATCTCAGAGTTATGCAGGATACTATATCCCGCATAACTCTGTCAATATCTTTGAAAGGATGATAAATATGCCAAAATTAAAACCGAATGATATAGCAAGAGTAAAAGCTATGGGTTTTTTAATTAACCGCGGAACGGAGTGCTTTTCTGGAAGAATCGTTGCGCCGGGAACGGTATTTACCGCCGAGGATTTTTCCAACATTGCAACATTAGCCGAAACATATGGAAACGGCAAGGTAATATGTACCTCCAGGCTTGCTGTTGAAATTCCCGGTATTCCCTATGACAAAATTGAAGCCGCGCAGGAATTTGCGGAGGCTCACGGAATGCGCTTCGGCGGTACGGGAAATAAAATCCGTCCCGTTGCAGCCTGCAAGGGTACTACCTGCATTTACGGTAACTGTGACACTCAGGCAATTGCCAAGAAAATTCATGAAGAATATTATATCGGCTGGAACGGAGTTGCGCTTCCTCACAAATTCAAAATCACCGTCGGCGGCTGTCCCAACAGCTGTATGAAGCCATCGCTTAATGATTTTGGAGTTGAGGGGCATAAAATTCCTGTTTATAACGAAGCAGACTGCCGTGGCTGCAAGGTATGTATGATTGAAAAATCATGTCCGATGAAAGCGGCAAGGCTTTCAGACGGAAAACTCAGCATTGATGATGAGGTTTGCAAAACCTGCGGTGTATGTACAGGAAAATGTCCATTCAAGGCGGTTGCTCATACAAGCAAAACTCTGTATCAGATCTACGTTGGAGGCACTTGGGGTAAAAGAACAAGAAAGGGTACTCCCCTATCACGTCTTGTAACCGAAGATGAAATTTTTCCGCTGCTTGAAAAAACATTGCTCTGGTTTAAGGAAAATGCATATTTAAAGGAACGACTCGGCATTGCTATCGACAGAATCGGGGTTGATTGCTTTGAAAGTGCAATAATGAGCAATGACCTGCTTGACCGAAAAGAGGAAATTCTCGCCAAGGATATTCTTCAAAGAATGTAATATAAATTTACTTATGCCTCATAAGTCAGGCGAACGGAGCATTATATGAAAAAAATATCTTATCTTATTATTTTATGCCTTATTCTTTCCGGCTGCTCGGCTGTACAGCCGGGTACCACGGACGACTCGGAGCTTACGCTTACCGACAGTGCCGGAAATACCGTAGCTCTCAAAAAGGACGCCCGAATTGCTTCGGCATACGGCTCATTTTCCGAATGTTGGCTGTTATCGGGCGGAACACTTGTGGGAGTAACCGATGATGCCGTAAACGAACGATATTTGCCGTTAGATGATACGACAGAAATAATCGGAACTGTAAAGGAAATTAACCTTGAAGCGCTTGCCGCAGTCAATCCTGACTACGTAATATTGTCCGAGGATATTACCACACAGAAAAGCCTTAAGGAAAGCCTTTCTTCAATGGGTATACCATGCGGTTACTACAAAGTGGACTCCTTTGAGGATTATGACAATATGATGAAACAATTCTGCAGCTTTAACGCAAGAGAGGATTTATACCAAAAAAATGTTATCGAGGTTAAGCAGAATATTGAAAATATTCTAAAAAAGGTTCCCTCGGAAAGCGATAAAACCTATCTGCTGATGCGTGCTTATTCAACCGGCATTAAGGTTAAATCAGACAATCTTGCCGACTCTATAATAAAGGACTTTAATATTTCAAGTCTTGCCGACGCAGTACCATCTCTGCTTGACACCCTAAGCCTTGAGGAAATAATCACTCAGGATCCTGATTACATTTTTGTGCTTACAATGGGTGACGAAACGGCAGCAAGAAAGTACCTTGCCGACAGTCTTGAAAGCAACCCGGCATGGAACGGACTTACCGCAGTAAAAAGTGACAACCTTATAGTCCTGCCCAAGGAATTATTTCATTACAAACCAAACGACAGATGGGACGATAGCTATGAGTATATTGCGAAAATCATCTACCCCGAAATCTTTGAATAAGCATCCGGCAAAGAGCAGTATTACGCTCTTTGCCTTTTTGGGTATTTTACTGCTTATAACTCTTGCTTTTTCCGTACTGCTCGGTTCTTCTGATATTAATGCGTTAAAAACGCTTTGTAACCCCTTTTCCGCAGATAAAACAAGTGCCGAATACAGGATTATTTTTTATGTACGTCTTCCTCGAGCAGCTGCAGCAGTCCTCTGCGGTTCTGCGCTTGCTGTTTCGGGTGTAATAATTCAGGCAGTATTGAACAACGCAATGGCATCTCCCGGTGTAATCGGAGTTAACGCAGGAGCAGGGCTTGCCGCCGCAATTGTTACCGCAGTATTCCCCTTTGCTGTTTTTCTTATTCCGCCTGCCGCTTTTTTCGGCGCACTGGCAGCCTGTCTGCTGATTTATTCAATTGCCGCAAAAACAGGCGCAAGCCGCATCACCGTTACCCTTGCAGGTCTGACGGTAAGCAGTATTCTCACCGCAGGCATAAATATCGTTAAAACAATTTATCCCAACTCGGTTTATAATATGACCGCATTTTCTGTGGGAGGTCTTTCGGGGGTTAATTATACGGTATTAAAATACACCTTTCCGTTAATTGCTGCTTGTATAGTATGTAGTATTATTTTTGCAAAGGATATTGATGTGCTTAATCTCGGTGAAGAAACCGCCGCAGGTCTTGGGCTGAGAGTAAACAGGATACGCTTTTTTCTTCTGATTCTTGCAAGCGTTCTTGCAGGCTGCGCTGTATCTATTGCAGGGCTTGTTGGCTTTGTGGGGCTTATCATACCGCATATTGTGCGACGCTTTACCTCAAGCCGTCATACTCTTCTTATTCCGGCAAGTGCGCTTTGCGGTGCTGAGCTTGTACTTTTATGTGACATTCTCAGCAGAATCCTTTTCAAGCCCTATGAAATTCCTGTAGGTATATTATTATCCTTTATCGGAGGATTTTTCTTCCTTACACTGATACTGACAAAAAGGAGCTCAAAACTGTATGATTAAAGCTGAAGGGCTGTGCTTTTCTTATGGGGGCAAGCAAATAATTAACAATCTGTCCGCCGAATTTCATCCGGGTGAGCTTTGCTCGATAATCGGTGTTAACGGAAGCGGAAAAACAACCTTTATAAGACTTCTGAGCCGTATGCTGAGTCCATCGGACGGAACCGTCACCGTTGACGGCAAGGCGGCCGTTTCCTATACGCCAAAGGATTACGCAAAAATAGTTTCCGTACTTCCTCAGAACCGCCCTACTCCTTCAATATCGGTGCATGACCTTGTATCACACGGACGCTTCCCTTATCTGGGATTTTCAAGACGTCTGTCCCCAAAGGATAACGAAAGAATTGAAGCCTCCCTTAAAACAACCGATACAATGCGTTTTGCAGACTCCGATATCAGGCGGCTTTCGGGCGGGGAAAGACAGCGTGCATATATTGCAATGCTTCTTGCCCAGGACTCCAAATACCTCCTGCTCGATGAGCCTGCCGCTCATCTTGACATTTCCCACAGCTTTGAGGTGATGGAGCTGTTAAAGCTGCTTTGTGCAAGAGGGAAAGGAATAATAACGGTTCTTCACGATTTGTCGCTTGCATTTAAATACAGCGATAGAATTTTGCTTATTGACAACGGAGGTGCCTCTGTCTACGATTCGCCTGAAGCGCTTATCTCCTCCGGCAAGCTGACCGGCGCTTTCGGAATTTCATGTAAATGTATAAATGCAGATGGCAGAAATGAATATATTTTTGATTCTATTAAGAATAACAACATTTTCAACTGATATACAAGAGTAATCGAATATATAACAAAAAGTGTTACCCATCTTAACCATTATAAATTACAAAACGACAAAGCTTAAAAAATATTGTTGCTTTTCTTCAAATAATATGTTAAAATAAAACCGGTGATTATAATGAATGTTTTTTTTGATAAATGCTCGGACGCTGTTGAGAGGGCATCTGAGTACAAAACCTACTCGGTTTTTTATTCCGAAATAAACAATCCCAATCTGAATATACATACCCATGACTGCTGTGAAATTCTTCTTTGCACAAAGGGCGGAAAAAATTTCCTTATTGACGATAAAATCTATAAGGTGCATAACGGAGATTTATTTATAATAAATCAGTTTGAAGCGCATAAAATAACCTTTGAGCCGGACTGTACTATTGAAAGATACGTTCTCCAGATTCATCCTGAGTTTATCTTTTCCGAATCAACTCCCGAAACAGATCTTTCACTATGCTTTTACACAAGGAACAGCAGCACTTCAAATCGTCTGTCCCTTTCGGACGATGAGCTTGAACGTGTTGTTTCGCTTTTTGAAAGACTTCGCGAAAATCATCGTTACGGTGATGATGTTATAAAGAATGCGGTAATGTGCGAGCTGCTTGCGGTTGTCAATATACTTTTTATAAACAACCATCCCGTTGAAGAGCTGTCTCAGAATATACAGCTTAAAAATGCCATTTTATATATTAATGAGCATTTATCCGAGGAGCTTTCTCTTGAAAAAATCGCAAAAAGCGCATTTATATCCGTAAATCAGCTGAGCAGAATTTTTAAGCTGAGCGTCGGAACAACCGTAAACAAATATATAGTCGGCAAACGGATTTCTCAGGCAAAAAAATGTCTTAACAGCGGTATGAGCGTTTCTGACACCGCATATGAATGCGGCTTTAAGGATTATTCAAACTTTATCAGAACCTTCAGTCAATCCGTAGGAATTTCTCCGGGAAAATACAAAAATTCTTCCTGTCAATAGGTCTTTAATATTACCCCAACGCAAAAAAGGCTGAACCGCATCGGTATCAGCCTTTTCTATGATATAATGTAATCCTTATCTGTTTATAAGTACCTGCTTTTCATATTCCTTCACCTTATCAAGCCAGGTAAGACCGGGATATGTTCCCGTTTTTTCACAGTAATAATCCCAGACAAGCTCAACAGGTGCAGCCTTAAACTCCTGAATGTATGCAAGCCTTGAAGAAACGTCTCCCTCAGCCTCAAGCTTTTTCATAAGCTCAACAGGCTGCAGCAGGGCTGATAAAATTGCCTTTTTGGTATTTCTCATCCCTATTACCCATGCAGCAATTCTGTTTATCGATGCGTCAAAGAAGTCGGTTGCAATATAGGTCTTATCTAACTTATTCATTCTTACAAGCTCTTCCATAATTGCTTTTGTTTCGTCATCAAAGGCAACAACGTGGTCGGAATCCCAGCGAACAGGTCTTGAAACGTGAAGAAGAACATTTTCGGAAAAAGCGAATACCGAGCCTAATTTTGCCGATACCACTTCAGTCGGGTGAAAATGACCGGTATCAAGAGTCATAATAATATGATCGGAATTTTTCTTCATAACATAACCCATACAGAACTCATGCGAGCCTACAGTATAGCTTTCCGCACCAATTCCGAACACCTTTGACTCAATTCCGTCAACAACGCCTTCAACATCGCTTGTTGCCGCAAAAATTTGGTCATAGCTGTCCTTAAGACGTAACCTCGGCGACAATGTGTCAACAGGAAATTCCTTGTCGCCGTCAGGCGTCCAATGATTTATAATACAGGGCTTTCCCGTTTCCTTGTAAAAATAACCTCCGATTTTTCTTACAGCTATTCCATGCTCAATCCAGAATTTTCTGATGCTCTCGTCGGCACATGAAAGAGTACCGTTTGTACTTTTCTCATGCGAAAAATATGTAGGATTAAAATCAAGCCCTATTCCCTTTTCCTTAGCCCATTCAACCCAATTCTTAAAATGCTCGGGTGTAATTTCATTACGGTCAACAACCTTATCCGATTCAAGATAGTTTGCGTGCAAATTCACCTTGAGCACACCCGGAATATATTTCATTGCCGCCTCAATATCGTTTCTCAGCTCATCGGCAGTGCGTGCAGCTCCCGGATAGTTACCTGTTGTCTGTATTCCGCCGGTAAGCTCTCCGCCCTTTTTTTCAAAGCCTCTTACATCATCACCCTGCCAGCAGTGCATTGACAAAGGCGTTTTATCGCATATTTCAATTGCCTTGTCAACATCTATACCATACTGTCGATAAAAATCTTTTGCAAATTCATAGCCCTTCTCTGTATTGTACATATTTCATCACCTTTCTGATATTTTATAAGGGTTGTACAATAATATTGTATCTCCTATTAATATCAGATTAATTATACACTATTTATTCAAAAAAATCAATAGTATATTAAAAACATCTACGTTTTTATAAAAAATATCATACTGTTTTAAGATAAAATGTCCAACGTATCAAGCCGTTCGCCGTTATTACGTATCTCAAGACCCGTTTGCAGAGAGCAGAAACAGGCTGTATTTACTTTGCAATTTACTATTTTTTATAAAAGTGTTGCTATTGCAATTTATTATATGAAAAAAATTAACATTTAACTATTGATTTTTTTCCCTGTTGCTGATATAATACTTATTTGTAATATGATATTTATACTGCCGGAATGAATAGTGCTGATTTGCGCTTTGTACCGGCGCAGGAAGGAATGAATATAAAATGTGTGAGCTGAAATTCAGATATGCCCGGAAGAATGACACAGACACAATTATGCAGTTTATATCCGAGCTTGCAAAATTTGAAGGACTTGAGGAAATACTTAATGTTACCGAAGAAACATTGATTGACTGGGTTTTCATCAGAAACAAGGCGGAAATTATTATTGCGGAAATAGATTCAAAGCCCATAGGCTTCTGCTTGTTTTTTCACAATTTTTCAACCTTTATCGGTCATGCCGGTGTTTATATTGAGGACTTGTATATCAGTCCCGAATACAGAGGAAAGGGCTACGGCAAGCTACTTTTCAAAAAAATCGCTCGCATTGCGGTTGACCGCGGCTGCAAGAAGCTGGAGCTTTCCTGTCCCAATTGGAATAAGCCCGGAATAGAATTTTACAAGCATATGGGTGTCAAGCCAATGGATAAATGGACAACCTACCGTGTTTCCGACTCCGAGCTGCGCACACTGTGTGATGCAGATTAATAAACATTCACGGTTATATCAAAAAAAATGATAACCGCCGCATTTCTTCCTGCGTCGGTTATTTTTAATTAACGAGGTAAGATAAATGGGAAATATAGAAAAAAAACAAAGCTTTATGGGAAATGTAATGATTATTCTCTTTGCGCAGATAGTGGTCAAGCTCTTGGGAATAATTTACAGACTTGTTATAACAAACATTGACGGCTTCGGAAATCAGGGCAACGGGTACTATACGGCAGGCTTTAATATATACACTCTGCTTCTTGCCATTTCATCTGTCGGAATACCAAATGCCATATCAAAGATGACCTCCGCAAAAAATGCCGTAGGAGATTACAAGGGTGCTTACAGAATATATAAATCCGCTTTGGTGCTTTTTTGCATAATCGGTGTAATCGGCTCCTCCCTGCTGTTTTTCGGCTCCGGCTTTGTTTCTGATAAAATAATCAAGATGCCGAATGCAAAATATGTGCTGATGGCGCTTTCCCCGTCAATTCTTTTTGTCTGTCTGTCATCGGTTGTGAGAGGTTATTTTGTGGGTATGCAGAATATGCAGGCATCAAGCCGTTCTCAGATTCTTGAACAGGTGTTCAAATGCGTGCTTACCGTCGGCATTGTTGTATTTATGTCCAGACACGTACTCTATCCCGAGGATCCGGATATGAATGCCGCAATAATGGCAGCAGGCGCCAATCTTGCAACTACGCTTGCCACAGTTCTCAGTACGATATATATTTTCGGATTTTACCTTAAAAGAAAAAACGGTATTCAAGAAAAAATACGTACATCTTCTGTTGAAAGTGTAAAAAAGCCGTTATTTTCCATGTTCAAAAGTATTCTCATTATATCAATTCCGATTTCACTCGGCTCAATTATTGCGGCTATAAACAGAATTGTGGATACAGCAACCATTACAAGAGGCATTGAAGCTGCATTTTCTGCAATGATTCCCGCTCATGACGGGCTTGCCGCAATTATTAATCCCACTTTAGAGCAGCTTAATAATGAGGCGGTAAGACTTTCGGGTGTTCTTTCAAAAAGCGATACTTTGCTTAATCTGCCCATTTCAATGAATATTTCCTTTGCAACAGTGCTTGTTCCGTCAATTTCGGCAGCGCTTGCAAGAGGAGAAAAAAAAGAAGCGTCAAAATTCGTTTCTTACTCTCTCCTCATCTCACTGCTTATAATTATGCCCTGCGCCGTAGGCTTTATTGCGCTTGCAGAGCCTATCTACGGTATGCTTTACCCTGCCGCACCGGACGGCTGGCAGCTGCTTCAGTTAAGCTCTATAGCTCTTGTATTTATTGCCCTTAATCAGACAATATCCGGTTCACTTCAGGGTATCGGCAAGGTTTTTGTACCGGCAACAGGGCTTTTAATCGGCTGTATAGCAAAATTTATTTTAAATACAATTCTGATAAGACAGCCGGGAATAAACATTTACGGAGCTCCTCTGGGATCTGTTTTCTGCCAGATAATATCCTTTACATACAGCTTCACTGTGCTTTCAAGAAATATTCCGGTGTCTGTCACCGCAGGCAAGTATATCTTAAAGCCTTTAGGCTGTTCGGCTGTAATGGGCATTGCCGCATTTTTTATCCACAAGGCTATGCTTGCGCTTACAGCCTCCAATATACTTTCGATATTTACAGCTATTATTGCGGCAGTTATTATATATTTCACTCTGATTTTTGCTGCGCATACTCTCAGCAAAGATGAGCTTGAAATGCTGCCTATGGGAAATAAGCTGTACAAGCTGCTTGCAAAGCTTCATTTGGCATAACAGACACTAATTAAAGGAATAAAAAGGACTGATGTTGTAATTATAGGCGACAGTCTGTGCGGACTGCTGTGCGCTTTTCAATCGGACTTGCCTATATTTTTGATTTTCCCCCTTATAATAAGTAATAAAACCCGTTATTCACTTCATATATTGTAATAAAACCATATTTGGGGTGAATGTATGAAAGACTATATCGAAGAAAGAACCACCGCACTGGCTCACTACATTATTGAAAATAACACTACCGTACGAAAGGCTGCGGGCGTATTTCATGTATCAAAATCTACAGTACATAAAGATATAACGGACAGACTTAAGGAAATCAATCCAGGACTTGCGCAGGAGGTTGCAAAGGTTCTTGAAGAAAACAAGGCCGAGCGTCATATAAGGGGGGGTCTTGCAACTAAGGAAAAATATCTTAAGCTAAATAAAAAATAGAAAAATCAGAGCGTACCAACCGGTGTGCTCTGATTTTTTCAACAAAAATACAACTCAAATTAAATATCAGTAATATTTATGATTCAGTTATTTCAGCAACTGCTTTTCAATCATCCAATTTTTCAGCAAGGGCGCCCACTGTGCAACATGGGGCATATTCTGAGCAAGACCGAGACCGTGAGGTCCGTCGGGGAATATATGCATTTCAAACTGTATTCCGAGGCTCCTCAGCTTTTCACCGTATCTCAGACTGTTGCATACATTTACGCAACCATCATTTGAGGTATGCCATATAAAGGCCTCCGGGGTTTTGTCATCGGCAATTTTTATCGGGTCAAAGCTTGCAGCCACCCAAAGCTGTTCATCTCCAAGCAGATTTATTATAGATCCGACATGACAGGTTTCAAGGTCAGAAAAGTTAATTACAGGGTAGCACAAAATCTGATAATTCGGTATATAATCCTCTTTATCTATATCATCTGTATTTTCAAAATCAATTTCTTTTCTGTATGTAGATAACATAGCGGCAAGGTGTCCTCCGGCAGAGGAGCCCATTACGGCAATTTTATCAGGATTTATACCGAATTTTTGCGCATTGTGACGTACCCACCTTACACTGCGTCTTGCGTCAACAAGCGGCAGTGGGAACAGATGCGGATATACACGATACTGAACAACAAATGCGTCCATACCTATTGAATTAAAATACTCTGCGTATCCCTTTCCTTCATACTCTGCTCTTGCTGCATATCCTCCGCCCGGGAATATTATTACAGCTCCGTCACCCTTTTTGTTTTCAGCCTTGTAATATTCAATATCCGGCTCCTCAGCATATTCTCCGGGAATATTATACCACATTTTAAATTTTTCCATAATAATTTTCGCTCCTTTACATTTTATATTATATCGTCAATATTTTCCAAGGCAGCCGAACACAATTGTCTTACCGCTTCAATATCCTTTAACGAGGCAACAGATGCGGGTGAATGTATATATCTGCACGGAACCGATACCGAAGCACAGCGCACACCTGTTTCCGACAGATGTATTACCCCTGCATCATTTCCTCCCGATGCCATTTTTTTATACTGTACATTAATACCTTTATTCTCCCCAAGCCTCATAAGCCAATCACAGTATTTCTTATCTACAATCGTGGTTCTGTCCATAAAGCTGACTGCGGCTCCACCGTTCATTTCGGTAACATATTCATGCTTCTCCGCTCCCGGGACATCACAGCAGGTTGTCCCCTCTACAACAAGAGCAATATTCGGCTTTATTCTGTAAGCGGCAATTTCCGCCCCTCTTAAGCCTACCTCCTCCTGTGTGCAAAAGCAAAACCACGTGTCATATTCCACCTTTTCTTTTATCAGACTGCAAAGAATGTAACAGCCTACCCGGTCATCAATCGCCTTTGCTTTTATGGAATTTTCACCTAACAGCTCGGCTTCGGTATCAAAAGCGGCATAATCGCCTAATTTTACATATTTTTTTGCGTCCTCCATATCCTTTGCGCCGATATCAATAAACAGCTCGCTTTCCTTGGGGACCTTTTCCCTTTCGTCCTTTGTTGTCAGATGAACCGCCTTAATGCCTATAATCCCTTTGATTTTGTCCCTTCCGATTCTGACCTTTTTGGAAATGATAACCCTTGTATCTATTCCTCCCACAGACTTAAATTCAAGATAGCCCTCTTTTGTTATTCCGCTTATTATAAAGCCAACCTCGTCCATATGTGCCGAAAGCATAACCCTTTTATTGTGCTTTAAGCCCTTTTTCAGCACAAGCAGATTTCCCATGCTGTCGGCAATAATATCATCGGCATAGGGAGATACCTCCTGCCTGATAAGCTCTCTTACCGTACGCTCGCAGCCGCTTACTCCGTCAGCGTTACATAATTTTTCTAAAAGCATAGCCAGCCCTCCCCAAATTCGTCCGATTCCTTAACAAAATGCTCCAATAAGGATACTGTTGCTTCAAAATCTCGAATATCCATAGTTTCAACGCTTGTATGCATATATTTTAAGGGTATTGATAAAAGTCCTGTAGGTATACCGCTTCTTGTTACCTGTATTGCCCATGCGTCGGTACCGGTATCACCGGAATCAACGTCTGTATTTGTTTTAATGTCATACTTTTTTGATATCTCAAACAGCTTATCGGCAATTCTCGGGTGAATATTCGGTCCGATTGTGATAACCGTTCCGCTGCCTGCTTCAAAGGCATTTTTTGAGTTGTCCGGAGTAACTGCGTGGCATACGTCTATTGCTATAGCCATATCGGGGAAAATCCCAAAAGCAGCGGCTTTTGCTCCTCTTAAGCCAACCTCCTCCTGAACGGAAACACAAGCATATAAATCCGCATCAATTTCCTTAACTCTTTTAAATACCTCAATAACCGCAGCAACTCCGGCGCGGTCGTCAAGGGTTTTGCCGCTGTATGCGCTGTTCAGCATTCTGCCTACCGACTGAGAAAGCGTAACGGAATCTCCTATTGAAACAAGCTCACAAACCTCCTCTGCCGACAGCCCGGTATCTATAGTCATATCCTTAATTTTTATACTCTTTTTTGCCTCCTCCGCAGAAAGCACATGAGGCGGCTTTGCGCCTATTATACCTTTTATGTCCCTTTTCCCATGAATAATAACCTCGCTCGACGGTAAAATTCTCTGATCCACTCCGCCCACATTGACAAAGGATAAAAAGCCTCTTTTATCAATACCGGACACCATAAGACCTATCTCATCGCAATGAGCCTCAAGCATTATACTCGTTTTTGAGGTTCTTCCCTTTTTATAGGCAATAACACTGCCGAGCGCGTCTGTTCTGACCTCATCACAGTACGGTATAAACATTTCCTTTATTTTTTCGTTAATTCTGTATTCATAGCCTGACATACCGCGCATATCGCTCAGCCTTGATATTAATTCCTCCAAAATAAATCCTCCCTTCGCAAGCCTTAATTCCCTGAATATTATTTCAGCTTTTCGGTGTGGTAAATTATATAAAAAATACAAGGGCTGCAAAAGCAACCCTGATTTATTATCCCTTATTTCTTGCCTTTGCTCGCAAATCGGTTTTTAAAATTCTCTTTCTCATTCTAAGATGATTGGGAGTTACCTCCAAAAGCTCGTCATCGGCAATAAATTCCAAACACTGCTCAAGGCTCATATCCTTTGGCGGAACAAGCTTAAGAGCGTCATCGGAGCCTGAGGCTCTTGTATTTGTTGCGTGCTTTTTCTTGCATACGTTAACAACAATATCCTCCTGTCTTGCGTTCTCGCCGACAATCATACCCTCGTACACCTTTACGCCCGGTCCTATAAAAAGAGTGCCGCGTTCCTGTGCATTGAATAAGCCGTAGGTAATGGATTCGCCGTTTTCCCATGCAATAAGGGTTCCTCTTGTACGTGTCTGCAAGTCACCCTTATACGGCTCGTAATCCTCAAGTATGCTGTTAACAATACCTGTCCCCTTTGTAGACGTAAGCATCTCGTTTCTATAGCCTATAAGACCTCTTGACGGAATTAAAAATTCAAGTCTTGTGTAGTTCTGAGCAGTAGGCGTCATATTGACAAGAGAACCCATTCTTCTTATCACTCCGTCCATAATGGTACCCGTATATTCCTCCGGAACATCAACAGTCATTCTTTCTATAGGCTCGCATTTTACGCCGTCAATGGTTTTAAAGATAACAACAGGGTTTGACACCTGAAATTCATAGCCCTCACGACGCATATTTTCGATAAGAACCGACAAATGCAGCTCGCCTCTGCCCGAAACAATAAAGGACTCTGTTGAGTCTGTTTCCTCAACTCTAAGAGCAATATTTGAATCAAGCTCTCGGAAAAGTCTTTCCCTCAAATGCCTTGAGGTAACAAATTTTCCGTCCTGCCCCGCAAAAGGACTGTCATTAACACTAAAGGTCATTGAAAGCACAGGGTCGTCTATTTTTACAAAGGGAAGAGCCTCCGGCACTTCAACATCACATATCGTTTCTCCGATATTTATGTCGGTAATACCCGAAATTGCCACAACATCGCCTGCACCTGCCTCGTCAACAACAGCCTTTGAAAGACCTTCAAACATATACAGCTTTGTCGCTTTGCTTCGTGCAATGCTGCCGTCAGCCTTGCAAACGGCAAGAGGCATATTTGTTTTTATGCTTCCTCTTTGAATTTTACCTACCGCAATTCTTCCGGTGTAATCGTCATAATCTATATTTGAAACAAGCATCTGGAACGGTGCGTTTTCTTCACATTCCGGGCAAGGGATTTCGTTTACAATAAGCTCAAAAAGAGCCTTCAAATCCTTGTTTGGCTGCTCGGGATTGTATTCGGCGGTTGCCCAGCCGTCACGCCCCGACGCATATATTACCGGGGTGTCAAGCTGCTCCTCGGTAGCACCCAGATCAATAAACAGGTCAAGCACCTCGTCAACAACCTCGTAAGGTCTTGCATTGGGTCTGTCAACCTTATTCACAACAATGATAGGCTTCAGATTAAGAGCAAATGCCTTTGACAGCACAAATCTTGTCTGCGGCATACAGCCCTCAAAGGCATCTACCAGCAGCAAAACACCGTCAACCATTTCAAGTCCTCTTTCAACCTCTCCGCCAAAATCGGCATGTCCCGGTGTATCTATAATATTTATCTTCACTCCGTTGTATATCAATGAGGTGTTTTTTGCTAAAATTGTTATTCCTCTCTCACGCTCCAGGTCGTTTGAATCCATTACTCTTTCGTCAACCTGCTCGTTCTCACGAAATATACCGCTTTGCCTGAGCATTGCATCAACCAAGGTTGTTTTACCATGGTCAACGTGGGCAATTATTGCTATATTTCTTATGTTTTTGCGGTCTGTCATCAGTTTCTACACTCCAAATCCTTCTGAAAATTATTATAATTATTTTATCACAAAATCCTACAAATATAAAGATATTTTTCCAATAAAATTAAATCTTAATCAGCGCGTTCTTTTGCATATTTTGTACAGACATCATAATTCCGAAACGGGCGGATTCATAGGTAAGTCCTCCCTGCATATACACAATATACGGCTCCTTAACAGGCCCGTCCGCACTAAATTCAATCGAAGCACCCTGAACAAAAGCACCTGCCGCCATAATTACCGGGCATTGATATCCCGGCATATCCCATGGCTCGGGTGTTACAAAGGAATCAACAGGCGCACCCTGCTGTATACCTCTGCAAAATGCCTTCATTCCCTCAGCACTGCCGAGCTTTACCGCCTGAATTATATCATTTCTTTCTTCCTTTGACGCAGGATTTACCTCAAACCCAAGCATTTCATAAACAGCCGCACAAAGCACAGCCGCCTTGACCGCCTGACATACAATATGCGGCGCCATAAACAAGCCCTGATACATATCCCTGTTAAAGCCCAGACTTGCACCGCATTCCTTTCCTATTCCCACAGATGTAAGCCTGTATGAACACAGCTCAATCAAATCTTTTCTTCCGGCAATGTATCCCCCGGTTTTTGCCAATCCGCCGCCGGGATTTTTTATAAGCGAACCCATAATCAAATCCGCCCCATAGCTTGTAGGCTCCTTTATCCCCACAAACTCACCGTAGCAGTTATCCACAATAACAATGGTATCGGGGGAAATGTTTTTTACAAAGCGTGTAATTTCACCGATTTTTTCCGCACTGTAGGTCGGTCTGTCACCATAGCCCTTTGAACGCTGTATCATTGCCGCCTTAACCTTGTTTTCCGATAACAGCCTCTTTATTGCTTCAAAATCCGGCTCGCCGTCCGGCAGGAGGTCAACCTGTCTGTAGCTTACGCCGAAATCCTTTAGTGAGCCGTTACCCTCGTCACCGGCAATCCCGATTACCTCCTCCAGCGTATCGTAAGGCTTTCCGGTTATTGCCACAAGCATATCGCCGGGTCTTAAAACCCCGAAAAGTGCTGTTGAAATTGTATGCGTTCCGGAAATAAAATTAAAACGAACCAAAGCGTCTTCACAGTCAAAAACCTGTGCATAAACCTTATCCAGAGTATCACGTCCCAAATCATCATAGCCGTAGCCGGTGGTTGAGGCAAAATGTGCTTCACTGACCTTGTTATCGGAAAATGCCTTCATCACCTTCATCTGATTTATCTGACATATTTCTTCTATTCTTTCAAGCTGCGGCAATATACTTTTTTCGGCACTGTCAATAAGCTCTGCAACCGCCGCCGACACTCCGAAATTTTCCCGGATATATTCATTTTTATTCATCATTATGTTCCTTTCCTCTTTGCGCAAAACATAAGTCTGAAAGAATTTTCCGTATATACCGCCGACTGTATGTGCGCAGTCATACTCCCAGAATACGGCAATTAATTCAGACTTTGTTTCCCATATTAATTAAGCTATCCGTTTATGTTAATTGTTGTTCCTGTTTTACCCTTGGTTATAAAATAAGTAATCAGATTATACTTTATTCCCCCGTTGACAATCGCAACCTCATTAACTCCGTTTTCTATAGAGGCGATACAGCTTTTCAGCTTGGGCAGCATTCCTCCGCCGATAAATCCGTTTTCAAGCAGCTCCTTTGCTCTGTCAACCGAAATTGAATTTATTATTGTGCTGTCATTGTTAACATCAAGGAGTATTCCGTCAACATCGGTCAAAAATACAAGAGTATCAGCTTTTAAAGCCTCCGCAACTGCAAATGCGGCATCATCGGCATTAACATTAAGGGTTTCTCCCTTAACAGAAGCCGAAACGGGTGATACAACAGGAATGTAGTTGTTTTCAAGCATCAGCCTCAATATGCTTGCATCAACCTTGTCCACCTCGCCCACAAAGCCTATATCCCCCTCGGGAATTTGCTTTTTTCTTGCAACAATAAGCCCGGCATCCTTACCCGATATTCCGCAGGCATTCAGTCCCTCATTCTTTAAGCCCTGAACAATGCTTTTGTTAACTCCGCCCGATAAGACCTGTTCAACTATTTCAACAGCGTCCCTTGACGTAACTCTGTAGCCGCCCTTAAATTCAGCTCTGATTCCGTTTTTCTCAAACGCCGCAGATATTTTCTTTCCGCCTCCGTGAACAATCACCACTCTTGCGCCAACCATTTTTAAAAGTGCAATATCCTCATAGATATCACGAAGTGCCGAGTCGCTTTCCATTATACTTCCGCCCGTCTTAATAACTATCGTTTTTCCGAAAAGCTTGCGGAAAGCGGGCAGAACGCTCTGAAAACTGCTTATTTTTTCCGAAGCATCAATTTTTTTTGAGATATCAAATTCCTTTAAAAATTTCTTTGTATATTCAACATCACTTGGACACGGGATATACTCCGTTCCCCGTTTTTGTCTGGTTTCGTTTCCCTTTCCGGTAATCAGTACAACGGTATCTCTGTCAGCGGAGAATATTGCCTTTTTAATAGCCTGTCCTCTGTCCGGCTCTATTTCGTACTTACAGCCCTGTGCCTTTACATACTCAGCTATTTCCTCGCATATCTGCAATAAAGGTTCTTCGCCGTGATCTTCTTCGGTAATATACACAAAATCGGAATATTTGCCCGAAAGCTCGCCCAAATCCTTACGTCTTTGAAATGCCTTTTTACCGGGGCAGCCGAAAACAGTAATTATTTTTCTTGACGGAAATTCTTTTTTCACCGAATCGTAAAGGCTCTGAAAGCTCAGCTTATTATGAGCATAGTCAACAATTGCTATAACCCTGTTATCGGAATTTGAGTAGATTTCCATTCTTCCGGAGGAACGTGCCTTCATAAGACCTACATAAATATAATGCTTGGGTATTTTAAGGCAATAACAAACCGCAATTGCCGCAAGGGCATTCTGAACGTTAAAAAGTCCCGGTATTGTAAGGGTAATTTCCTCGGTATATTCAGGGGTTCTCACCTTGAAAACAGTATCATTTCCCGATTTTCTTATGTCGTAGGCAAATATGTCCGCCTTATCGTCAATGCTTGAAAAGGTTATAACCCTGTCACATACCGACGCAGCCTTCAACACCTCCTCTACTCTCAGAGTATCAAGGCTGACGCAGGCTGTTTTACACTGCTCAAACAGCTTCAGCTTTGAATAAAAATAATCGTCAAAATCCGGATGCTCAATATCGCTTATGTGATCCTCGCCGATGTTTAAATACACACCTATATTAAAGCCCACACCGTAAACACGGTCATATTTTAACGCCTGAGAGGAAACCTCCATTGTGAGATAATCAATACCGGAGTTTACGGCATTTGAAAAATGCTTGTATAACTCGCCTGCCTCCGGTGTTGTCAGATGAGATTCAAAGCTCTCCACTCCGTCATAGGTATCTATTGAGGAAATAAATGCGCTTCTCGGCTTATCGGCACTTTTTAAATACTCGTCAAGAATGTATTTTATAAAATATGTTGTGGTGGACTTGCCCTTTGTTCCGGTTATTCCTATAAGCGTAAGCCCTTTCCATACGCTTTCATAATACATATCAAATATGACCGCCATAGCCCGGCGGATATTTTTTACAATTATGCAGTCCATATCCACATCATATTTTTTCTCGGAAATATAGCAGACCGCACCCGACAAATGCGCATCACGCAGGTAATCCTCCTTAAAATGCGCACCTTTACATATAAACAGCGTCCCCTCTGCCGCCTCCTTTGAATTATAGGTCACAAAGGAAATATCCGTATTCTTATTATCCGCACAGCACTCCGATATCAGACCGTTATCCTCAAGCAGCTTGATATAATCATTTAATTTATAATTCACAGTAAAAACCTCTTTATTATTTTTTGTCGGCTGTAGCTTTTACTTTTCCGCCGCACATCAGAATTGCTTCTTCACATAATACATCCAAGGCGTCAACGTAAAAGCTGCCGAGAGAATGTATTTGGGAAAAGCATGACAACTCCGTACAAGCAAGTATGGCTGCTTCACAGCCTGCGTTTTTCAAAAATTCATCTATTTTTGTAAAATCCTCCGGGCTTCCGTTATCCCCTGCCTTAATTCGGTTATAAATTATATTCATAACCTGCTTTTGTGTTTCCTCATCGGGATATACACACTCGATTTCAAGCTTTTCACATTCATGCTTGTATATACCCGTATACAGCGTACCGTCGGTTGCAAGCAAGCCGACTTTTTTTATATTCTCATTGTTTTTCTTTATTCTTTCAACGGTTTTTCTGACCATATTGATTACCGGAATTTCCATTTCGGCCTGAAGCGGCTTCCAGAAAAAATGCGAGGTATTGCAAGGGATTGCAATAGCATCGGCACCGTTATTTTCAAGCATTTTTGCATCGGACAAAAGGGCGGTAAACACCTCATGGGTATCTCCGCTTTTTATTGCCTTTGTTCTGTCCGGCATACTTGCATGACTTAAAATTATCATATCAATATGCTCTTGATCACATTTTGCATCGGTTTTTTCAATAATTCTTCTGTATAAAAGCTCTGTTGCCAGCGGCCCCATACCGCCGATTACTCCAAGCTTGCCCAAGCTGCAGCACTCCTTTACTTTTTAAGATATTTTCTGAATTTTACGAAATGACCGAGCTGTGAACGGATAAGTCTGTAAATTCTTTCCGGGTCATTGTCCTCCTTAAATTTAAGAGGATTTACATATTTTCCTGCCTTAATCAGTCTTTTCATTCTGTCCTTATATTCCGGCGCATATTTAAACGCAACCCTTTTGGGAACAACCATCCATAAATACTCGTTTTTCGCAATGTCCTCCTCAAGGGGATTATTATACAGATAATCCTCAACAAGCAGCCTTGCTATATTATGCCCGGAGCCTGTTACATAGAAATTGCTTCTTCCCTGTCTTGTATTTATCTCAAATGCCTTATACCTGTTGTCACGGGTATCATACTTAATATCAAAATTTGAAAAGCCCGTATAATGAATATCCTCAAGGAATGCCTTGAATTTATTCATCAGCTCCTCCTCATATTCCGTAATTATTACCGCATGGTTGCCTATGCCGTAGGGCGTATGCTCCTCAAGAAGAACGTGACCCAGACACATCATTTTTACCTTACCGTGTTTATCCGAATAGCTCGTGAGAACTCTCATAAAGGTATCGTCCCCCGGCAGAAAGTCCTGTACTATCATATTATCCGTATATCCAGCCTCATATACCTTTTTTACGGTTTTTTCAAGCTCTTTTCTTGAATTTAATTTAAATACCTTTTTCTGACCCTCAAAGCTATGGCGGTAATATTCCACCTGATTGGCAGGCTTTAAAATATACGGCGGATCAAACAGCACCTTTACATTTTCATAATCTCTTACCGTACATATGTAGGTTTTCGGATAATCAATTCCATGCTTTTCACACAGCGCATAAAATTTTTCCTTATCCATAAGCTCTTCAAGGAAATTGTAATCCCCATACGGCACAACTATGTTTGACTTAAAGCTGTCACGATTGGTTGCCAGACACTTCACATAATTATCTCCGCAGCCTATTGCCAGCAGCTTTTTTGTGGTATTTTCCATTGCATAATCATTAAGTATGCCAAGCATTACATCCGGGTTGTCAAGATTCTTTACCTCAGTAAAATCCACCATTCGGCTTTTATAGCAGGTGCCCATCAGTGCCTTGCCGAATACCTTTGATTTAACCCCATACTCCTCATAAAATGCCCTTGCAACGCTGTATACATTAATATCGTTTCCAAATAAAACAGGAATAAATTCCCTTTCAGTAAATTCCATGCCAATCCTCCACTTCACCGTTCTCTTTGGGATATAGATTTATTTTAAGCCTTTTATTTTACCATAGGCTCAGAACGGTTTTATCTGAATTTGAAATGGTACAATACACCATTATAGATATATTATACCACTCAGTGCAATAAAATGCAAGCAATTATGTAAGAGTGTAATATACACTTAATAAAAGACAGATTTCTCTGTACACCCAAAAACAGCCGGCAGTAATTGCCGGCTGTTTTAACACACTATTCCGTTAGCTTTCTTACGCAGTCAGCGCATATGCCGTCAAAACCGGGGATTGTTCCGACAGTTTCGGAATGTACCCAGCATCTTCCGCATTTTTCGTTCTTATCGGCTTCAACCTTAACCTTAACAACCTCGCCCGAAAAAGCGTCATCGGGTGCTTCCTCACGCACAAATGCCTTTGAGGTAATAAATATTTCAGCAAGCTCCTTTTCGCCTATTTCCCCAAGAAGCTTTAAAATATCGCCCTTTGCGTAAACGGTAACATCAGCGTCAAGCGGCTTTCCGATAAGCTTTTCGTTTCTTGCAGGCTCAAGCGCTTTATTTACATCATTTCTTACGGCTATTATGTTATTCCACTTTTCCTCAAGCGACTTATCATTATATTTCTCATCAGACTTTGGCATACTGTTAAGCATAACGCTTACGGTATCATCCGAAGCAAAATGAGGCATATACTTCCATATTTCCTCACAGGTATATGCAAGCACGGGAGCAAGCAGCTTAACCATTGTATCGAGAATCATATACATAGCCGACTGTGCACTTCTTCTTGCAAATGCCTCCGGCTTTTCGGTATAAAGCCTTGACTTTAATATATCAAGATAGAAGTTACTCATATCAACGATACAGAAATTAAGCATATATCCGTAGATGGTATGGAATTCGTAATTCTCATAGGATTCGGTAATTTTCTCAATAAGCCTGTTCATTTTGAGCATAGCCCATCTGTCAAGCTCGGTCATATCCTCATACTTAACCATATCGGTATCTGGATTGAAGTCATTGATATTGCTGAGAATATAACGTGCTGTATTTCTGATTTTTCTGTAGCCCTCAGAAAGCTGCTTTAAAGCCTCCTGCGACATTCTCATATCGGTACGGTAATCAGCGGAAATTACCCACAAACGAAGTACATCGGCACCGAACTTATCAATGATTTCCTGGGGAGAAATGGAGTTGCCCTTTGATTTGGACATTTTCTTTCCTTCTCCGTCCTGAATCATACCATGTGTTATTACGGTGTTATAGGGTGCTTTTCCTGTTGTTGCAACGCTTGTAAGCAGAGAGGACTGGAACCAACCTCTGTATTGGTCGTTACCCTCCAGATATAAATCGGGCGGATATACAAGGTCTTCTCTTTCACCGCACACAGCCGCATGAGATGATCCCGAATCAAACCATACGTCCATTATATCCTTTTCCTTTGTGAAGCGTGTACAGCCACATTCGCACTTTGTTCCCTCCGGGAGGATATCATTAGCATCGGTATCCCACCATTTTGCAACGCCCTCTCTTCTGAACATATCGCTTACTGCCTTTATTGTTTCCTTATTGATAAGCTCCTTGCCGCAGTCTGCGCAATAGAAAATAGGAATGGGGACGCCCCAGGTTCTCTGACGTGAAATACACCAGTCGCTTCTGTCAACAACCATGCTTGTAATTCTGTCCTCGCCCCACTGAGGAATCCATTTAATTTTCTTTATTTCCTCAACAGCCTTTTCCTTTAAAGCGTCAACCGATGCGAACCACTGATCGGCAGCACGAAAAATTATCGGATTGTCACATCTCCAGCAATGTGGATACTGGTGCACAATAGGCTCAACCGCAAGCAGACTTCCGTCCTTTTTAAGTCTTTCCAGAATTGCGTCATTTGATTTTTCATAGAACATTCCTGCAAATTCACCCGCAAGCTCATTCTGATATCCCTTTTCGTTGACAGGGACAATAATCTCAATCTCAGGATAATTAAGGCAGACCTGATAGTCCTCCGCACCAAAGCCGGGAGCTGTATGTACACAGCCTGTACCTGCGTCAAGCGTTACGTGGTCGCCGACTATAACAAGTGAATCTCTGTCAATAAACGGATGGGCGCATACCACATATTCAAGCTCCTTACCCGTAAATTTCTTAACAATTTCATACTCACCCTCAAGCTGAGCCGTTTTTACAACGCTTTCGATAAGCTCGGTTGCAAGCACATAAATTTCACCGTTTTCAAACTTAACCAAGGAATATTCAAAATCGGGATTCAAGGAAATTGCCACATTTCCCGGCAAAGTCCATGTTGTTGTTGTCCATATTACAAAGTAAACGTTTTCAAGCCCTTCAAAAAGACCCTTATCGTCCTTTACCGCAAATTTAACAAATATTGAATTTGTCTTATCCTCGGCATACTCAATTTCAGCCTCAGCAAGAGCTGTTTCACAGCTCGGGCACCAATATACAGGCTTTAAGCCCTTGTATATAAGACCGTTTTCAGCCATTTCACCAAATATTTCAATCTGCTTTGCAACAAAGTCGTTGGTAAGAGTAAGATACGGATTTTCCCAATCACCGAGAACTCCCAGTCTCTTAAACTGCGTTTTCTGATTTTCCACGTGCATTCTTGCAAATTGCTCGCAAGCCTCGCAGAATTTTGCTGGTCCTGCCTCATGTCTGTTTATACCCAGCTTTTTAATTGCCTGCTGCTCAATAGGCAGACCGTGGGTATCCCAGCCCGGAACATAGGGTGCATAAAAGCCCTGTAGATTTTTATATCTTACAATGATATCCTTTAATATTTTATTGAGCGCATGACCCATGTGGATATCACCGTTTGCGTAAGGCGGTCCGTCATGCAGAATAAAGGGCTTATTTCCCCTATTCTTCTTTTTCAGTCTGTTGTAAAGATCGATATCCTCCCAATATTTAAGGGTTTCCGGCTCCCTCTGGGGAAGATTTCCTCTCATAGGAAAATCGGTTGACGGAAGATTAACCGATTTAGTGTAATCCTGATTTTCAGCCATAATCTTTTATTCTCCTCTTTATTTTACTCATAACCGCACAAAAGCCTCTGTGCGGTTACATATAAGCTATTTCAATGCCGAAAACGGCACTTTATATATTTTACTCCATTTTGTCCAGCATTTCAAGCATTCCGTTGCAAAAACTTTTAATTTTTGTTTTATATGTCTCAACTTCGTTCTTTAAATATGCCAGCTCCTGTGACTTATCCCTTGCCTTTGACTCAGCCTCATGAACAATATCCTGTGCCTTCTGAGTTGCGTTCTTTTTCATATCCTCGGCAGTGTTCTGGGCATAAAGGAGTGCATTTCTCAATGAGGTTTCAATATTTTTATATTCCTCAATGGATTTATTAAGAAGTACAACCCTGTCCTTTAATTCCTTGTTCTCTCTGTAAAGCTTTTCGTAATCGGCTCCCACAAGATCCAAAAAATCATCTACCTCATCGGCATTGTAGCCCCTCATTTTTACTCCGAAGTCCTGTTTTTGAATGTCAAGCGGTGTAAGCATATTTTTTTCCTCCTGAAATGATTTATTTTTTATATATATTTTTTTACCGTAATATGGATTCTTTGGCTTCTTGTTTCGCCGCTGCTTCCGCAAAATAAATATCTGCCGTGACCTCGTACCGAAATAACATCACCCTCTTTAAGAGTATTGCTTGCAGCCTCGGTCACAATATGGTTGACGCTCACCCCTCCGCCCGAAATAAGCGCAGACGCTTCACGCCTTGACAGCTTAAGCATTGCGGCAGTAACGGCGTCAAGCCTCTCGGATGCCGCAACGGCATTGATTATCTGAAATTTCTGCTCGGGCGGCTTGATTTGAGCTGCGTCAACAACCTCTGCCTTAACGCCGGTATTCCCAATCTTTTTCAGATTCATCGCCACAAAATCCGCCATATCCGCAATTATAAAAGCATATGCGGTATTTTCTTCAACAATAATATCCCCCACCTGCTCACGGGTTATTCCGTTTGAAAGAATACTTCCCAAATAATCCCGGTGAGTAAGCTCCTTAGAATAAGTTTTTGTAATTCTGACAGCCTTAATCGGAAAGTCCTTGTCATCCGGCTCCTGCCATTGGGGAAAAACTCCGAATACAGCCCTTCTTGCACCCTCATATCCGCCGAAATACCGGCAATTATAGCCATATCCCACACCTATTTCCCTTTTTATAACCGCCTGCTCCGCTTCATTCAGAAAGAAGGAAAACTGCGGTTCACAGTATTTATCGCACAAGCGGAACAAGTCCTCCGTTTTTGCTGTCAAAAGCTTTTCTTCTGCATTCATAAATAATTCACGTAACACCTTTAAAAAAGGCGGAGAACTCAGCTCCGCCTTTTGACTCTTATATGAGCATTAATTAAAACATACTCCATCCGAAGCCGGCGCCTTTATCCTCGGATACCTCGCCCTGAATTTCAACATGAGCGGGCGCTGCAATGAAAATTCCGCCGGAAACCTTCTGCATATCACCGTTCATACCGTAAACAGTTCCCGAAACAAAATCAACAACACGTCTTGCCTCGTCCGGGTCAAGAGCACCGACATTAAGTATAACCATATGTCTTTGTCTTAATTCATGTGTAACCTCGGCTGAATTGTTAAAGCATTTGGGTTTTATTACAACAATCTTTGCCTGGGCAGTATCTGCACCGTTTAAAGAAATTACCTTATCCCTCTTTTGAAAGCTTGTCTTAGACTTTCTTTTTTCGGCAGGCTCCTCATTCATTTCCATCTCTTCATAATCGTCCTCATAATCCATGTATTCCTCGCCGCCGAATCCGATAAAATTTTTAATTTTCCCCAATATTGCGCTGCTGTTATTCATTAACTTTTCCTCCCAAAAAATTACTTGCGGCAAAGGCGCATAGCTCAACCGCATAAAACAACGAATTTATCTGTCCCCAAATAGGATTAAAAAATCAGCCGTAATTTCTTTCCCCGAAAATAGCTCTTCCGATTCTGACCATATTCGAGCCTTCCTCTACGGCAGTTTCAAAATCACCGCTCATTCCCATTGACAGATATTGCATACTAATATTATTATATTTTTTTTTCGATATGTCAATATATATTCTTCTTATGTTAACAAAATGTAATCTCAGAGAAACAGAGTTGTCAACTTTCGGTAAAATTGTCATCAAACCGCAAACTTTTATATTGGTAAGACCCTCCGCAGCTTCAAGCATGGTATCTATTTCATCGGGGCTTATTCCGAATTTTGTTTCCTCACCGGAAATGTTAACCTGAATTAAGATTTTCATAACAACACCGTGCTTTTTTGCCTGACGGTCAATCTCCTCCATCAGATGAACCGAATCCACAGAATGTATCATATACACCTTGTCTATGATATATTTCACCTTATTCGTCTGCAAATGCCCTATAAGATGCCACCTTACTGGCTTGACTCTGTCATATTTATCCACTATCTCCTGCACCTTATTTTCACCGATATCGGTTACGCCGCAGTCAATTGCTTCGTTGATTGCTTCGGGTGAATGGGTTTTTGTTACCGCAATAAGGGTAATATCCTTTTCCTCCCTGCCGCTTTTTTTTGCAGCTGCAGCAATCTTTTCCCTGATAATCTTCAGATTACTGCCTATTTCAGTCATCATACGTCACTCCTTTTCACTTACCTTTTCACCAAGCACTATACTGTCCCCTATTTCAAGACCTTTTGCAGCTCCCGCCACGGGATAAACAATTACCGTACCCTTTTCCTCATTCCTGTATATTATATCACATTCACAAAAAACTTCGGAATTTCCGATAGCCTTCATCACACCGTTTTTACCGTCCTGAGTCCTTACGGCGTATACAGGAACCTCATATCCCACATAACGGTTTATTATTATCTCCATCATTCCCGAACGCATACTGTATACACCCTCAAGATATCTGTCGCTCTTTAAAATTACAACGCTGTTTGTTTCGTCAGCCTCCTCCTCCGAAACATAAACAACCTCGGCGGCAACCTCATCTCCCGGCAAATCGTCAAATCTGATAAGCACATTTTTCTTTTCCTTAAGTATCTGTGCCTTATCCTGCGGCACCACCGTCATAACATACCAATTATGATTGTCAACAACCTTGCACACCGCCTCGCCTGCGTTTACCGCATTTGATACCCTCTGCCTGGTCTCCGCCGCAGCAATCTGCGCAAAATCACCCACTCTGTACTGCATAATTGTTTCGGGAGTAAGGATACTCTCATATCCGTCAACGCTTTGAGAAAAAACACCTGAAATTGTAGAGTAAATATCTGTCTTTTCACTGCTGAGCTGAGCCTCCATTCTGTTCTTCTGCGCCTCAAGCTCATTTACTTCGTTTACACTGCTGTTCTCCATTCCGCCGGACAGATAATTAATTGTATTCTTATACTCCGAAATTTTTGATATATTATTGTCAAGCGCAGCTGTAATTATATCGTTTTTTACATTTTCTATTTTATTTTCGGTAGAGCTGTTATCCTTTGTAAAGGTTTCGTTCTGCTCTATTCGTCTTTTCAGCTTTTCTATCTTTATATCAATATTGTTAAGCTCTCTGACAAGCTCCTCATCAACCGAGCCTCTGTATACGGTGGATATGAGCATATTTTTTGCCACTCTTGCACCGTCTGTAATATAGTTATACAAGGTTCCGGACGTTTCGGCATTGTATACAACCTCATTTCTTATTACAAAGGCATCGCCCGAAACTATTTCTTCGAGCTGCTCAAGCCTTGCGGTTTTGGTCTTTATCGGGCTGTTTACATACCTGTAGCCGTAAAATAATATTGCCGAAAAGGTAACGAGCAGTATTATCAATACACCGTGTTTTTTCATTTATATCTCCATTCCGCCGCTCTGTGTCGGCACAAATCATAACAGGGAAAGGAAGGAAATGATTATATTATCCGCTTATTCTTCCTCTTTATCCTCTGCTTCAGAGCTGTCAGCCGACAGCAGCAGATTAATTATATCCCACATTGTAAATTTCCCCTCATCATCCTTTGTTGAGAAAGGAACAAGAATATCATTTTCATCAAGCCCAAGCTTTTCCCAAATCATATTCAGATTGTTTTCTATTTCACTTTTTTTAAGCTTGTCAACCTTGGTTGCAACAACCACAACGCCGCTGTCATCATAAGCCTTAATCCAATCAATCATTGTAAGGTCGTCCTTTGAGGGAGCATGACGGCTGTCAACCAACAGCACTGTTTTAATAAGCTCCTCCCTGTTTCTTAAATACTCGTCCATCATAGCGCCCCATTTTTTAATTTCTGCCTGTGAACGCTGAGCATAGCCGTAGCCCGGCAAATCCACAAGATGAACGGTATCGTCAATATTGTAAAAATTAATTGTAACCGTTTTGCCCGGTGTCTGGGATACCCTTGCAAGAGACTTTCTGTTCAAAAGCTTGTTTATGAGGGAGGATTTTCCCACATTCGAGCGTCCCGCAAAAGCAATTTCCGGCAAACCCGATTTTGGATACTGAGCCGCTCTTACAGCCGAAACTGTTAAATTTACATTGTGTATATTCATTCTCTTCTCCATTCCGCCGCTCCTACCGGCGGCACAACACAAAATCCGACAAAATTCTGTCATATATATAATTTTACCACATTGGATTTTATTAGTCAACAATATCTGTTAATTGTTAGAAATTTTTAATAAATTCATCTCTGAACAGATAAAAAACAATGTAATAAAGAGCCTTACCCTATTGAAACTGTGCATAATAGAGCTTTGAATAGACCCCGTTTTTATTAAGCAGCTCTCTGTGTGTACCCTGCTCAACTATATCCCCGTTTTCCATTACAAGAATTATATCGGCATTCTGAATCGTAGAAAGTCGGTGAGCGATAACAAAGCAGGTTTTGTCCTTCATCAGCTCACGCATTGCCGCCTGAATCTGCATTTCGGTAGAGGTGTCCACATTTGAGGTTGCCTCGTCAAGAATCAGCATTGACGAATCAAGCAGCATTGCACGTGCAATTGTAAGAAGCTGCTTCTGTCCCTGGGATATATTTATTCCGTTTTCATTAAGCACCGTATAATATCCGTCTGAAAGGCTTTCAATATATGAGCTTATTTTTGCCGCCCCACAGACCCTTTTAACATCGTCAAGGGACGCATCCTTCTTTCCGTAGGCTATATTGTCGAAAATTGTACCCTCAAACAGCCAGGTATCCTGTAAAACCATTGCAAAAGCCTTTCTTAAGGATGCTCTTGTAATTTTTCGGTGATTTATACCGTCAATTTTTATTTCTCCGCTGTCCGGGTCATAAAAGCGCATAAGCAGATTTATAACAGTGGTCTTACCGGCACCCGTATGCCCGACAATTGCCACAAGCTGCCCCTTGTCCGCCTTTAAGCAAAAATCCTTAATAACTGTTTTATCCTTAGTATAACCGAATTTTACGTGTTCAATATCAATATTTCCGAGAGCCTTTTCAAGAACAACCGCGTCGCTGTCATCAAGTGACTCGCAGGGTGTGTCGATAAGCATAAATATTCTTTCTGCCGCTGCGCAGGCTGACTGAATTTCGCTTATGATATTTGCCATTTCATTTATAGGCCCGGAAAAGCGTCTTGAATAAAGCACAAAAGCGGACAAATCTCCCGGTGTAATAGCGTTGAACACATACATCAGTGCCCCGAAAACACTTATCAGTGCAAGAGAAAGATTGTTTACGAAATTAACATTAGGCCCCACCTTGCTGCTGTAATATTCAGCCTGATAAGCAGCCTCGGAGGTTTCTTCGTTTTTTACGTCAAACCTCTCGGACATCACCTGCTCACAGCCGTAAGATTTAATTGCCTTCTGCCCCGAAATCATTTCCTCGACAAATCCGTTAAGCTCTCCGTAGCAGCGTGAACGCTTATGAAACATCGGGCGTACCTTTTTTACCATATATTTTGTAAACAGCAGCGCCATCGGTATTGTGAGGGCAAATACCAGAATCAGCCGCGGAGAAATTACAAGCATCATAATAAAGGAGCCTGCAACAGTGAATACGCTTGTCACTATATGTATAAGGTCATTTGACAAGGATGCGTTTACGGTATCAACATCATATGAAATTCTGCTGACAATATCACCCGTCTGATGACTGTCAAAAAAGCTGACGGGCAGAGTTACCAGCTTATTGAAAATATCCTTTCGCATCTGATAGGTAATTTTCTGACTCAGCTTTATCATAACTCTTGTGAGAATATAGCTTAAAAGACTTGAGAGGATATAAAAAATTATCATCAGTATGCAGTAAAAGTAAACTCTCGGAAAATTTACTCCGCCGACTGCAATTCCTATTGCATCTATTGCTTCACCCGAAAGCTTAGGCCCCACCAGATTCAAAAGATTGCTCGATACCGATAAAAGAGTTGCTATTATCAGCAAGAACTTATATTTGTATAGATATGTCCAAAGTCTTTTCAATACCTTTTTTCTGTCCTTTGGCTTTTCACCGTTACCTCCCGGTCCTCTCCCCTGCCTTGGTCCCGGCATCTTCAGCACCTCCCATCTGCATTTTACCGATTGCGGCATATTCCGGGCAGCTTTTCATCAGCTCGTCATGTGTGCCGCTGCCGATTATTTTTCCGTCATCAAGCATTATAATATGCTCGCAGTGCTTAATTGAGCTGATACGCTGTGCAATTATCACACAGGTTGAATGTGTGCGGTATTCCTTTATCGCACCTCTGAGCCTTGCGTCGGTTTTGTAGTCAAGAGCGCTTGAAGAATCGTCAAAAATAAGAATTGACGGGCTTCCGGCAAGGGCACGCGCCAGCAGAACTCTTTGCCTCTGACCTCCGCTGAGGTTTGTTCCCTTTTGAGAAAGCATATGATTTTCTCTATCGGACAGTGCGGAAATAAACTCCTCCGCCTGTGATACCCTTATTGCTTCTGCTATTTCATCATCGGTCAGACCCCTGCCGAAATCTATATTATTTTTGATTGTGTCGGCAAAGAGAGTGTCATTCTGATGTACAACGCCGAACATTCTGTGAAGCTCACTGTCGGGAATTGAACGTATATCTCTGCCGTCAATAAGAATTTCGCCCGAATCAATATCGTAAAATCTCATAAGCAGTGAGGCAATTGTGCTTTTTCCGCTTCCCGTAGCCCCTATAATTCCAAGACTTTCGCCCTTTTTTAGCTTGAAATTTATATTTGTTACGTTATTTCTTTTCTTGTAGTATGAAAAGCTGACATTGTTAAATTCAATATGATTTTCACAAACCTTTTTTGCCGCTTCAATAAGCTCCCGGTCACTTTTAGCCTCAAGCACCGCACCTATTCTGCCGGCAGAGGCGGCGCCCCTTGAATACATAACAAAAATTCTTGTTACCATCAAAAGAGCATTGAGTATTATTGTAAAATAGCTTAAAAACGCAATAATTGTACCGGTACCCGTAACTCCTCCGTTAACCCTGTATGCGCCTGCCAGAATAACCGCCGCAAGGCCGCAGTTTAAAAGCAGGTTCATAACAGGATTTGTTATTGCCATGGTAACGGACGCTTTTGTTTCCTTTGTCACAAGCTCCGCATTTGCTTCATCAAAACGATTCTTTTCGTATTCGGTTTTTGAAAGTGCCTTTATCACCCGTATTCCCGATATATTCTCACGCACAACCCTTACCATAGCGTCAACACTTTTTTGCTGTGCCGTAACAAGGGATATTCCCTTCCTTGACACATACACCGTAATAATAACCATAAAGGGCAGAACGCCAAGCAATACAAGGGTAAGCACAGGCTCTAACATAAAGGTTATACATATTCCGCCGATAAGGAGAATGGGAGCGCGGATTCCTATTCTTTGCATCATACCCAGCATATTATTCAGATGATAGGTGTCCGAGGTCATTCTCGATTCAAGGGAGGATATTGTAAAGCGATCGATATCGGAACGGGACAAATACATAATTTTACCGAACAAATCATGACGCAGTGCCTGTACGGTATTTTTCGCCACGAGAGCCGCACGTCTGTTTGCGGAAATGTTGGTTGTTACCGCAACAACCGAAAAAACAAGCATTAAAATGCCGAAAAAGATAATTTCCTTCAAATCCTTTTTCGGCGCGGCAGTGTCAATTATGTACGCAAGTGCCCAAGGCAGAAGCAAATCCATTATTGTGCCGATAAATTTTATTATAAGCCCCAAAATCATTGTGGGTACCCAGGGCTTAAGGTATCGGAAACACCTTTTCATATGAAGCTCTCCTCACGTTCATTCTTAAAATATCTGCATATATTATATAATTCCATTGCTTTTTTGTCAATGTTTTCTATGTGTTTTTTTATGTATTTGTACTGCTTTCTTCAAATTTCGGGACTGATAAAAAAATCCCGCTCCGACGGTAATGCCCAAGCAGGATTTTATCTGTATACCAACATTATTATCTTTCAGACATAGGAATATACTCCATATGCTTCTGAACATTTTTGTAAGCAGGTCTGATGATTTTTCCGGAATTAAGAATATCCTCAACCCTGTGGGCGCTCCACCCCGAAATTCTTGCGATTGCGAATATAGGCGTATACAGCTCAATGGGCAGCCCCAGCATACTGTAAATCAATCCGCTGTAAAAATCAACATTGGCGCTTACCGCCCTGTTTCTTTTCTGCTTAAGAAGCGTCGGTGCTATTCTTTCCACAAGCTGATAAAGCTCAAGCTCATCCAATCTGCCCTTTTCCTCCGCAAGGGGCTTTATCAGTTTTTTTAGAACCTTTGTTCTTGGGTCGGAAATAGTATAAACCGCATGACCAATCCCATAGATAAGACCGGAACGGTCAAATTCTTTTTTATCAAGAATCCCCTGCAAATACCTTTCAACCTCAGCCTCGTTTTTCCAATCGGATACCTTTTCCTTCATATCCGCAAACATCTGAACAACCTTTTTATTTGCGCCTCCGTGTCTGGGTCCCTTCAGCGAACCAAGCGAAGCGGCAATTGTCGAATACGTGTCCGTTCCGGACGATGAAACAACATGGGTTGTAAAGGTTGAGTTATTTCCGCCGCCATGCTCTGCGTGAACCACAAGCGCCGTATCAAGGATTTTAGCCTCAAGGGGCGTATATGACTTATCCGCGCGGAGCGTATACAAAATAGTTTCGGCAACGGATAATTCCTTGGGCGGAGTATGAATAAACAAGCTGTCACCGTTCAGATAATGATTACATGCCTGATAGCCGTAAACCGAAAGCAGAGGAAAAATAGATATCAGCTGCAAGCACTGTCTTAGCACATTCGGCAATGATGTATCGTCCGGGTTTTCATCATATGAATACATGGTTAAAACACTTCTTGCAAGCGTGTTCATCATATCCTGGGACGGAGCCTTCATAATAATATCTCTTACAAAGCTTGTCGGAAGTGAACGGTAATCGGATAAAATAGAGCAAAACTCCTCAAGCTCCTGCTTGTTCGGAAGCTTACCGAACAGCAAAAGATAAGTGGTTTCCTCAAAGCCGAAGCGTCCGTCATCGATAAAGCCGTCAACTAACTTTTCAATATCAACTCCGTGATAATATAATTTGCCCTCGCAGGGAATCATCTCTCCGTCATCTATTGTATATGATTTTACCTCGCCAATCTCGGTAAGCCCGGTCAGCACTCCCTTGCCCTGGCTGTCTCGCAGTCCACGTTTTACATCATATTTATAATACAGCTCGGGATTGATTATTCCGTTCTCGCAGCAAAGCTCACTGAGCCGTGCAATCTCAGGCGTAATCTCCGAAAAATTTCTGTTGTTCATAGATATATCTCCCTTTCCGCATTACAGCAATAATGAATATAAAACTATCATTTACTCTGCTATAAAAATGCCCAAAAAACCGACATTCTCTTTGTTTTATCATTTATAATATCTCATAGATTTAATTATACCATAAATCCCCATATAATACAACTCATAAATATGATTAAATTTACCCTTTGTACAGTCTGTTTTTTATAGAAAATGACAGATTGAGTCCCAAACTATGCAAATTTACATATCTTCTCAACATCGTTTTTGCCCGAATTGTCTGTTCTAATGCGATTATCGGAAAATTATCGGGCATTTTAATTGCAAGATTTTTAAGCTGCTCTTGCATATCGGTATTAATTATTATTTTTTCGGATTTGTTCTTTATCATCAGTATATCCCTTAAAAAGCTCTGCCAGAAATCAATAATCCGTTCTGCCTTTTCTTTGTTGTTTTCCAGAAAATCACACACCGTATATGCAGAAATTCTGTGAGAGGACATTAACGGTATCAGCATTTTAAGGCTTTCCTCTCTGAGCTGTACAAATTCAGGGTCGGCAAGAATTGTGTCAACCACCCCCGGTATTCCTCCCGAAAGACCGTATAAAAGCCCTGCCCTATCCGCCTCATCAGGGTATTTTTTCTTTATATATTCAAGCATCACGCTTTTTTCCACCGTTGGAAAACGCACAAGCGTACATCTTGACAGAACGGTTTGCAAAAGTACCGTTTCGCCGGGTGCAATAATTATGAAAACCACATACTCCGGAGGCTCCTCAAGTATTTTTAAAAGACAGTTCTGTGCAAATTCATTTAATACCGATCCGTCCTCAACGATATATACCTTTTTTGAGGATTCAAAGGGCTTTATATATGCGTCCGACACAATTTCTCTTGCCTGCTCCGCCGAAACGGTTTTTTTATCTGTCGGACGAATATAAACAATATCCGGATTTGTGTCGTTTTTTGCACCTATGCAGGCATGGCACGTACCACAGGGCGCAGTTTTTGCATTTGTACATGCAAGCGCATTTGCAAACAGGCGCGCCGCATTGTGCCTTCCTACTCCCTCCGGTCCGGTAAATAAATATGCCTGACGGCTTTCACCGTTATGCACCGAATTTATCAGCTCTGTCAATATATCATTGTGAAATATTTCATATCCGTACATTTTTCAGTTCCTTTACATATTAATTTATGTTATACTATATTTTAATACATTTAATATTTTTTTTCAAGTATTATTGATAAATTTATCAATATAGTGTATAATATATCGGAAAAATGATTTATTTTTCCACAAAGATTGCCGCATTTGCGGCGGAACGGAGCTTTAGATGAAAGAAATACTCAAAAACGGCAGCGAAAAATTAGGTGTGCCATTATCAGATATACAGGTCAACCGGCTGATTACATATGCCGGGCTTTTAAAGGAATGGAACGAAAAAATCAATCTGACCGCAATATCGGATGATTTCGGAATAGCCGTAAAGCATTTTCTTGACAGCCTGACAGCAATATCGACAGGCTATGTATCGGGCAGTGTTATTGATGTCGGCTGCGGAGCAGGCTTTCCGGGACTTGTATTAAAAATTGCAAAGCCCGAAATTGAGCTGACACTGCTTGATTCCTTGAATAAAAGAATTAATTTTTTAAAAACAGTCACCGATGCCCTCGGAATTGAAAATGTAGCTCTTGAGCATTCGCGTGCCGAGGACGGTGCAAGACGGATGCGCGAAAAATTTGATACCGTTGTTTCAAGGGCGGTTGCAAATATGACGGTTTTATCCGAGCTTTGCTTACCTTTTTTAAAGGTGGGCGGACACTTTCTTGCTCTTAAGGGGCCTCTTGCCGAGCAGGAGCTTAAAGATGCCGACAGGGCAATTCATATCTTAGGCGGTAAGGTTGAGTCTGTTTTTGAGGCGGAAATCCCCTTTACCGACCTTTCACATAAGATAATTATAGTAAAAAAAGTGCGACATACACCGATGCAATTCCCCAGAAAAGCCGGAGTTGCGACAAAAAGCCCTATCGACAGCTGTTATAATTTGAAGGAAATTAAGAAAAAGAAATAATTATTCGGTTATTTGTCGGACGGTTTTTCTTCCATTTTACGGAATTTATGCTATAATCATATCTGTAAGACAGCCTATTATCGGAATATTATATTACGACACATTAATAAATATTCCAAAATTCTATATGACTGTTTTATACCTTCCACCACACCGAGCGGCAGACCGGATATCACAACTTTCGGTATCCGGTCTCCGCTGACATCTCAGAAAGGAAGTTATACGGAATATGTTAGAAGCATTAAAAGTAACAAAGAAAAAAACATCGGTTCTTGAAATACCGATTCAGTCAATCTCTCCCAATCCAAACCAGCCGAGAAAATTTTTTGACACGCAGGCGCTTGAGGAGCTTGCCGCATCTATCAAGGAATACGGAGTTTTACAGCCTATTACGGTAAGAAAAATCCGTTGCGGCTATGAGCTTGTATCAGGGGAACGCCGTCTTAAGGCAACTCAGCTTGCAGGAATGGACACAATCCCTGCAATAATTATCAATGCCGACCCGGACAAATCGGCAATTCTTGCCCTTTTGGAAAATCTTCAGCGTGAGGATTTGTCCTTCTTTGAAATTGCGGAGGGATATCAGCGGCTTATAAAGGAGCAGGGGTTTACCCAGGAGGATATTGCGCAAAAGCTGGGCAAAAGTCAATCAACCGTTGCAAATAAAATCAGACTCCTCCGTCTGACTCCCATAGTAAGAAAAATAATAAGAGAATATAATCTTACCGAACGTCACGCAAGGGCACTTTTAAATTTAGACCAGGACAAGCAGCTTGCCGCCGTCAAAACAATATGTGAAAATAATTTGAACGTCAGGCAAAGCGAGGAGCTTGTTTCAAATATGCTGAAGGAAAAAAGCAAAAAACAGCAGACTGTTAAAATAACCGGGCTGAACGATACAAGATTATACACCAACACTATTCGTCAGGCAGTAGATTTAATGAGAGAAAACGGCATTCTTGCGGAAATGGAAAAGAATGATTTTGATTGGGGCGTGGAATATATTATAAAGGTAATGAAGGACGGAGAATAATGTCCCGGCTTTTCACGTCTGCCGCAATGCCGTTCATAAAGCATACTGCCAAGCCATTTCCGAAAAACAGCTTGGCAGCACTATTTTTTATTTTGCAATTTTTATTTTCCTATAAACTTTTAGTTCAATAACTTCCGTTTTCAACCTATCTCACACAGAACGCTTGCGAAACCTCCCGTCCCTTTGCGATATTTTTTCCACACTTCTGTAAGTCAGACCGATTTTGATATTATTGAAATTTATACCTCTTTATTTTTTGTGATATTGCAGATTTATTAGAATGACTGCCGAACAATTAATAAACACAATTTCCGTAAACAGAAATTTATATGTATACTGCATATCAAATATAACGCTGCATTTTTACTCATTGTTGTTATACGAACAGGTCAAGCCGCGAAAATAAAAAAATCGAAAAAAATTAAATATACTATTGACAAAAGGGGAAAAATGTAGTATTATTGTATTAACCACTTAATACAATAATACAAAGGGGTGATGTTTTTGGATAAGGAGTGGAGCTTTTCAAACGATATACCTATATATTCTCAAATTGTTGAGCAAATAAAAAAGCAAATCATTTCAGGCAAGCTAAAGCCCGGCGACAGGCTTTCAACCGTCCGAGATCTGGCAAACGAGGCAGGTGTTAATCCCAACACCATACAAAGAGCCTTATCCGAGCTTGAAAGAATGGAGCTTGTTTATTCTCAACGTACAAGCGGCAGATTTATCACAGACAACGAGGATTTAATTCAAAGGGCCAAAAGCGAATATGCCGGCAGAAAAATACGTGAATTTTTGCAGAGCATGAGGGAAATAGGCTTATCGGAAAAAGAGATAATCAAAATAATAGAAAGCGAGGAAACAAAAAATGAATGAATATATCCTGCAATGTAACAGCCTGACAAAAAAATTCGGAGCAAAAACCGCTCTTGACAGCGTTTCATTAAGGCTGGAGCGAGGAAAAATTATCGGGCTTTTAGGTCCCAACGGCAGCGGGAAAACCACACTGATAAAAACAGCAAACGGTCTTTTGACTCCCACAAGCGGAGAGCTTTTAATTAACGGCATGGCACCCGGTCCGGAAACGAAGAAAATTGTTTCCTATCTTCCCGACAAAAACTATTTAAGCAATTCAATGCGGGTAGGTGAGCTTGTGAAAATGTTTGAGGATTTTTACAGCGATTTTGACGCAGAAAATGCATACAAAATGATAAGCTGCCTTAACATTGAACCCAATGACAAGCTGAAAACCCTGTCAAAGGGAAATAAGGAAAAGGTACAGCTTATTCTGGTAATGAGCCGAAAGGCTGAGCTGTATTTGTTGGACGAACCGATAGGCGGTGTAGACCCGGCAACAAGAGATTACATTTTGAACAGCATTATTAAAAATTATTCCGAAAACGCTGCGGTAGTAATATCAACCCACTTAATTTCGGATATAGAAAAAATACTCGATGAGGTTATTTTTATAAAGGACGGCAGCATTGTTCTTCATGACAGTGTGGATAATCTGCGCGAGCGTGAGGGAAAAAGTGTTGACGCCATATTCAGGGAGGTATTCAGATGTTAGGTAAACTTATGAAATATGAATTTAAGGCTACAAGCCGTTTTATGCTTTTGATGTTCGGCTTGCTGATAGCTCTGTCCTCACTAATGTCTGTGGGCATAAGGCTTAATCTTGACGATGCCTTGCATGGTATCGGAGACAAATTTAACTTCGGAGCATTGATTTTCGCTGTGTTGGTATTCATTGTTATAGCTTTATTTATTGTACTAAACGTAGTTGTTCTGTGCGGAATGTTTTTCTTTGCTGTCAGTAGATTTAAAAAGAATTTACTTGACAACGAAGGCTACCTGATGCATACTCTGCCTGTAAAAACAAGAGATAACATTCTTTCAAAGACCTTTGTTTCGGTCATTTGGACAATACTCGGAGTCGTTGCCGCACTGATTGCATACTTCATACTTTTCATCGGTATATCCAATACCAATGTATCAAAGGAGCTGTTTGAGCTTATTTTGAGGACTGATGTGTCCTTTGCAAACGTAAGAGATATACTTTTAATATCGGCAGAATTTGCTCTTGCGGGCATAGTATTTCTGATAAACTGCTATTTTCATATTTACGCAAGCATGGCGGTGGGTTACTCCTTTAACACCCACAGAGCTGCCAAATCTATCGGTGTGTTTATTTTATTAAGTATAGCCTCTAATATTTTGGAGGTATTTGCAGTAGGTCTGCTTTCAATGTTCGGATTTTCTGCACTGGAAATCGAAAGCAATGTTCATGCCGTTTTGTGGCTTGGAATTGTAACAACCTCAATCAGCTCGGCAATCTGCTACATTATTACAAATTATTTTATGAGCCGCAGGCTTAATCTGCAATAATCATTTTGAGAGCAAAACATTTATTCAGCAGCCATTAAACAAAATAGTATATGTGTCGGATAACGGCGGCGAAAAAATTCTATAGGAAAATCCCCAGAACAAATGAGCGGACACTAACATATACCCTGTAACCAATCCCTGCAACAGTTATCAAAAAATACAGCCTGTATTCTCTTTGCGCCATATCACGCAAAAGCCTACAGGCTGTATTGCCGTCTGCTTATTTTTCCTTTATCAAGGTTAACTCTCAATTAAAATTTATACTGTGTTTTTTAACACAAACACCGTCTTTATCCAACCTGATTATTCCCTTTTTTCTTGTAATATCATAATCACTGTCAACAAAATCGGGTATACCGCACCAAGGCTCGATACATATATATGGGGCATTTGGCTTTGTCCATAAAAGGAAATAATCAAAGCCGTCAAATGCCACATATATTTCCTGTCCCGTTTTTCTGTTTCTCAGCTTAACAGATTTTGATTTTAAATTTAAGAAAACAAGTGCGTCAATCGCAAAATATTCATATTTTAGAGGCAGTTCCTTTGTTTCTTTTCCCACATTCAAGGTATTGTATTCAAGCAAATTTCCGTTAAGAATACTGCTGTCAAGATTTTCATTTTCTTCAAAAATTATGCTGTATTCTTCAATTCCCTCCGGGCAGGCATAGCCCTCATGAGCGCCGACAGAAAAATACATAGCCCCGTCCGAAAGATTTTTTATGTTATATTCAACATCAACCGTTGGGCCGTTTAAGGTGTAGATAATTCTGAACTCATAATCAAACGGATAATTCTTTCTGCTTTCTTCATCTGATTTAAGCAAAAATACAGCTTTTTCAGCACTGTGACTTTCAAGCTCAAATTCACTCATACGGGCATAGCCATGCTTGAACAGGGTGTATTCCTTTCCCTCATAAACAAATTTATCGTCTCTTAAGCCTCCGCATATAGGGAAAAGCACCGGTGCCTGACCCGCCCAAACATTGGGTTCTCCGCTCCAAAGCATTTCTTTTCCGTTCTTTGTCACGCTTTTCATTTCCGCTCCCTTAGATGAAACGGTTACGGATATATCATTGTTTGAGATAGTTACCTTATTATCAGCCGTTTTGTATGTACCGCTTTCCTTGTCAACAGTATTGTTTAATTCCATTTTTACAATCTCCTTAACATTTTTTTATTGGCGGTTTATATTCCTTAACCCAATACCAATTATACTATATACCTTTTGCAATTGCAAGCATAATAATTAAAATTATCAAACTTTTATAACAAATAATCAATTACAAAAGGCACATAAAATCATTTCCGAAAAGCTGCTCCATAAAAACCGTAAAATTAATTTAAAGTTAATTGACAACCTTAAATATAAATGATAAAATATATATACCATAATATAAGACACACAAGGGAGCATCACAATGAAACCGACATTAAAATCAGTTTTCCCCGGGGTTGAGCTTGGCAAAAACAGTGATCTGACAGTGGACTCAATTAATCTGTCAAAAAAACGCAGAAGCATGGAGCTTGCCCTGGAGGAATGTATTGACGATAAAACAGCCGAACATCTTGAAGAAACTCTCAAGGATTTCTTAGAGCTGTCGAGTATACATATTAAAGGCAGACAGGAACTTGAGGACGAAAAGCTGTGGGCAAGCTCACGCAGCTACAATACGGAATTTCAGCGTCAGATAAGGGAATCTCTGTCAAATCATTCAGATACCGGCTCCGATTCCGACGCCAAAGGAGTTTTTATGGGCAAGGCAAGGGTTAAGAGCGTAATTTACGGTCGTTCAATCCGTGATTTTCTTGTACCCATTTCTTCCATAGACGAAAACTCCGGCAGTGTTTGCTTTGAGGGGGAAATTTTTAACGTAGAAACAAAGGACATTCACAGCAAGAAAACCGAAAAGGATTTTCTGCTGGTTATGATTGACGTAACCGATTACAACGACTCTGTATCCTGTCAGCTTTTTATTGAGAAAAACGATAAAAACAAGGACTCAATCGCAGCGGTTACATCAGAAATAAAAAAAGGTCTTTTTGTGGTAATTAAGGGCAAGGCGCAGTATAATGACTACGCTAAAGAAGCAATTGTCAGTATACGTTCCATAGCGGAGGGCTACTGTCCGCCCAAGAAAACCGATGATGCGGAGGAAAAAAGAGTTGAGCTTCATCTGCACACTCAAATGTCGGCAATGGACGCTGTAACCTCTGCAAAGGATTTAATAAACAGGGCAATTTCATGGGGACACAAGGCAATCGCAATCACCGACCATGGTGTTGTACAATCCTTCCCCGACGCCATGAAGGCATCGGACCTTAACAAAAAAATAAAGGTGCTGTACGGAGTTGAGGGATATCTTATCGATGACAGTCTTAAAATCATATACGATGAAAAGGGCGGCGATATACATTCCGACTTTGTAGTCTTTGATATAGAAACAACGGGCTTTAACAAGGATACCTGCGGAATAACCGAAATCGGTGCCGTTAAGGTGTCGGACGGGCAGATTACCGAACGTTTTTCCTCCTTTGTAAATCCGAAAATGCCTATTCCGGCAAACATACAGGAGCTGACCGGAATATCGGATGAAATGGTAAAAAAAGCTCCCGAGGAAAAGGATGTTATACCGAAATTTCTTGAATTTTGCAAGGGCAGTATTCTTGTTGCACACAACGCAAACTTTGATATAGGCTTTATCAGGGACAGAGCCGAGCGCTTTGGGCTTGGCTTTGATTTTTCCTACCTTGACACGCTGATGCTTGCAAGATGTCTTTATCCGGAATTTGCAAACCACAAGCTTGATACCCTCACAAAAAATCTTCACGTAATGCTTGAAAATCATCACCGTGCGGTTGATGACGCAAAGGCAACGGCTGATGTGTTCATAAAAATGCTTGAAAAGCTCAAGGAAATATCCGTAACCGAGCTATGCAAATTAAATGAAAGCTTTGACCTTTCTCAGGCGGTTAAAAGAAACAGAGCCTTTCATATAATAATACTTGCAAAAAATAATCAGGGGATACGCAATCTCTATGAGCTTGTTACCGCCTCACAGCTGAAATATTTTCACAGAACGCCGAGAATACCCAAAACACTTCTTGAGCAAAAGCGTGAGGGGCTTATATTAGGCTCTGCCTGTGAGGCAGGGGAGCTTTTCAGAGCAATTGCAGACGGCAGCAGTGCCGACAAAATAGAAAAAATTGTAAGCTTTTATGATTATCTTGAAATTCAGCCAATCGGGAACAATGCATATATGAAGGCAGACGAGGATCACCCCGATATTAATACCGATGATGATTTACGTGAGCTGAACAAAAGAATTGTTGAGCTTGGAGAAAAGTACAATAAACCTGTCTGCGCCACCTGCGACGTACATTTTATTGACCCGGAGGGTGCAAACTACAGAAAAATCCTTATGCATTACAAGGGCTTTAAGGACGCAGACAACCAGGCTCCGCTTTATTTCAGAACAACACGTGAAATGCTTGACGAATTTAGCTATCTGGGAGAAGAAAAAGCATACGAGGTGGTTGTTAAAAACACAAATCTGATTGCGGATATGATTGAGGACGTGCGTCCGATTCCGCCCACAAAATGCCCCCCGGTTATTGACGGAGCAAAGGAGGGAATCATAAACGATTCTTTTAAAAAGGCTAAAGAATTGTACGGAGACCCTCTGCCCGACAAGGTGCAGGAAAGACTTGACAAGGAGCTTTACTCAATTACAACATACGGCTTTTCGGTTATGTATAAGATTGCTCAGGAGCTTGTAAGAAAATCCCTTGCGGACGGTTATCTTGTTGGCTCCAGAGGCTCTGTCGGTTCTTCCTTTGTTGCATTTTTATCAGATATTACGGAGGTAAATTCTCTTCCGGCACATTATATCTGCCCGAATTGTAAAAACATTGAGTTTGTTCCCAGCGAAATAGGTATATCGGGATGTGACCTTGAGGATAAGGTCTGCCCCAAATGCGGCACACAGTATAAAAAGGACGGTCACGATATACCCTTTGAAACCTTTCTGGGCTTTAAAGGGGACAAGGAACCGGATATTGACCTTAATTTTTCAGGCACCTATCAGCCGACAATTCACAAATACACCGAAACCTATTTCGGCGAGGGGTTTGTGTTCAGAGCCGGTACAATCGGTACCGTTGCCGAAAAAACGGCTTTCGGCTATGTAAGAAAATATTCCGAGGAAAAGGGAATTAAAATAAGAAATGCGGAAATGAAAAGGCTTGCCGCAGGCTGCGTAGGCGTAAAAAGAACAAGCGGACAGCACCCCGGAGGAATTATTGTTGTTCCTCACCGCAATGACATACATGAATTTTGTCCCGTTCAGCACCCGGCAGACGACCCCAATTCCGATATAATTACAACGCATTTTGATTACCATTCCATTGACCAAAACCTTCTTAAGCTTGATGAGCTTGGTCACGACGATCCCACAGTTATCAAAATGCTTCAAGATTTGACAGGGCTTGACCCGCAGACAATCCCTCTCGGAGATCCCGAAACACTTAGCCTTTTCACCTCCAATGACGCACTTAAAATTAAAGACGGCGAAGATATAGGCACTAACCTCGGAACCTACGGTATACCGGAATTCGGGACAAAATTTGTGCGCCAGATGCTTGAGGATACCAAACCAAAAACCTTTTCGGAGCTTGTGAGAATATCCGGTCTTTCCCATGGCACAGACGTGTGGCTGGGCAATGCTCAGACACTTATTCAGCAGGGAATTACCGACCTGTCACACTCAATTTGCGCCCGTGACGATATTATGATTTATCTTATATCTATGGGTGTTGAGGCCGGGCATGCCTTTAAAATTATGGAAAGCGTCAGAAAGGGCAAGGGCTTAAAGCCCGAGGACGAGGAGGCAATGAAGGCCGCCAATGTTCCCCAATGGTACATTGATTCCTGCAAAAAAATAAAATATATGTTCCCTAAGGCTCATGCCGTTGCATATGTAACAATGGCATTTCGTGTTGCCTATTACAAGGTACATTATCCAAAGGCATTTTATATTGCATATTTTTCGGTACGTGCCGACGATTTTGACGAAAGCATAATGGCACATGGGATTACCGTTGCCCGAAACGCAATGAATGAGCTTATTGAAAAGAAGAAAAATAACACAATCTCTCCCAAGGAAGAAAATGTTATTCCTATTCTTGAAATATGCATCGAAATGTATGCGCGCGGAATCAGCTTTACTCCGATTGATTTGTACAAATCCCATGCCGTAAACTTTCTCCCCTGCGAGGAGGGGATACGTCCTCCTCTTAACGCAATCGGAGGCATGGGCGAAAATGTTGCAAAAAGTATTCAGGAGGCACGTGAGCAGGCGCCCTTTAAAACCATTGAGGATTTAAAACAGCGTACCACCGTAACCCGTTCAATAATTGAGCTTATGCAGCAAAATCACTGTCTTGACGAGCTGCCCGAATCGGATCAGGTTTCCTTGTTTGATATGCAGTAATATATATTGTTAAATTTATGTAAAATTACAGTAAAAAATAAGTTAAATATGTATTGACTTTTATTATGGCATATGCTATAATAACTCAATAAATACAGCATTAATACGCATTAATTAACATATACTGTATATGAATATATTTCACTTTAATGCAGGAAAGGGAAAAACCAATGGACGAATTATTATTCTTTTTGCGGGTTATAGTTGCGGGAGTATGCGGCATTGCAATCGGTTATGAAAGAAAAAGCCGTGCAAAGGAGGCAGGCATCAGAACTCATTGCATTGTAGCCTGTGCGGCTTCGCTGATGATTATTGTATCAAAATACGGTTTTTTTGATTTGATACAACAGGGTATTTTTGAGGGAACGGAGGTCAAATTAGACCCGTCAAGAATTGCCTCCTGCATAGTCAGCGGAGTAGGCTTTCTGGGAGCAGGAATGATTTTTGTGCAAAAACAGACAATAAAAGGTCTTACAACCGCTGCCGGTATCTGGGCAACAGCCGGAATCGGCATGGCAATCGGCGCAGGGCTTTACATTATCGGAATACTTGTAACCGTACTGATACTGTTTGCTCAGTTTATCCTGCACAAGGACAGTAAATTTCTTTCCGTCCCTCATTACAAGCTGCTTACGGTAAAAAATGTCAGCCAAACCGGCTTTCAGGAGGAGCTGTATAATAAGCTGAAGGCTCTGGATATTACCGTTGAAGATATAACCGTTTCACGCAGTGCCGACAAAGCCTATAACTACTTGCTTACAATAGAAATACCTCCGTCCGTAAAGGAAGAAGATATTGTTTCTTTAACTGATTTTGAGTCGTCACTGATAACACTGAGATAATCTGTCGGCTGTTCTGCAAGCTATTCTGCGCAGAACAGCCGATATTTTATTATATCCTCATTTCCTTTCTACATCATAGAAATCCGATATTTCAAAAAATTTTAAAGCGCAATTCCCCATTACACAATTTTTTATGACACTTTAGAACAATATATTTTTTCCGTAATCCTTATAAGCTCTTAATACCTCACACAAACTCTCGGCATATGACAGCTAAAACGAATTTGCAGTCGATATTTTCCCGATTTTCTACAGCAGGTTTTGACAAAAACAGCTTTTAACACAGTGTATAATTATATAACAAACAAAGCTGCAGCTTCATGCAAAATCAAAGGATACAGATATGACAGTTTATATTGATCTTTTTTTTATGATTAATTTCATTACAGATATGATAATAGTCACACTTATGTGCGGCAGGAAAAGGACAAATATAATAAGACGCATTGTATCTGCCGTAACCGGCTCACTTTATGCCTGTCTGTATTTCACGGAGCTTTCGCGGTATTTTTTTGCGCTTCCTGCAAAGCTTGCCGTTCTTGCCGCAATGTGCGCAATATGCCTTGTCCCATGCAGAATTAAAGAAGTGATTGAAAAATTCTTCAGAGCGCTTTTTATATCTGTTTTACTAAGCGGAGCTGTTTTCACTGCAGGAATTGCCGTCGGGAATACGGCAGGTGAGCAAATATCGGAATTGCTGCTTGCGGCAGGTATATGGGTGGGATACCTTCTTCTTAAGCTAACCTCAGCGGCAATAAAAAAACACAGACCGGAAAACGAATACAAAATAACAATATACCATAACAACAAAAAAATAACTCTTACAGGTATCTGTGACAGCGGCAATTCCCTACGTGATTCAATATCTGGTCTGCCGGTAATAATAGTTGACTTCAGTGCGATAAAAAAGCTCTTTCCCGGCATCCGCTCGCCACGGGAGCTTTGCGAATTTGCAGAGCCAAAGGATTTTAAGGTTATTTCCTACAAAACAATAGACTCCTCAGGCATTGCCTACGGCTTTGTTCCGCAAAGACTGATGAACGGCAGCGGTGTTGAAATAAAAGCAATAATCGCCGCTGCTCCGATAAAGATTGAAACAGATATGCTGTATAATCCAATGCTTTTAAATACCTTTTAACAGGATAATTTCATAATGCTAAACATAATCAGGAAGGAACAGGGTAAAATGAACTGTATTTTAAAAAAACTTGAAAACATTCTTACGTCAAAATATTTTGATTTGACAAAAAAAGAAATTTATTATATCGGAGGCAGCGATGTTCTTCCGCCGCCCCTTGAAAGGGAGGTTGAGGAAAGCATTATTTCGCGCCTTCCCGATGATGAGGAGGCGAAATCCCTCCTGATAGAACACAATCTGCGACTTGTTGTATACATAGCAAGAAAATTTGAAAACACGGGAATATATGTTGAGGATTTAATATCTATCGGTACAATCGGGCTTATCAAGGCAATAAATACATATAATCCGCAAAAAAACATCAAGCTTGCAACCTATGCCTCACGATGTATCGAAAATGAAATACTGATGTATTTAAGAAAAAATCAGCTCAGAAAGACAGAAATATCAATAGATGAGCCGCTTAATGTCGATTGGGACGGCAATGAGCTTCTTTTATCGGATATTCTCGGAACTGACAATGATATTATATATCGGGGAATTGAGGATGAGGTTGACCGTTCTCTTTTAAACTGCGCCCTGAACAAGCTCTCAAAGCGTGAAAAACGTATAATGGAAATGCGCTTCGGTCTTAATAACAATAAGGAGCTGACACAAAAGGAAGTTGCAGATTCCCTCGGAATATCGCAATCCTACATATCAAGGCTTGAAAAAAGAATTATTTCAAAGCTGAAAAAGGAAATATTGAAAATGAATTAGTCCATGCACAGCAGCAAAAAAATCAAGCAGGGCGAAAATTATTCGCCCTGCCCGTATTGATACTGCTATAATACCTTATTCAGAAAATCAATTGTTCTGGGATTTTGAGGATTTGCGAAAACCTGTGTGGGAGTTCCCTGCTCCATTATCACGCCCTCGTCAATGAAAATCACTCTGTCGGCAACCTCACGGGCAAAGCCCATCTCATGAGTTACACAAATCATAGTCATCCCCTGTGCCGCAAGCTCCTTCATTACCGCAAGCACCTCTCCTACCATTTCCGGGTCAAGAGCCGATGTGGGCTCATCAAAAAGCATAATATCGGGATTCATTGCCAACGCCCTTGCAATTGCAACACGCTGCTGCTGACCGCCCGAAAGCTGGTGGGGGTAAGAATCCGCCTTATCGGAGAGCCCGACACGCTCCAAAAGCTCAATTGCTCTCTTTTCAGCCTCTTTAACCGACATTTTCTTCAAATCCACCGGCGCAAGCATTATATTTTTTTTAACCGTTAAATGCGCAAACAAATTAAAGCTCTGAAAAACCATACCGATATTTTCACGAATTTTATTGATATTTGCCTTCTTGTCGGTAATATCATATCCGTCAACAAGTATAGTGCCGCCCGTTGAGGTTTCAAGACGGTTAAGGCATCTTAAAAGGGTTGATTTTCCCGACCCCGAGGGTCCGATTATACAAACAACCTCGCCCTCCTGTACCGTAAGGTCAATTCCCTTTAAAACCTCATTCTTATGGAAGGATTTTTTTAAATTTTTAACTTCTACCTTTACGTTCATAATTAATCTTTTTCTCCAAATACTTTGAAATTACCATTAAAATCGAAATTACAACCAAATAATACACCGCAACAAGTATGTAGGTTGCAAAAAACTGATAAGATTTTCCCACATATACCTTCGCCCTGTTTACAACATCGGCAAGACCTATAACAGATAAGATTGACGTATCCTTAACAGTAATAATAAACTGATTTACCATTGACGGAATTGCAATCTTAAGCGCCTGAGGCAGAACCACCTTAAACATTGTTCTTGTTTTGCTCAAGCCCAGACTTCTCGCTGCCTCGGTCTGCCCCTTTGGAACGGCGGTTATTCCGCCTCTGAATATTTCGGACAGATATGCGCCGGCATTTAAGCTCAGGGTAATTACGCCCGCAGTAAACGCTTCAATTCTGAAGGCAGGGTCAACAAACCTCTGAACAATCTGCGGCATACCGAAATAAACAATAAATGCCTGAACTATCATAGGCGTTCCTCTTATTACCCAAACATAAACCGCAGATATACTGCGAAGGATAATATTTTTTGACAAGCCCATAACACATGCAACAAATCCTATTGCTATACCGATTAATATTGATATAACCGATATTAATATAGTTATTTTTATACCCTCTAACAAAAGAGGGGTTGATTCTGTAATCGTTCTAATAAAATCCATAGCACACTCTCTAACACAAAAATATTTTTCACCACAGCTCCCACGAAGCCGCGGTGAAAATATAATTATTAATCAATAACAATAAAATTATTTAACCAAATCCTCAATTGAAGCTATTGTGCTGTCAGCAGGAACAACCATTATCTGACCGTCCTCAAAATAGCCCTCTGAGAAATCAAAGGTCTGTTTTCTTTCCTCTGTAATTGTCATTCCAGCAATCATAGCGTCAGCCTGACCGGACTGAACTGCGCCCATTGAAGCGTCAAAGCCTTCATTCTTAATTTCATATTCAAAGCCCTGATCCTTTGCAACCGCTGCAAGAATGTCCATATCGATACCTACATATTCATTTGTTGCGGTATCCAGAAATTCAAAGGGAGCAAAAGCATTATCGGAATAGATTATATACTTCTTTTTGGGAGTAATTCCGCTTTCAACTCTTTCGGCAGAATCATCCTTATAGGTTTTCTCGCCGTAACCGTACTTTTTAAGAATCTCATCATACTCTCCGCTTGCCTGAATATTTGCAAGGCCTGCATTAAACATTGTTATAAGCTCAGCGTTCTGATCCTTTTTAACCGCAAAGCCGTAAAATGCGGGATTTTCAATGTCCCCTACCGTTTTGAGCTGTAAGCCCTCCTCCTTGATTGCCCATCCAATAACCGAACGATCCTCAAAGCAGGCTGAATTTGTTCCGTTGATAACAGCCTGATACATAGCCGGTGAATCCTCATAATAGGTAACCTTAAAGCCGTATTGCTCAGCATACTTCTCAGTAAGCTCAGCACTCATGGTGCTTGTTTTGGCAGCAAGCGTAACCTCACCGCTTCCGGCATTTTCCGTCTTTGTGCCACAGGAAGCTAAGCCTGCACAAAGTGTAAGCGCCAATACTGCCGTCAATAATTTTTTCATAATAGTCCTCCGTTTCTCCGCCCACAGGCGGCGAAAGCTATAACGGAGAAAAAGCAGTCAGACCGCCCTTTTAAGATGCAAACGCACATACATACACCTTATACTACGATAACGGATAAATGCGCCGCTTATTTCTCACGTTAATACTTTCTCTTGTTATTTTTAATATTAATAAGCAAATTATACCATAAACCTTATTAAATTGCAACATATTTTGTAAAAATATATATAAATTTTTAATATGTTAATTTCTAAAGTAAGTTCTCGCTTAATTTCTCATAGAGAATTTACAATGAGAAAAAAATTGTGTGGAATTAAGTATGAGAAATTTTATCCCGGAAAGGAACTTAATGTTACTGATGATTTGCATGAAAAATTCGGATTCAGAACAGATTATCAGATAATTCCATATACGGATATGAAAAAAATTATCAAAATACAAAAAGAAAAACACATACTAAAAGTTCAATGTACTGTTAAAGCCCCCAAGCCGCACTAATATGCGATTTGGGGGGCTTTTGCTCTTTTCAAAGTGTCAAGCTCGGGATATTGTATCGGTATTGTCAATTAAGTAACAATTTGTTTTCATTATTCATAAAATATTAAAAAATTTTCTGCCATTTGCGCAAATTGTGAAATATATCACCGAAAAATATATCAAATTTTGCGCTTGACTAATTTAACTAAAAGCAATATAATATAATTGGTATATATTTTTCATACGCGTGATTTATATACATTTTAAAAACTTTCAGGAGGTGTTCTTTTGACAGAAACAGCAAGACTCGGAATAGACGTTGGTTCCACCACGGTCAAGGCTGTCCTCTCAGGTGCGGACGGCAGCATTATTTTTTCGGAATACTTAAGGCATTATTCGGATATAAAAAGCACGGTAATGACGCTTTTAAAGCACATACTCTCAGAAGCGGGTTCTCTGCCCATGAGTGTTGCCATTACAGGCTCAGGAGGACTTTTGCTTTCAAAAATGCTTTCGCTTCCCTTTGTTCAGGAGGTTATTGCCACAAAAAAAGCGGTGGAAACCTTTATGCCTGAGGCTGATGTTGTAATAGAGCTCGGCGGCGAGGACGCAAAAATACTGTATCTCACAGGCGGCTCGGAGCAGAGAATGAACGGCACCTGTGCAGGAGGAACAGGCTCCTTTATCGACCAGATGTCGGTGCTTTTAAAAACCGATGCCACAGGGCTTAATGCCCTTGCCGAAAAGCATAAAACAATATATCCCATTGCCGCAAGATGCGGTGTGTTTGCAAAATCCGATGTACAGCCGCTTTTAAATGACGGTATCAGCCGCGAGGACGTTGCCGCATCTATCTTTCAGGCTGTTGTCACCCAGACTATCAGCGGTCTTGCACAAGGCAGACCGATTAAAGGCAATATTGTTTTTCTCGGTGGTCCTCTGCATTTTCTTTCTCAGCTCAGAAAGCAGTTTGAGGAAACTCTTAAGGATAAGGCAAAGAGCTTCAGTATGCCTGATAATGCACAGCTTTTTGTTGCAAAGGGTGCTTCACTCTTTGCAGACGGTGAACCTGTCAGTGCCGACGAGCTTCTCTCAAGGCTTGAAACGGCACCGAATGTTGAGGCTGAGGTTACACGAATGCCTCCGCTCTTTAAAAATGCTTTGGAAAAGCAGGAATTTGACGAACGTCACAGCAGGGCGGGAGTTAAAAGAGGTGACATATCGCAGGCATCGGGAAACCTATATCTCGGTCTTGACGTAGGCTCAACAACAATCAAGGCTGCGGTTATTGATGATAGCTTTAACCTTTTATACACATATTATTCAAAAAATCAGGGCAGCCCCATAAGCTGTGCCGTTACAATACTTAAGGATTTATATAAAAAGCTTCCTTCAGGCGCTCACATTGTAAATGCCGGAGTAACCGGCTACGGTGAGCAGCTTTTAAAGGCGGCTTTCAGAATACCGGTGGGCGAAATTGAAACCATTGCCCATTACAAGGCAGCGGAATTTTTCCGCCCGGGCGTTGATTTTATAATAGACATCGGCGGTCAGGATATGAAGTGCATGAAGATAAAGAACGGTGTTATCGATTCAATTATGCTCAATGAAGCCTGCTCCTCCGGTTGCGGCTCCTTTATACAAACCTTCGCCGAATCTCTCGGCTATTCCACAGAGGATTTTGCAAAGGAGGCTCTTACAGCGGAAAACCCCGTTGATTTGGGTACTCGATGTACGGTCTTTATGAATTCAAGGGTAAAACAGGCGCAGAAGGAGGGTGCAACGGTCGGTGACATCAGCGCAGGGCTTTCCTATTCCGTTGTCCGAAACGCACTTTACAAGGTCATTAAGCTGCGTGACCCCTCTCTGCTTGGCGAAAAAATAGTTGTTCAGGGCGGAACCTTTTTAAATGACGCAATTTTAAGAGCATTTGAGCAGATTTTAAACAGAGAGGTTATAAGACCCGACATTGCCGGACTTATGGGTGCTTTTGGCTGTGCTTTGATTGCAAAGGAACGCTATACGGGAGAGGCGGTTAAGCTGCCCGATGAAAAGGAGCTTGATTCCTTTTCCTTTGAAAATTCAACAGCACGATGCAAGGGCTGTTCAAATGCCTGCCGCTTAACCGTAACAAAATTTTCGGACGGAAACAAATTTATTTCCGGAAACAGATGTGAAAAGGGTGCCGGAAGGATACTGAACGAACATGAGCTTCCCAACCTTTACGAATACAAATACAACAGAGTATTTGACTATACTCCCCTCCCTGAGGATAAAGCGCCTAACGGCGTGATAGGTCTGCCAAGAGTTCTTAATATGTACGAAAATTATCCCTTGTGGTTCACGCTGTTTACCGAGCTTGGCTTTTCGGTTCGGCTTTCCCCGAAAAGCTCCCATGCGATATATGAAAAGGGTATCGAGTCAATCCCCTCAGAATCCGCCTGCTACCCGGCAAAGCTTGTTCATGGTCATATCCAGGCTCTTCTTGACGAGGGTGTGAAAACCATTTTCTACCCTTGCATTTCCTATGAACAGGTTGAATATAAGGATGCCGGAAATCATTTTAACTGTCCTATGGTAACCTCATATCCCGAGGTTATACATAATAATATGGATTCGGTTCGTGCCGAGGGAATAAACTTTATATATCCGTTTATGAATCTTGATGATATTCCGTCGGTTAAAAGACAGCTTTATAAGGCGCTCTCATCCTTCGGCATTTCAAAAAAGGAGGTTAATTCCGCCTGTGATAAGGCATTTGCGGAGCTTGCTGTCTTTAAATCCGATATAAGACAAAAGGGTGAGGAAACTCTTAAATGGCTTGATGAGCATGACGCAAGGGGAATCGTCCTCGCCGGTCGTCCCTATCATATTGACCCCGAAATCAATCACGGGATACCCAATATGATTACCTCTCTCGGTTTTGCGGTGTTTACTGAGGACAGCATTGCCCATCTCGGTCATCTTGAGCGTGATATACGTGTGGTAGACCAATGGGCTTATCATACAAGACTGTATGAGGCTGCGGCGCAGGTAATAAAGAATAACCGTCTTGAGCTGATTCAGCTTAACTCCTTCGGCTGCGGTCTTGATGCGGTTACTACCGACCAGGTTCAGGAAATTCTTCAGTCACACGAAAGAATATACACCTCATTAAAGATAGATGAGGTGTCAAATCTCGGTACGGCAAAAATCAGAGTGCGCTCCCTTAAGGCTGCCGTTGTCGAAAGAACAACAAACCACTTTGAGCCGAAAAAGATATGCGACTATACCTTATCGAGGGTTCCGTTCACGCCCGAAGAGCGTAAACGGCATACAATAATTTTTCCTCAGATGAGTCCCGTTCATTTCAAGCTCTTTGAGGCAGTTTTAAATGCTCACGGCTATAATGCCATATTGCTCGACAAGGTATCGCCCTCCGATATTGAGTCAGGCTTAAAAAGCGTCAACAATGATGCCTGCTACCCATCAATATTGGTTACGGGTCAGCTTTTAAACGCATTTACCTCGGGCATCTGCGATCCCGAAAACACCTCCGTAATGATTACCCAGACAGGCGGAGGATGCAGAGCGACAAACTATATTGCTTTCCTCAGAAAAGCGCTTAAGGACGCAGGCTATCCTAAGGTTCCGGTAATAAGTCTTAATTTTTCAGGGCTTGAGGGCAACTCCGGCTTTAAGATAACTCCGACGCTTTTATATGATTTGATACGCTGCTGCATTTGGGGCGATCTGCTTCTAACCTGCTACAACAGAGTTCTTCCGTATGAAGTAAATAAAGGTGAAACGAGGCGGGTTTACCGTGATTGGCTTGCACGCTTATACACCGCCGTAATAAACAACAGCAAAGAGGATTTAAAGCTGAACAAAACGGCAGACAGAATAATTGCAGACTTTGAAAAAATTCCGATTAAGGAAACCGACAAGCCCAAGGTTGGCGTTGTAGGTGAAATACTTGTTAAATTCCACCCCGGCGCAAACAATAATGTTATGCAGGTTATTGTTGACGAGGGCGGCGAGGCGGTAATGCCCGGGCTTCTTGATTTTATGCTTTACTGCTTTTATAACGCAAACTTTAAGCACGAAAATTTAGGAGCACGTTCAACCTCGACAATTATGTGCAATCTCGGCATAAAAATCATTGAATATATGCGCAGCCATATATCAAAGGCAATGCTTGCTTCAAAGCGTTTTGCAGACCGTGCGCCAAAGCCCATCAAAAAGGTTGCGGAGGGCGCAGGCGATGTACTTCAGCTGGGGCATTGCTGCGGTGAGGGCTGGTTTTTGACCGGTGAAATGGTTGAGCTTATCGAGTCGGGCGTTCCGAATATCATCTGCGTTCAGCCCTTTGCGTGTTTGCCTAATCATGTTACCGGCAAGGGAATGATTAAGGAGCTGCGGCGGCAGCATCCTCTTGCAAATATCGTTGCAATAGACTATGACCCCGGCGCAAGCGAGGTTAACCAGCTAAACAGAATTAAACTGATGATGGCAATTGCCTTTGAAAATCTTGCAAAGTCAGGCAAAAAACAGCTGCCGGAGGAAATACCAGAAACAAATCCGAAATTTGCGGACAGCAGAGAAAAGGAATTGCAAAAGCTGTAAAGCTAACGCCTTAATTTGATAAATTATAAAATGCCGCCTTAAGGCGGCGGAACGGAGAATTATATGAAAAAAATCGCACGCTTTGAAAAGGTATCTCAAGAGCAGTTTTCCTCCTCATGGCTTGACAGCTTTAATGAGCAGGAAATGGTATATGATGAATTAAAGCTGCCTGCACGCGCCACTAAGGGTTCTGCCGGCTATGACTTTTTTTCACCTCTTGACTTTACTCTCAATCCCGGTGAAAGCATTAAAATACCTACAGGCATCAGAGTATTTATTGAGGACGGATGGGTATTAAAAATTTATCCCAGAAGCGGTCTTGGCTTCAAGTACCGTCTGCAGCTTAACAACACTGTCGGGATTATAGACAGTGACTATTACTACTCTGACAACGAGGGACATATGTTTATAAAAATAACCAACGACTCAAAAGAAAATAAAGCTCTTACAATAAAAAAAGGAGATGCCTTTGCTCAGGGTATTTTTGTGGAATACGGAATTACCTATGATGACGATGCAACAGAACTCCGAAACGGCGGCTTCGGAAGCACAAGCAGGGCAAAATTATGAGAAAAAGAATACCAGCTCTTTATCTGCTGCTGACAATTATTTTGACAGTCTTTATTTTCTCCAATTCCTGCCGTACCGCATCGGTTTCCTCCGAACAAAGCGGCAGAATTGTAAATTTTATAGCCGGATTTTGTTATATCGATAAAGGCACTCTGACTGTAATTGTAAGAAAGCTGGCTCATTTTTTTGAGTTTTTTCTCCAGGCTCTGTCGGCAAGCCTTTTTGTGGTATCGATAAAGGGATTTCCGAAACATATAATTTATATTTTGTTCGGAGGTCTTTTAACCGCTTGCTGTGACGAATTTCTTCAGCTTTTCTTTGACGGAAGAGGAGCAATGGTTTCCGATATCTTTATTGATTTTTCAGGAACATTAACAGGAATTTTGTTATGTACGGCAATTTATTTTATAATACAAAAGAAAAACAAAACAGTTTAATTCAGGAGTAAAACTATGAACGGTATATCAATGCTTCTTTGGATATGCTATATAATCAATTTTATATTAATCATAACTGTGGTATGCTTTGAACGTCGTGACCCGGTAGTGTCACTCGCATGGGTTTTGTGCTTTATTACCTTCCCGGGGGTGGGTCTTATAATATTTATGATCTTCGGGCTTGGTCTTAAAAGACACACTAAAAAGCAATATCTGCAAAAATCCGAGCTTGCCTCAAAATCCGATGTACGGCTGAACAAGCAGCTCAGAAATGTAGAAAAATACTCCCTTGAAAAAAAATATGCGGATATGTACCGTTATTTCAGCACCATTGCAAAAAGTCCGTATACCGAAAAAAACTCAATCAAAATCTTTACGGACGCAAAGGATAAATATGCTTCGCTGCTTGAAGATATCGAAAAAGCGCAAAAAAATATTAATCTGCTCTACTTTATTGTGCGTGACGATGAAATAAGCAACAAAATAATAGACGCACTGGTAAAAAAGGCTCATCAGGGCGTTGAGGTACGCTTTCTTTATGATGGCTTCGGCTCGCTGCTTACAAACCCGAAAATTTTTAAAAGGCTTAAGGCTACTCCCAATGCATATGTGGCTGAATTTTTTCCGGTAAAGCTGTTTTCGGTATCAAAAATAAATCACCGCAATCACAGAAAAATTGTTGTAATAGACGGAAAAACAGCCTATCTCGGCGGGATGAACATCGGTGACGAATATATGGGCTTCGGCAAGCCCTCCCCCTGGAGAGATACCCATATGAGAATAGAGGGTGAAGCGGTTTTTCAGGTTCAGAAATATTTCAGCTTTGACTGGGAATTTTCAACAGGGGAAAATCTTTCTCGCAAAATTAAAGATTTTTTCTCCTACAAAACCGATGTCAAGGAAACTCTTCCTATGCAGATTGTGGCAAGCGGTCCCGAATCAGAGGAGGATGAAATAAAGGCAGGAATGCTCAAAATGATAAATTCCGCAAAGAAGTATATATATATTCAGACACCCTATTTTATACCCGATTCAAGCATACTTACCGCAATCAAGCTGGCGGCAGAATCCGGTGTCGATGTAAGGCTGATGATTCCGGGGATTCCCGACAAAAAATATGTATATCACAACACCTTAAGCTATGTAGGCGATGTTCTCGGCTCAGGTGTAAGGGTTTATCAGTATCCCGGCTTTCTTCATGCAAAAACAATCGTGTGCGATGACGATATTGTAACAATCGGAACAACAAATATCGATGCACGCAGCTTTACACTGCACTTTGAAGTTAATGCATTTATTTATGACGATACAACGGCAATTATCAACAGAAACATATTTTTAAAGGACCTTGCAGTATGCCGTCAAATTACCGTTGAAAGCTATGAGGAAAGAAAGAAAAATCATCCTCTTTCATATATGGCGGACGGATTTTTCAGGCTGTTTTCTCCTATTATGTAAAAATCCCGTTTATAAAAAAGAACAAGTGAGAAATAATATGATAATCAGAAAAGCAATACAAAAGGATATCGGTGCGCTTACCGATATATATAATTATGAGGTGCAAAACGGCACCGCAACCTTTGACATAAGACCGAAAACCACAGAGGAAAGGCAGCAATGGTTTGACCTTCACAACAAAGAAAATCATCCGCTTATTGTTGCCGAGGGAGAAGGCGGAAAAATATGCGGATACGCATCGCTTTCTCCCTACCGGGAAAAGGAGGCATACCGCTCCTGTGTTGAGCTGTCTGTATATGTAGCGCATGACGCAAGACAACAGGGTGTCGCAACCGCTCTTATGTCTGAAATTCTTCGTCTTGCGAAGGAGGACAAAAGTACACATACCGTAGTATCGGTTATTACCTCCGGTAATGAGGCAAGCAAAAGACTTCACGAGCGCTTTGGCTTCGACTTTTGCGGTACAATAAGCGAGGTTGGAATGAAATTCGGAAAATATCTCAGTATCGACAACTATTGCCTGAAGGTGCAGTCTGATTAATACGGACTGCACCTTAAGTTTTACTCATAATACAATACATAAATTTGAATGTGAACAAAAAATTTCATAACAATAATTTGTATATCACTCAAGCATTTTCAAGCATTTGTTTTTTATCTTTGAAACATCTGTCTCAAGTATTTTTTGCTTAAGCGGAAGAATAAGCCCCGGCGAGACCGACAGTTCATCAACTCCCATAGCCAAAAACAGCTCCGTAAGCTCCATATCTCCGGCAAGCTCTCCGCAGATTCCCGTCCATATTCCGGCTTTATGAGAATTGTCCACAACAGTCTTAATCAATCGCAGCACCGCTGTATGGTGAGTATCGCAGAATACGTCGGCATCGGCATTCTGCCTGTCAACCGCAAGAGTATACTGAGTCAGGTCATTTGTTCCGATCGAGAAAAAGTCAACCTCATGCGCCAGCTTATCGCTTATAACAGCTGCCGCCGGTGTTTCAATCATTATTCCAAGCTCAATATTTTCATTAAAGGGCAAGCCCTCTTTTTTCAGCTCTGCCCTGACCTCGGCGCATATTTCTTTTATTTTTCTTACCTCTCCCACCGATGTAATCATCGGGAACATAATTGCCAGCTTCCCGAAGGCTGACGCACGGTAAAGCGCTCTGAGCTGAGTCTTGAATATTGCAGGTCTTGTAAGGCATATACGTATTGCACGTACTCCCATTGCCGGATTTTCCTCCTTGGGCATTTCAAAATAATCTACCTGTTTGTCTGCACCTATATCAAGAGTTCTAATAATAACACGCTTGCCCAAAGCCTTCTGAGCCGCACTTTTGTAAATTAAAAACTGTTCGTCCTCAGTCGGAAAGGTTTTGCTTTCAAGGTAAATAAATTCACTTCTGAAAAGTCCCACACCCATTCCGTCATTGGCATATACGGCAGGCAGATCCTCCAACGAGCCTATATTTGCATACAGCATTATTTCCTGACCGTCCGCCGTTACGGGCTTTACACCCTTCAGCTTTGCCAAAAGCTTTTTTCTTTCCTCTGATTTCTGCTTTTTTTCCTGCATTGCAAGCACTGTTTTCATATCGGGATTGATATAAATATCCCCCGTAAAGCCGTCAACTATAATATCCTTGCCGTTATTTGAATCCTCCATAATTCCCTGTACACCGATTACGGCAGGAATATTCATTGTTCTTGCAAGTATTGATGTATGCGAATTTGAGCTTCCCTTTTCTGTGATAAATGCAAGTATTTTTGATTTGTCAAGCTGTACCGTTTCGGAGGGTGCCAAGTCCTCTGCGCCGATAATTACAGGCAAATCGGATTTTATTCCCTGCTCTGACGCATTTTCAAGCACTGCAATAATTCTTTCCGAAATATCTCTTACATCGGCTGCACGTGCCTGCATATAGCTGTCATCCATTGAAGCAAACATTTCGGCAAAATTATCCGCCGTAATCGCAACTGCGCTCTCGGCATTCAGCTTCTGATCGCTGATATGCGAATTTACCGAATCAAGATAGTCCTGGTCCTCAAGCATCATCTGATGAATGTCAAAAATCATGGCATTTTCCTCACCAACCTCATTTAATGCCTTTTCATACAATGCCTTTAATTGCTCAGATGCCGTTTTTCGTGCCTTTTCAAAGCGTTCCTTTTCCTTTTCGGTATCTTCAACATGAGTGCGCTGAACGAGCTTTGAGGCTTTTTTTAAAAGCTCTAACTTGCCGAAAGCAACTCCTCCGCAAACACCTTGACCCTTTAATGTCAACATAAAATTTCCTCCTTTTGAAAAGGCTGTTTCCAACCCTTGGGAAACAGCCTTAGGTAATTTACAGATTAGCCTTGAAAAAGCTCTCCATTGCCTCCGCAGCTTCTGCTTCATCCTCTCCGTCAACCGTAACCTTAACGGTATTTCCGCATTTTGCCGCCAATGCCATTACCGCAAAAATTCTCTTTGCATCTCCTGTTTTGCCGTCCTTCTCAATAGTAACCGAGGACTTGAATTTTGAAGCCTCCTTCACAAGCAAGCCTGCCGGTCTTGCATGAATACCCTGTGGGTCTGTAATTGTATACTCAAATTCTTTCATTGTTTTTCTCCTTATCCTTTTTTATATTATTTTGCTGAATTAATATCTTATTTATTCACCGGCTTTTTTAAAAGAGCTATCAAAAGCATTGTTATTACCGAGCCGATAAGCAATGATAATAAATACATAGGCCAATTACCGACAACTGCAAATACAAACAGTCCTCCGTGAGGCGCCATAAGCGTACACTGAAACAGCATTGATAAACCGCCTGCAATTGCAGCGCCTACCGCCGTTGCCGGAATTATATGAATCGGATCTGATGCCGCAAAGGGAATTGCACCCTCTGTTATAAAGCAGGCACCCATAATATAGTTGGTAATTGTTGTCTGACGCTCGGCAGCAGTAAAACGATTCTTAAAGAAGGTTGTCGCAAGAGCAATTCCAATCGGAGGAACCATACCGCCGACCATAACCGCAGCCATTATCTTATATCCCATCGGATCTCCCGTTGTCGCTGCGGTTGTGATTGCCGCCGTACCGAACACATAAGCTGCCTTGTTAATCGGGCCGCCCATATCAATAGCCATCATTGCCCCCAGCGTTAATCCGAGAACAAAGGTTGAAATCGAACCCATACTGTTTAAGAAATTCGCAAGTGCTGTATTTATAACACCGATAATCGGATTGAATACAAAAAGCATAAGTGCGCCTATAATAAAGGTACCTAACAGCGGATAAATGAGTATCGGTTTAATTCCGTCCATACTCTTGGGCAGACGTGCAAACACCTTTTTTAAGAACAGAATAATATATCCTGCCATAAAACCGGCCGCAAGCGCTCCCAAAAAGCCCGAAACAGTTGAGCCTGATGAAGAAAATACTGCATTTTGCAGATAACCTGCAATTCCTGTGCTTTTGTTTGAAAATTCAAGCACCGGATTTCCGTTTGCCGCGAACATTCCTCCTACAAATCCAACCGCAAGTCCGGGACGGTCTGCAATGGAATACGCAATAAAACCGGCAAGCATAGGAAGCATAAGCCCGAAGGCTGTTTCACCTATTTTCTTGAAAAATGCCGCAAGAGGTGTATTTGTTCCGAATCCCGAAGGATTAATCGAAAAATCATCAAGCAAAAATGCAAGAGCTATCAATATACCGCCTCCGATTACAAAGGGCAGCATATGGGATACACCGCTCATCAGATGCTTATAGATTTTCTGTCCTGCCGTTTCGGTGCTTACGGAAGAAGAATCCTCCTCTTTGCCTGCATCGGCATGATATATGGGAGCGTCACCGGAAAGAGCCTTTTTAACCAATTCGTCCGCTTTTGAAATACCGTCCGATACAGGAACGGATATTACCCTTTTGCCATCAAATCTTGCCATAGGAACCTTTGCGTCTGCGGCAATTATTATACATTCAGCCTCTTTAATGTCAGCATCGGTAAGAACGTGCTTAGCTCCGCCCGAGCCTCTTGTTTCTACCTTCATTGAGCAGCCTGCCTTTTCAGCCGCTTTATATAATCCCTCTTCAGCCATATAGGTATGAGCAATTCCGGTAGGACAGCTTGTAACGGCAACCAGCTTAGCACCGCTCCTTACTTCCTTTTCCTGTTCATGCTCCTCCCTTGAAGCATCATCAGCCTTATTGATTATATCCGCAAATTCATCTGTGGTTTTTGCATTAATAAGATTTTTGGTAAAATCCTCATTCATCATCAGAACCGACAGCCTGCTTAAAACATCAAGATGTACATTTTCTTTTACGTCAGGTGCTGCAATTGCAAATATTAGCCTTACGGGCTGACCGTCTATGCTGTCAAAGTCCACTCCGTCTCTGATAACCATTGCGGCAATACCCGGTGCGCTGACAGCGCTGCCCTTGTAATGAGGAATTGCAATACCCTCACCCACAGCCGTTGTGCTTTCGGCCTCTCTGGCAAATAATCCGTTGATATATGCCTCCTTGTCTGTGATTTTCCCCCCTCTTGACATAAGCTCACCCATCTGGCGGATTGCCTCCTCCTTTGACTTCGGCGCTCCGTTAAGCTCAATACTTCTGCGATCCAATAAATCCATAATACGCATAGTTTTTACCCTCTCTTTCATTTTTTTATATTTTATTTTTTTATATTTTATTTTTTTATAAACTGTTATATACCCTGCGGATTTCCTCACCCGTTGCAAGGTTTTGAGAAAATGCACTTGCACTTCCTGCGCTGAGTCCCAGCTTTAAAGCATATTCATAATTCTTTTTTTCTATATATCCGGCAATAAAGCCTGCCACCATTGAATCTCCCGAGCCTGTTGTATTAATTACCTTGCCCTCAGGCGCCTTACAGCGTAAAACCTCATCATTTTCCGTAACCATAAGCGCCCCGTCTCCGCCCATTGAAACAAGAACGTTTCTTGCGCCTCTTTTTTGAAGCTCCCTTGCGCAGACTGCAATTTCTTCATCGGTTTTCAATACCTTATCAAATATTTCGCCCAATTCAAAATTGTTCGGCTTAACAAGAAACGGCTTATATTTTAAAACATTGGTCAAAAGCTCTCCTGTAGCATCAACAATTATATCAAGCTGCTTATCCTTTAAAAATTCCATAATGTCACAATAAATTGAATCGGGCAAGGTATTCGGAACCGAACCGGCAAGCACAAGTATATCGCCCGGCTTAAGTCTGTCAAGCTTTCTGTAAAGCTCATCTATGTCTTTTTTTTCAATTCTCGGTCCCTGACCGTTTATTTCCGTTTCCTTTTCAGCTTTTATTTTTACATTGATTCTTGAAAATCCGTTATCAATCTGAATAAAATCACTTTTAACACCAAGTCCGTTAAGCATTTCGGTAATTACATTACCGGTAAAGCCCGAAACAAATCCCAATGCCGTGTTATCATATCCGAGATTTTTCAGTACGGTTGAAACATTTATTCCTTTTCCTCCGGCAAGAATTTTTTCATCATCGGTTCGGTTTACAGCTCCCTCTGTATATCCCGGGACACGGATAATATAGTCCAAAGCCGGATTAAATGTAATTGTATAAATCATTTGTAACCACTCCTTTCCGTGCCGAAAAGCACATATAACAATGTCTGCGGAATTAATTTCCGCTTATTATGCCTTTATTCTTTATTATTTTGCTTTAATTATTTCATATTCTTTGTATTCATCAGGAATCTTTTCCGTAATGATCTTTACATTTTCAATAGACGCAAAGCCTATTGAGGATACACAGTTGAATTTGCTTGAATCGGCGAGAATATACCGTTCACGGCAGCGTTCAAGAGCAAATTCCTTTATTGCAGCCTCTGATATACCCGGGGTTGTAATTCCCGCTGTATGCTCAATTCCGTTTGCTCCGAAAAAGCCCTTATTAAAATTATACATACGCAGCGACATTAATGCTCCGCTTCCCACAACCGCTTCTGTGACAGGCTTAATTCTGCCGCCCGGTATATACGCATTATAGCCTTTTTTACCCAGAGCCACAGCATGAGATACCGCATTTGTAACAAAATTCGCTTTTTTATTTTCGGGGATACAGTTAACCATAAATTCGGTTGTGGTTCCGGCATCTATATAAATCAGGTCTCCGTCCTCAACAAGAGAAGCGGCATAAGCTCCGATTATTTTTTTCTGCTCCGCATACATCGTTCTTCTTGTATCAACCTCAAAGTCGGTTGAATTAAGATTTTTTTTTAGAGAAATTGCTCCTCCGTGTACCCTTATCAATCGTTTTTCTGCTGCCAGCGCCGTTATGTCGCGCCGAATGGTTGATTCCGAAGCCCCCAGCAAATTTACAAGCTCCTGATTTGTGATGCTCCCGTTTTTATCAACAAGCTGAAGTATTGCGTTAAACCGCTCCTCTGTTAACATTTTTATACCGCCTTTGATTGTTTTTGACTGTTATTGAATGTTTCTACCATTATTATACATTCAAAATCGGTCATTGTCAATCATCATATTTCACATATTTTTCACCTTTCTTTTGTGCATATTTTATTCCTTCAGTTCATCTATAAACTATAATTTGTTGTTTTTGCAGAAAATGGCTGTGTACAACTGACCGTTACTTGCTGTTGTCAGCAATAAGCTATTAATTATACAAATAAAAAAACAGGATTCTCATTTCAATAAATCCTGTTTTATATTATATGTATTTATTACTGTACTTATTTATTAAAAAATATTTCAGTTTTTTTCCTTATCCATGCAGATATCCGCAAAGGATTTTGCCACCGAATGCTGAATAGGCTCCCACTTTACCTTTTTAAACAATGCAACAATGGAAATCGGAATATAGGTAAGCATAAACAGCGGAAAGGTAAACAGATACAAAATCTTTTTCACATTACTGCAGTGAATTTGTTTCCATTCGGTTATCGTTGTTACCGTACCTATTACAAAAAACATTGCATAAAAGCCTGCAAAGGTATGCAGCAAAGTTTTGAGCAGCAAAGGAAGCTCGGGAGAGTTATAAAGTATTCCTATCGGAATTGCTATTACATTGCAAACCACACTGATAAGCGTAAGCAACATAGCCGGCATAAGCGTCATAAGCATATCGTAACAGGAAAAGCTGCCGTTAAAAATACCCTTTACAAGCCTTGCCCCGTAGCTTCTGAACACCTGATAAAAGCCCTTTGCCCATCGCAGACGCTGTATATATGACTGTTTAATTTTTGTGGGCTGTTCATCGTAAAGAATCGCATTTGCACAATAGCCTATTATCTCACCGTTAATAATAGAATCTGTGGTAAACTCAATATCCTCGGTCAGCAGATGATGAACCCAGCCGCCGTTTTTACTGATTATGTCACTGCTTATCAAAAAGCCCGTTCCCGATATGGCACAGCTTGTATTGAGATGCATTCTTGCGTTGTTAAGATATCTTGCCTCACGCAAAAACCACAGAGAATATCCCGCCGACAGCCAATTCTCTCCGTAATTTTTTGAATTTCTGTAGCTGGTAATAATTTTGTAGCCGTTATCAAATACGACATTCATTTCCGCAATAAAATTCGGTTCAAGTATATTATCCGCATCAAAAATAATATATGCGTCATATTTATTTTCCTTTGTTTCCTTTAAAATATTAAAAAACCAATCGAGAGCATATCCCTTGCCGACTAAATCCTTGTTAAATCTCTCATATACAATAGCGCCGGCATTACGGGCAGTCTCTGCGGTATTATCGGTGCAGTTATCCGCAATCACAAAAATTCCCACAAGCTCCCGGGGATAATTCTGATTTTTTATGCTGGCAATCAGATTCCCAATCACCTTACTTTCATTTCGTGCAGAAATAACGGCAGCATACCTGTGCTGCCTTTCTGCTTTATATTTTATCGGTTTTTTCAGCAAGCCTACAAAGAGGTAAAAAAACTGATATGCATAGCAAAGCGTAAATAAAATAGATATAATACAGTTTAATATTATAATTGCTTTCATAATTACCTCAATTACCAAAATGCATTTAAAGTATCAAATTACCATTCTAATATCCGAAATAATATTCTTATCATTTTTCCGAGGGATTTCCGTTCTGAACAATGGTTCTTAACGCATCCATACGCAAATCAAGCTCAGCACTAAGCTCGGCACAGTTATAAAGCTCATCAGCCATCTGCTTAGTAAAAACAACATCCTTTTTATATCTCAGCTGATGCTCAAGGCTTGCCCAAAAATCCATTGCAATTGTTCTGAGCTGTATTTCAACCTTCATCATACGTTTTTCGTGTGCAAGAAAAATAGGCACACTCACAATAAGATGAAGACTCCTGTAGCCGTTCGGCTTTGGATGTTTTATGTAGTCCTTTTTTTGAACAAGAACAATATCGTCCTGCTTTGTCAAAGCATCAGCAAGCATATACACATCCTCGGGAAAGGAACAAATAACACGTATCCCTGCAACATCATTGAGATTGCTTTCAATCGAATCAATGGTTATAGGCAGATTACGGCTTTCTAACTTTTTATTTATACTGACAGGACTTTTAAGCCTACTTTTCATTCCGCTTATAGGATTTCGGTCATACTGAAGGGAAAACTCCTCATTAAGAACATTGAACTTTGTTTCAATTTCCATCATTGCACAGCGATAATAAGCCATTAATTTACTGTATTTTTCCATTATAGGCTTTGAACGTTCAAACAAATCATCCACATACATCTTCTTAATATCTTCTGTGCCTTTATTTTCACCGTTATATATCTCTTCATTATTCATTGAAATATACTCCTCTTTTGTTCTATATCATCAATGTTCGTTAAACAAAATTAAGTTGCTATAATAACTCCGAGGTATATTGTAGCTGAATATTTTGGGTTTGTCAACTATATTTACAATATTTTTATAAATTGTTCATTATATTACAATCATCAGACAAACAAATGGAAATTCCATAATATGTGCAAAATAATATCAGGAATTGGAACACGCTGCCGCAATTCCTGACATTGTTTACATAACCGTTAAGGTATTTCTCAGCCTCCGAGATAGGCTTTTTTGATTTCATCGCTGTTGGCAAGCTCTCTGCCCGTTCCCGACAGCTTTATTCGTCCCGATTCGAGAACATATGCCCTGTCGGCAATCTGCAATGCCATTTCCGCATTCTGCTCAACAAGCAGTATTGTTGTCCCTGCCTTATGCATTTCGGCAATGATATCAAATATCTGCTGTACAAGTATCGGTGCAAGACCCATTGACGGCTCGTCAAGCATAAGGAGCTTCGGTTTGCTCATTAATGCTCTGCCCATTGCAAGCATCTGCTGCTCGCCGCCCGAAAGCGTTCCGGCAATCTGAGAGGAACGATGCTTAAGCCTTGGGAAGTAGGTGAATACCTTTTCGATATCCTCCTTATAATTTCCGCTGTTTGTATATGCTCCCATTTCAAGATTTTCCAACACAGACATCTGAAGAAAAATACGTCTGCCCTCCGGTACGTGAGCAAGTCCCTTTGAAACAAGCTTATGCGCCTCGGTTTTGGATATATCCTCGCCCATTAAGGTGATGCTGCCTGTTTTTGAACGCAAAAGCCCCGAAATGGTTCTCAGGGTTGTTGACTTTCCTGCTCCGTTTGCACCTATTAAAGCAACAATTTCGTTTTCATGCACCTCAAGAGAAACATCGCGCAGAGAATGAATTTGTCCGTAGTATACATTGATGTTATCAACCTTTAACATTCCTTACGCCTCCTTTTTCTTTCCGAGATATGCCTCTATTACCGCCGGATTTGATTTTATCTCCTCAGGCGCTCCCTTTGCTATAATCTTTCCGTGGTCAAGCACGCATATGCCCTCGCATATATTCATTACCAGCTGCATATCATGCTCGATAAGCATAACCGCAATATGGAAATTATCCCTTATTCTTTTGATATTTTCCATAAGCTCTGCCGTCTCTGACGGATTCATACCTGCGGCAGGCTCGTCAAGCAGTATAATTCCCGGATGGGTTGCAAGCGCTCTTGCGATTTCAAGACGTCTTTGTGCACCGTACGGAAGTGACCCTGCCTGAAGATTAGCATAATCCTCCATGCCGAAAAACTGTAAAAGCTCCATAGCCTCATCTCTTGACTGCTTTTCGGTTTTTCTGTAGCCGAAAAGGTGAGTTACCGAGGCAAGCAGATTCTGATTAATGGAATTATGCAGACCCACCTTTACATTATCTATAACCGACATATTTGAAAACAAACGGATATTCTGAAAGGTTCTCGCAATTCCCATTCTACTCACCTGCGCGGCTGTCTTATGTGCTGTAGATTTGCCGTCAAGCATAATATCTCCTCTTGTGGGCTGATATACGTTTGTAAGGAGATTGAATACAGTTGTTTTTCCTGCGCCATTAGGGCCTATAAGACCGGAGATTTCCGTTCTGCCTACTGTCAGGGAAAATTCGTCAACCGCTGTAAGACCGCCGAAATCTATACCGAGATGGTGTGTTTCCAAAATCGGTGTTTTACCTGTGTCTCGCTCCGGAATAATCGAATTACTCGGAACCGGTACCATTTTTGACATATCAATTCTCCTTTCGTTCTTCGTTTTCTTTATTTCGCTTAATCGCAAGACGTACGCTCAGCTTGTCATTAAGCTGCTTTACCTTCCGGCTGTTTGTTAAAAGCATAACCAGAATAAGAACTACCGCATATATAAGCATTCTGTAATCCTCAAGTCCTCTTAACAGCTCGGGAAGCATATAAAGCAAGGTTGTGGCAATAATAGAGCCTACTATATTTCCCATACCGCCAAGAACGACAAATACAAGAATAAGGATAGATGTGTTAAAGTCAAACTTTCTTGCAATAATAGTTGAGAAATTCATTGCATAAAGTGCGCCTGCCATACCGGCAAGAACAGCGGATATTATAAAGGCTGTCAGCTTATATCTGGTAATTCCTATACCCACCGATTCTGCCGCAATTCTGTTATCTCTTATAGCTGTTACCGCTCTTCCCGTTTTACTGTTTACAAGGTTCAAAACAATGAACAGCGCAAACAGAATAAGCAGTATTCCTGCCATAAAGGTGGACAGCTTTGTAATTCCGACCGCACCCTGGGGGCCGTTAATTATCAGCTTTCCGTTAACCATACCGAGTGCCGCCGCACTCTTCATGCTCATATGCAGCCCCGATGCGTCAACACCCACATAAAGACAGTTTATAATATTCTTTATTATTTCACCGAAGGCAAGGGTTACTATTGCAAGATAGTCGCCTCTCAGTCTTAAAACAGGTATTCCTATAATAAAGCCAGCAATACCTGCGGCAATGCCGCCTACAATAATGGCTAACAGCAATCTGACAGGATCTGCCGCAACGGAATCCTGCAAGCATATTGCCGTAATTACGCCGGTAAATGCCCCCACGCTCATAAACCCTGCGTGACCTAAACTCAGCTCACCCAAAAATCCTACCGTAAGATTCAAAGAAATCGCCATAACAATATATGTGCAGATAGGAACAAGCTGTCCGCTGATTGAATTGTTTATCATTCCGGCAGACTGCATGGGAAACAGTATTATAAAGGCTATAAGCACAAGACCGTATGCCTTGATATTTGTAAGTGTGAATTTGTTTAATTTTTTCTTAGTTTTCATTATACCACCTCACACCTTCTCCGCAATCTTCTTGCCCAGCAAGCCTGTAGGCTTAACCAACAATACAATGATAAGTACGGCAAAAACAATTGCATCGGACAATTCAGTCGAAATATATGACTTTGCAAAAATTTCTATAAGTCCTAGCAAGATTCCGCCAATCATAGCACCCGGGATTGAACCGATTCCTCCGAATACCGCAGCGGTAAACGCCTTAATACCGGGCATTGAGCCTGTTGTCGGAAGAAGCACCGGATATGCCGAGCAAAGAAGAACTCCCGCAATTGCCGCAAGTGCCGAGCCGATTGCAAAGGTTACGGAAATTGTAACGTTTACGTTAATTCCCATTAACTCCGCAGCATCCTTATCCTCCGAAACCGCACGCATTGCCTTACCCATTTTACTTTTTTGTGTAAATGCCGTAAGACACACCATTATAAGTATGCAGACAATAACGGTTACAATTGATTCCATAGTGATTATCAGCTTACCGTCAAACAATGCCAATGAATCAAACGGAACAACAGAGCTGAAGGTTTTCGGTGCGCTTCCCCAGATAAGCAACGCTACATTCTGAAGAAAATAGCTTACGCCGATTGCTGTTATAAGTACGGCAAGGGAGCCTGCCTTTCTCAGGGGCTTGTATGCAAGCCTCTCAATAAGTATTCCGAGCAGAGTGCAGACAAGCATTGCAATAACCACTGACAATACCGGCGGCAAATTCAGATTTGTTGTAACAATAAACGAAATATATGCGCCAATCATAATAACATCGCCATGAGCAAAGTTAAGCATCTTTGCAATACCGTATACCATAGTATATCCCAATGCGATAATAGCATATACGCTTCCGAGACTTATTCCGTTTATCAGATTAGAAATAAATATCATTTTCTTTCTCCTTTCGCTGAAGGTATTCCGTTAAAGGCTTTAAAACAGAAAAAGAGGGAACCTTTACGGTCTCCTCATTTCCGTAACCGATTAATCTGATCCCATCAAAGGGCAATTTGCGGAACAAACCGGTACACTCTGCAAATTTATTATCCCCGGGATACAAAATTGTCTTTTAATTCTTCCGGCAAAGTCATCAGATACAGCCGCAGCTGTTAAGCATAAACTAAAACCGCCCTCAAAATTCAAGACTTACATTCCGACGTAAACACCGTTCTGGATAACCATACCCTTAGGTGCCTTTGAAACCTCACCGGATTCTGACCATGTCATACCGAGACCTGTTAAACCGTCAAACTTGAATGAAGGATCTGTAAACTGAGCAATAAGCTTTTCACATATATCCGCATTGTTCATATCTGCTGTGATGTTCTGAGCCTTGCAAGCCTCATAAATCGAGTATACACAGTCATATGCATCTGCTGCGAATTGGTTAGGTGTTTCGTTAAACTTTTCCTGATAGGTTGCAACAAAGCTCTTTGTTTTTTCGTCCTCTGCGTCTGCCGAGAAGGGAGTCAGAAGCATTACGCCCTCAGCAAGAGTTTTGTCAAAGTTTTCGAGTGTAAGAATACCGTCCATACCGTCAACACCAAAGAACTTGGGAGCATACTGCATCTTGCTTGCCTGTGCAAGAATCAGAGAAGCAGGTGTGTAATAAATCGGAAGAAACACAAGATCAGCTTCTGCTGCCTTAATATCATTCAACTGTGATGTAAAGTCGTTTGCGGAATCGTCTGTAAATGTCTTTTCACATACAACATTCAGACCAAGAGTTTCAGCCTCTGTCATAAACTTCTGATATATACCTGTTGAATAAGCGTCGGAGTTGTTGTAAATAACGGCAATCTTTTCACCGAGATTCTGCTCCTTGATATACTGAGCCGAAGCAACTCCCTGGTTAGGATCGGTAAAGCACATCTGGAACATATTGTCCTTACGCTGAATTGTTACATTTCCGTCCTTATCGGGCTGTCCGCCGATAACGTCGGTTGAAGAAGCTGACGGTGTAAGTGCAAAATATCTGTCAGCATTTGTTTCGGTTGAAACTGCTATACAAGGCTGAGTTGTAACAGAACCCAGTGAAATCTGCATTCCCCAATCCTTCAGATTATTGTAAGCATTTATTGATTTCTCCGGATCGTTTTCGTCATCCTCATACTTAAGCTCAAACTGCAAATCGCCGAGCTTGTTGATTTCCTCAACAGCTATTTCAGCACCTCTCTTGGCAGCCTGTCCGTAAATAGCGGCACCGCCTGTCAACGGTCCTATGCCTCCGATTTTGATTGCGGCAGCGTTTGCAGCTGTGCCTTCAGCAGAACCTTCGGTACCTTCCTTTGCGGTTCCGCAGCCTGCAGCAGCAGTCATAAGCATTGCGGCAGCAACAAAAAGACTCATTTTTTTAACCATTTTGTTCATAATAATTCTCTCCTTTAAAAGAATGTTAATCTGTCGACCGTTGACCGCATTGCAGTCGACTCCGGCAAAATGCCTTAAGCCTGACATTCTCTGCGAGCCTCCGACCTAATTTCTTGTTAAGTGATATTATATAACAATTACTTATAAATGTCAACAAATTCAAAAAAATTAATTTACATCTTGTTAACATTTAATTATTATACTCATAATTTTATAGCGACATATGGCATTTTTAATAATTTTCATCAATAATTTTGTATAGGTTTACCATAATCCTCAACACTGCTCATAAATACAGGTTTATTTTCCGAGATACGTAAAATGCATATAATCCTTTGCATATGCATCACTCCAGGCATTTCCTCCCCATTTCCAGCCGTATTTCGCAAATATTTCAACAACGGCGGAATCCTCCGCTATTGAATAGGAATCCTCGCCCGGCTTCCAATGACTTCCGGTAATCGGTGTGCCGTCGGGGCTTACATAGTAATTCTCATTATAGTTTATATCTATACAGGTTCCGTAGCTGTGCTGAGATACGCTTCCGCCTGCGGTTTTTCTCCAGCTGTATCCGCCCACATCCTTAATCGGAAATTGCGACGGGTCATTAAATATTTCGGTAAATATGCTTACTACGTCCTCCGCAAGCGCCGCATTTACCGTAATTGTCTTTTTTGAGGGAGTCTTGGTGCCGTCCGCTCTCATAGACCATACAGGCACTGTAACCTCAGTCATATGAGCTCTCGCCTCTTCTTCACTTTCAAAATAATGTCCATCAGGGAAAACTCTTTCCTCCTTCGGGCTTTGAAGAATGGATTTTTTGTCATAATCTATAATGCTAAACGGATTTGTGTAAGTCTGTGTATTTCCGGACTGTACCGACGGTGCGGCATTTCCTGTCCCGGCACTTATCCCCACTCTCAGAGGATTTGAAAACACCTGCCTGCCGTTATTCAAATATGCCGCAACATATACGGTTATTTCATCGCTCATATTAATTCCCGTATCAATCCCGGAAACAGACAGCTCATCTGCACCAGTAAGTATAATCTTCGGTTTGCTTCCCGTCCGCTTTATTATCACCCGATATCCGTCGGCATTCGGCGTATAGGTCCATTCAAGCGACAGCGTATGTACCGACGTTCCCGAATCTGTAAAGGAAGAAATAACGGGGACCTGATAGCTTGTCTGATTGGCAACAAAGCCGTTGTATACTCTGTTCAGCATACAAATTGCCTGTTCACGTGTGGCATTACTCTTCGGTTCCGCCCTGTTGTTCTCATTTCCCGTAATTATTCCGTGACTCCACACCGCAGCCATATCCTCTATTGCCCATTCGGCTGTATCGGTGCTGTCGGAAAAAGCGGCATTATAGCCGTTTACCTGATTTGCATATATGATATACTCGTCCGAAATTTGCTGTAAAAGTCTTGAAATCATTGCCGCCATTTCCTGGCGTGTAATCTGCTCGTTGGGGTGAAAGCCTCCGTCTCCCTTGCCCGACACTATTTTCAGCTTGTATGCCTTTAAAACTGCCTCGTCATAGGTATCATTAAATATATTTCTGTCACTGTCACCCAATACAACCGTATTTCCGATTTCATATATATTGGTAATAAGTCTGCAAAACTCACCTCGAGAAATATTTCCTCCCAGCTCGTTCATAACAACATCACTGCTCAGTATTCCCCTTGAGCTGAGCTGCATAAAATCACCCAAAGCCCAACTGCTTAAGTCCTGCGCTGCACATAGCCGCGGAAGCATAAGCACGCCTGCAATAACTGCCGCTGTTTTCTTCAAATTATCAGCCCCTTTGATATAATATAACATTTTATGACGCAATTATATCACAATTAATAACAAATGTCAAACTGAACGCATAAAAAAGAACGGAGATATCATTCCACATCTCCGCTCTGTTTTTTTACATTAAACAATAATTATTTCTTAAGATTTGCCTCAAGCTTTGCAAGCTCCTCGGAAATTTCCTTAGGCAGTCTTGAACCGAACTGAGCAAAATACTCCTTCTGGTTTTCAACATCCTCAAGCCATACTTCCTTGTCAACGCTCAGCAATTCCTTCATAACATCATCGCTGATATCAAGGTCTGTTGTATCGATTTCCTTAGGCAGATAACCGATTGGGCTTTCAACCGCATCAACCTTGCCCTCACATCTGTCAAGAATCCAGAGAAGAACTCTCATATTATCACCGAAGCCCGGCCATAAGAAGTTGCCCTCATCATCCTGTCTGAACCAGTTAACATGGAAGATCTTAGGAGCCTTTTCGGGATCCATCTTTTTACCCATTTCAATCCAGTGTCCGAAATAATCAGCCATATTGTAGCCGACAAAGGGCTTCATAGCCATCGGGTCACGTCTTACAACACCTACTGCACCTGCTGCTGCAGCTGTTGTCTCTGATGCCATTGTAGCACCGATAAATACACCGTGCTGCCAATCTCTTGCCTGATAAACAAGCGGAGCTGTCTTTGCACGTCTGCCGCCGAATACAATAGCACTGACAGGTACACCTGCAGGATTTTCAAATTCCTTTGAAATGCACGGGCAGTTAACAGCCGGTGCTGTAAATCTTGAGTTGGGATGAGCAAGCTTATTGCCGGCAGCCGTATACTCCTTACCGTTAACCTTTGAACCCTTCCACTCGGTTGCATTCTCGGGAGGATTCTTGTCAAGACCTTCCCACCATACCGTCATATCATCGTTGTTGATTGCAACGTTTGTAAATATTGTATTTTTCTTTGTTGCGGCAAGAGCATTAAAGTTTGTCTTTTCGCTTGTGCCGGGTGCAACACCGAAGAAGCCTGCTTCGGGATTTATTGCATACAGTCTTCCGTCAGGACCGATTCTCAGCCATGAAATATCATCGCCGACTGTCCATACCTTATAACCCTTATCCTTCAAATATTTAGGCGGAATAAGCATAGCAAGGTTTGTTTTTCCGCAGGCTGACGGGAATGCGGCACAGATATACTTAACCTCGCCCTGTGGGTTTTCAAGACCGAGTATTAGCATATGCTCAGCCATCCAGCCCTCCTTCATACCGAGATATGAAGCTATTCTCAGTGCAAAGCACTTCTTTCCCAAAAGTACATTTCCGCCGTAAGCAGAATTAATTGACCATATTGTTGAATCCTGTGGGAACTGAACAATATATCTTTCATCCGGGTTAACATCCTTCTTTGCGTGCAGACACTTTACAAATTCGGGATCATCACCCAACTGATCGATTACGGCCTTTCCTATTCTTGTCATAATAGCCATATTCAATACAACGTATATGCTGTCTGTCAGCTCAATACCGATTTTTGAAAACGGTGAACCTACCGGACCCATTGAATAAGGGATAACATACATTGTTCTTCCCTTCATTGAACCCTTGTACAATGCCTTTAGCTTTGCATACATTTCATCGGGAGCCATCCAATTGTTAATCGGACCTGCCTCCTCCTCTGTCGGAGTACAGATAAAGGTTCTGTCCTCAACTCTTGCAACGTCATTTTCAGCTGTTCTGTGATAATAACAGCCGGGCAATTTTTCCTGATTGAGCTTAATCATTTCACCTGTTGAAACGGCTTCGGCTCTTAATGCCTCAAGCTGCTCCTCACTGCCGTCAATCCATACGATCTTGTCAGGTGTACACATGGCAGCCATTTCGTCTAACCATGTCAAGACTGTTTTGTTGTTAGTCATAGTAATCTCCTCCTGCTTATACAATAGCATTATGACAGAAAATATAATGTGAGAAAAGTGCAAAAATATTATATTCACAGATTTTCCAAATTTTTCGCCATTGTAATGATTATATCACAGTTATTCTCAATTTTAAAGTCCTTTTTATAAAAATTAACATATATTTCACAATTTATTTTAAATCAGGTATTAATTTGGATATTATTCACAAATATCCCTATAACGCTGTCGATTTGACACTGTTTAATCCAACAATATCGGAAGAAATCCGGCAAAATCCGGAACAAAACGATATCAGGCGGATAAGAGTATCTTCCGTCTCAGAAAGCTGCGCCGCCTCGGATATTGTACGGAACAACCCGTTACCGCTCCCCGGTTATCTCAAGCAGCTGTTCATAGCTCATAAGCCTGTTCAGCACTCCGACAAGCATATTGGGCGAGATTTTTGACGGGACTCCAAGTCTTTCGCAAAGTGCCTTTCTTTTACGCGCACTTTCCTCCCCTCCCGAAAGTCCGAGAAGATAAAGGTCGGTTTTTGTTATAGGTCTAACCTTTGCTTCCTGCTCCGCTTGTCCGTTAATTTCACAGCCTGCCTCCTTAAGCGCCTTTATGATAATTTCCTCCGTTACTCCCTCAACGCCAAGCAAGCCCTCCTTTGAGGGCTGATTTTTACGCTTTTCTTTACCCTTTATTTCAGGAATGTATGCGTTTTTTACATCTCCTGAAATAATATACTGCTTTATATAGCTCCTTATCCTGAAGCCTGCCGTATCGGAATCGGTAAGAATTACAATTCCGCCGTTTTCAGCAAGAGTTTTAAGTGTTTTCAGCTTATTTTTATCCTTGAAAACAGTAAACCCGTTGGTTTGTATTATCACTCCGTCAATAAACCCCGACAGCTTTATCCGGTCATAAGCTCCCTCGACAACTATCGCTTCTTTGATTTTATACATATTCCCTCGTTCCGCCACGCTAAACGGCTTTAAATGTTAAACTATCCGTTTGAAATTCTTTTCAATTTCCTTTTTCGACATAGTTATTACTATCGGTCTGCCATGAGGACAGGTGTTGATATTATTAAGCCTCAGCACCATTTTTACAAGCTCTCTCTGTTCTCTTTCGCCAAGCCTGTGATTTGCTTTGATTGCCGCCTTGCATGCCATTGTATACAGCAGCCTTTCCTTTTTTTCGGTGATTATTTCACGCTTATTGTCATCAAGCTGCTGAATTATTTCAATAAACAGCTCCCCTATATCATCCTCTATCATTCCCGTTGGTACGGAACGGATTATAACCGTATTTTCACCGTAATTCTCCGCATCAAAGCCTAATGAGCATATAAAATCCGCATTTTGTTCAAAAACTGCAGCTTCAATTGAGGTAAGACGCACAACCGCAGGAATGGCAAGCCCCTGAGAATAAACCTCTCTGCCCTCCGCTTCCTTTTTAATCTCCTCATATTTCAGCCTCTCATGGGCGGCGTGCTGGTCGATTATGCGCATTTCATCACCGACCTCTATGATAATATAGGTGTCAAAAAGCTGTCCCACCAAACGGAAATCAATATCATTTTTCTCCTCCGTCTGCGGCTGTACCACACTCTCCGTATCAGTCTTTTCCGTATTTGTACCTTTGTCGTCATAAGTTTTTTCGGGAGTGTACTGCTCCTTTTTTTCAGGCTTCTTTTCCTGCTTTTCCTTATCGGCATTTTGTTCCTGAATCTGCTTTTTCAGCAAATCACTATTGTAATCAAACATTTTCGGCTGCGCTATTTTATTTGTTTTTTCCTCGGCATAAAGGGGCGGTATACTTTCCTTATTAAGCTGCGGCACCTCTTTTTTTATTTCTTCCTTTACATCAGCCGGCACCGTCTTTAACAAATCTGCTGCTTTTTTCTCCGTTGCCGTTTCTTTTATTGAGTTTTCCTCTTTTTTTTCCGCTCCGTCAGTTTTGTTCTGAACCGGCAAAGTATTATTCTCCGTAATATCCAGCCGCAGCTGACCGTCCGATATTATTTTATCTGCCGTAAATGAGGTTTTAATCTCCTCCTTTTTTGCAGCCGCCCTTTTTATTTCGGGAATGTCCGCAATTCTGTAAAGGGCTTCCTTTACAGAATGATATACGGCCTGATATACCTCGTTTTCGTTTGAGAATTTCACCTCTAACTTTGTGGGGTGTACGTTTATATCTGCAAGAGACGGATTCATCTCAATATTTAATACCGCAGCAGGGAATTTCCCAATCATAATCTGATTTTTATATGCTTCCTCCACCGCTCTCATTATCAGCGGACTTTTTATGTATCTGCCGTTAATAAAAAAGCTCTGATAGCTTCTGTTTGCTCTGGCGGTGCTGCCCTTGCCGCACAAGCCGCTTACCTTTACGTATTCCGTTTCAAATTCCACATCAATCATTGACGCGGCATAATCTCTGCCGTATACCGAGTATACGCAGTTTGTCAGCTTTCCGTCACCGTATGAGCTTAAGACCTGCTTGCCGTTATTGATAAGCTTAAAGGAAATTTCGGGGTGGGACAGAATAAACCTCGTCATAATATCCGAAATATATCCCGCTTCGGTTGAATCCTTTTTTAAAAACTTCATTCTTGCCGGAACGTTATAAAACAGATTGCTCACTACAAATACAGTTCCGTCGGGTATTCCGGCATCCTCCTCCGAAATAATCTCTCCGCCCTCGCAGACAGTGTGTATTCCACAGCTGTCCTCTCTTCTTTTTGTATACAAATCAACCTTTGCAACAGCGCCGATGCTTGACAGAGCTTCGCCTCTGAATCCGAGAGTATATATGGCATTCAAATCCTCCTCTGTGCTTATTTTGCTTGTTGCATGACGAAGAAAGGCAACAGCTGCGTCCTCCTTTTCCATACCGCAGCCGTTATCCGTTACCTTTATAAAGGTATTGCCGCCGTTTTTTATCTCAACGCAAATCTTATCCGCTCCTGCGTCAATACTGTTTTCAACAAGCTCCTTCACAACGGAGGCAGGTCTTTCAACAACCTCCCCTGCCGCAATCTTGTTTGAAACCTCAATATCAAGAAGATTAATTCTGCCCATTGAATTTCCTCCGCTTTTTGCTTTAAATTGTTGCTGATTTATCAATTATTGTTCTGATTCTTACTATATAAATACAGCCAAATAGCTCCTAATTCTTTGCCTTATTTGCCAGCCTGTAGAGAACATTCATTGCCTCTATCGGTGTCAGAGTGGTTACATCAAGCATTTTAAGCTCTTCGGCAATCTCCGAAGCCGCACTGTCAAAAAAGTCTATCTGCGCCGACTGTATTTCCGGTACATTTTCCTGCTTTTTTGCTTTGTGAATGCCGGCAATGTCGTCATTTTCTATCTTTTTTAATATTTCCTTTGCTCTTTTTATAACCTCGTCGGGAATGCCTGCAAGCTTTGCAACCTCAATCCCAAAGCTGTCGTCAGCGCCTCCTCGCACGATTTTTCTTAAAAAGGTAATATCGTCGCCGTGTTTCTTTACCGCTATTCTGTAGTTAACAACACCCTCTAACTTGTCCTCAAGCTGAGAAAGCTCATGATAATGGGTTGCAAAAAGCGTTTTTGCTCCGATTTTTTTCGGATTGTTTATATGCTCCGCAACCGCCCAGGCTATTGACAGCCCGTCATAAGTGCTTGTTCCCCTTCCTATTTCATCAAGAATTACCAAAGATTTTTTTGTGGCATTCCTCAATATATTGGAAACCTCAACCATCTCAAGCATAAAGGTACTCTGCCCTGCGGAAATATCGTCCGATGCGCCTACTCTTGTAAAGATTTTGTCGGTAACCCCAAGCCTTGCATAGGACGCAGGAACAAAGCAGCCCACCTGCGCCATAAGGGTTATCAGTGCCACCTGACGCATATATGTGGACTTACCTGCCATATTGGGGCCTGTTATAATGAGAACTCTTGACTCCTGACAGTTCATTTCGGTATCGTTGGGAACAAACATTGAATCCTTAAGCATACTCTCCACCACAGGGTGTCTGCCGTCCTTTATTATAAGCTCATCTCCCGCCGTAACCTCCGGCATTGTATAGTTATTTTTATATGCCGCCTGGGCAAAGGAATATATAACGTCAACCGTTGCAATAACCTCTGCAACATTTCTTATTCTCTCGCCCTCGGCTGTTACCTTTTGCTTTATTTCATCATAAAGCTTTAATTCGAGCTCGGTAAATTTTTCCGATGCTGTGAGTATTGTTTCTTCAAGCTCCTTAAGCTCCGGGGTAATATATCTTTCGGCATTGGTAAGGGTTTGTTTTCTTATGTATCGGTCGGGGATTTCAACCGTATTTGAATTGGTAATCTCTATATAATACCCGAACACCTTGTTATATCCGGTTTTTAAGTTCTTAATTCCGGTCTTTTCCTTTTCCTCTGCCTCTATTCTTGCCATCCAGCCCGTACTGTTATCCTTCGCTTCTCTCAGTCTTTCAAGCTCTTCGCTGTAGCCCTTTTTTATAATTTCACCGCTTCTTTGAACTGCCGGAGCACTGTCGCTTATTGCATCATTTAAGGTTTTTGTAAGCTCCTCCATGATGTCCAATCTGTTATACATTCCTGTCAAAACAGGGGACTTTGTCTGTGAAAGCAAATATTCAAGCTCAGGCAGCTTTAAGAGGGACTGCTTTAATGAAAGCAAATCCTTAGGTGTAAGCGTATTTGTTGAAACACGACTGACAATTCTTGCAATATCATATATACCGCTGAGCGCATTACCGATATCGTCACGCATAATAGGATCGTCCGCAAGCTCCTTTACCGAATAAAGCCTTTTATTTATTTTTATAGGATTTACAAGAGGCTTTTCAAGCCATGAAATAAGCATTCTTGCCCCCATAGAGGTTTTTGTTTTGTCAATAACTCCAAGAAGTGACCCTTTTTTGCGCTTATCTCTCATAGTTTCGGTAATTTCCAGATTCCTGCGCGTTGACATATCTATATCCATATATTCCTCAACGGAATATATTTGCAGCTTATTAATATAGCCCAAGCCGCTTTTCTGGGTTTCATCAAGATATTTAAGCAAAGCGTAAACTGCGGAACAGGCTGCCGAATCAGGCTTTAGTCCAAGCTCCTCAACGCTCTTATGGAACTGCGCCTTTATTCTTTCCTCTGTAAGAAAGCTGTGAAAATAATCGTCCTCCATTTTCTGGGGCTGAACATGAAAACGGCTTGTTATCATATCGGAATAGGAATCAAATGCCTCGTCATTCATCAGTATTTCAGAGGGCGTATACCTCGCCGTTTCATTATACACCGGACTGTCGCCGTATACGGAGGTCAGGTATATTTCGGCAGTGGACACATCACAAAAAGCAAGGCAGGTTTCGTCCTTCTCCTTGTTTATAACCGAAAGATAGTTATTTTTTCTTTCGTCCAGCATTGTTTCGTCAAGCTTCGTACCCGGAGTAACAACTCTTATTACCTCTCTTTTTACAATTCCCTTTGCGGTTTTCGGGTCCTCAACCTGCTCGCATACGGCAACCTTATAGCCCCTTTCCACAAGACGGGCAATATATACGCTTGCACTGTGGAACGGCACGCCGCACATAGGCGCCCTTTCCTCCATTCCGCAGCTTTTGCCCGTAAGCGTCAGCTCAAGCTCCCTTGATACCGTAATTGCATCGTCAAAAAACATTTCATAGAAGTCCCCAAGCCTGTAAAACAGTATACAGTCACTGTATTCCTCTTTTGTTTTAAGATAATGGCTCATCATAGGAGAAAGCTCACTCATATTTTTATCCGTCCTTTCAATGCAAAATCATAACAGTCATCTGTGAATAAATTCAAAAAAGAGTTTTGCATTTTCGATTTTCAATTCCAAGGTATGCACTTTAATGGCAGCCTCCGCAGGTGCTGCAGTCATGGGTACAGTTGGGATCCTGACCGGTAATATAGTAGTTCAGAATCTTATTAACCTCCTGAACAAGGTTGTCAAATGCCTTTTTTGCTTCAACATAATCACTTATGGTTTTACTCTTTTTAACCATTTCGGAAAATGCCTCATTGTTTTTAACAATTGCCTCTGCCTGCTGAATTTTTCCTGCCTGCATATCTCGTGCCAGATTCATTCTTTTTAAGTTAAACTCCTCTAAGAGTGCCTGTGCCGTTTCGTCGTTCTTCTGTACCTCCTCGGCTGCGTCCATCGCTTTCATTTCCGGAGATTCCTTTATCATTTCTCCCAGCTCATGTGCTTTTTCAAATATTGTTGTATTCATTATTATTAACTCCCTTCACAAAATCAAGTTTTAATAAATTCTTATTCTTAATCGGATATCTGAAAAGCTATTCTTTCCAGAACTCCGTCAATGTATACCTTTCCGCAGTATTTAAAGCCGTTTGATAATAAAAGGTGCTTCATTATACTGTTATCCTCATGCGTGTCTATCTTTATATTGGATATTTTCCCGCGGCACCATTCAAGCATTTCCTTAAACACTCCCCTTCCGGCAGAGGCAAGACGGTGAATTACTCCGTATTCGTCATTATTCAGCCATTGTCCCTCACTGATATGCCTGTAGTCGGGATCCTCTCCGATATGAAAGCAAAACACACCGTCAATCGTTCCCTCTCTGTCAGCCACATAGCACTGCTCCTTTTTTATATCCTCCTCGATAATTTCCCTCCGAGGATAACCGTTCTGCCATTGGTTTGGGTTTCCGCTTTTTGTCTGTATTTCCTTTCCGACACGATATATTTCCATTATTCTGTCAATATCAGCTATCTTTGCGGTTCTTATCACTGACTGTTCCTCCCTCTTCAAAAAGCTCTCCGTTCAGGCTCCAGGTATGCGCTTCGGTGATTTTTACATTCACATATTTTCCGACAAGACTGTTATCCCCCTTAAAATTAACAATTTTGGAGGAATCACATCTTCCCGAAAGCATATTATCGTTATTTTTGCTTACACCGTCAACAAGAACCCTTTCCACCCTTCCCACGTATGCATCATTTTTTCTCTTTGATATTTCGTTCTGAACCTCAAGCAATCGGTCGAAATTGTTATGAATTTCCTCCGAGCTCAGAACAAAATCCAGCTTTGCCGCAGGAGTTCCCTCACGTCTTGAGTATATAAATGAAAATATATTATCATATTCCACCTGTCTGATAACATCGAGAGTGTCTTCAAAGTCCTCGTTTGTTTCGGTAGGAAATCCTACAATAATATCTGTAGACAGGGATATGTTCGGTATTTTTTCCTTTACCCGTCGTATCTTTTCAAGATATTCCTCTTTGGTGTATTTTCGGTTCATTTCCTTTAAAACTCTGTTGTTTCCTGCCTGAACAGGCAGATGAAGCTGCTTGCACACCTTGTCACATTCGGCGATTGCGTCAATAAGCCTGTCTGACAAATCCTTGGGGTGAGAAGTCATAAAGCGTATACGCTCAACCCCCGGTATATCGTTTATAATTCTTAAAAGACCTGCAAAATCAAGCTCTTCGTCAAGATCCTTGCCATAGGAATTTACATTCTGCCCCAGAAGGCTTATTTCACTGCACCCGTTTTCCACAAGTGTATTAACCTCTTTTAAAATTGCCTCCTTTGTCCTGCTTCTTTCCCTGCCTCTTACATAAGGCACTATACAGTAGGAGCAAAAATTATTGCAGCCGTACATAACCGATACCCATGCCTTTTGAGAATTGTCTCTTAATATCGGAAGATCCTCGGCAATTTTCCCATCACTGACGGCAATATCGACAATGCTCTTTTTTCCCTTTGTCATAGCCTTATATAAAAGCTCGGGAAAGCAGTAGAGAGCGTGAGTGCCGAATATCAAATCCACATGATTGTGTATTTTTTTAATACGCTCGGTTATATGCTCCTGCTGAACCATACAGCCGCACAAGCCGATTATCATTTCGGGCTTTGATTCCTTGATATGCTTTAATATTCCAAGCCGCCCGAAAACCTTCTGCTCGGCATTTTCTCTTACCGCGCAGGTATTGTATACAACAACGTCCGCATCCTTTGCGTCATCACAGAAATCAAAGCCTGCCTCCTTAAGCATTCCCCTTATCCTTTCGGTGTCATTCTCATTCTGCTGACAGCCGTAGGTTTCGGTGTTTGCCAAAGGTGCTCTCCCCTTTTCAACTGCAAAGCGGCGGTTTAATTCCTTTATTTTGTAAATAAATTCCTTTTGCCTGTTAATTTCCTTTTCTTCAATATATTCTGCCATTTATATGTCATTTATCCGTACCAAAATCCGTTTTGGCACAAAACCTCCGATTATAATAGTCATCAGCTTACCTCAAAAAAAACCGCTGTCTGTGCGTTCTTTTAAGGCAGCCTTTATTTATTTTATCATATTTAACCGACAAATACAATATTATTTTCGGATTTTTTCTTGAATTTAGTCATTTTTTTGTTTTGTTGCTGCCTCAATGGGCAATGCTTATGTCCCAAATCCGCAGCCTTGCAAATTCCATCGGTCAAAAAAAGAGCCTAAAACCTTGACTTTATCAAGATTTTAAGCCCCTTTCAGTGCTTATTACTTTTTATATCCGCATTTTGGACAAACACCGTTTTCATTTAAAGCGATACCGCATAACGGGCAGCGGTCAATTTCCTTTTCGGGCTTATATTCCTCTGTTGCCGCATTAACGCCGCTGGTAAAGGTCAGCTTAGCAATATTCAGCTTGTCCTTCAGCAGGTCGTAAACAATTTTAATCATACCCTCAACGGTCATTGTTTCCTTAGTAACAACAAGACGACACTCCGGGTATGCTGTAGCAAGCTCTGTTTTAAAAGCCGGACCCTTCATTTTATTGGTAGGCGCACCGTTTTTAATACCTTGTTTTTCATAGACATCAAGGATTGCAGGCAAAAGCGGATCGTCCTCTCTTAAAATCAGCGCATGGTCAAAGTTTTTAAGAACCTCCCATGCGGTTTTTTGTATTTCATTACAGGGGAATACCATATTTACGCCCGGTTCAACAGAATCCTCTACCTCAATTGTAAGAACTCCGGTATGTCCGTGCAAATACTGAGCTTCACCCTTGAATCCGTAAAATCTGTGTGCATATTGCAGGTCTAATTTTGTAATACTTCTCATAACTTGTACTCCTTTATGTTATATATTTACGGGGTATTTTGCGCCCGTATGCGCACTTGTTTGGTTGACAGGATACGGCCTGATTATTATTTCCCGCAGTCCGGGCATATGCCCTTAAAAACAATATCATGACCGGTAAACTCAAATCCATGAGCATCCTTAATTTTTTTCTCCAAATCCGGGATATACTCCATATCCACATCAAATACACGTCCGCATTTCAGGCATCTTGCATGATAATGCTCATGAGTCAGATGGTCAAAACGGTCAGCCCCACCCGGAACTGCCATTTTGCGGATTTTACCCATTTCAGACAGCCGATTCAGATTTCTGTATACTGTTCCTCTGCTGATATGCGGATATGTTTTAACAATTTTATCATAAATTTCGTCCGCAGTGGCATGGCTTTGCAGTTTATTAACTGTTTCAAAGACCAAAGATAATTGAATCGTGTTTCTTTTAATCATATATTTTCCCTTAATAGTATCTTGTCTTAATAAGAAGTATAACACAATAAATATCATTTGTCAATAGAAAAAATAATTTTTTTATATTATTAACAAATAATAGTTCTGTTCCGCATTTTCACGCAAATTCCCGTTAATGCAGAAAAACTGCTCCCCGTCAAACGAGGAACAGTTTAATAAAAATCAACCTGATTATCTTGCAGCCTTAGCTGTTTCAACTAACTTTGCAAATGCAGCGGGATCGGCAATTGCGATTTCCGAAAGCATCTTTCTGTTGATTTCGATGTTAGCCTTTTTCAGACCGTTCATAAATGTTGAATAGTTCATGCCGTTAAGCTTGGCAGCAGCACTGATTCTTGTAATCCACAGTCTTCTGAAATCACGTTTTCTGCGCTTTCTTCCGATATATGCATTCTGCATTGAACGCATAACCGCCTGATTAGCTGTTCTGTATATTCTGCTTTCGCCGCCTCTGAAGCCCTTTGCAAGCTTCAGAACCTTTTTATGCTTTTTTCTTGTATTTAAAGCTCCTTTAACTCTTGCCATTGGTCTTTTACCTCTCTTTCGATTTATTTATAAGGAATCAGCTTCTTGATTACAGCTGCATTGGCTGCCGAACAGTAAGCCTGCTTTCTTAAATGTCTCTTTCTCTTGGTTGTCTTTTTGTTAAGTATGTGTCTTCTGAACGATTTGTTCATCTTAACCTTACCTTTTTTTGTAAGATTAAATCTTTTAGCTGCTCCTCTGTGTGTTTTTATTTTAGGCATTTTGTAACACTCCTTCCAATCTGATTTGTTAAGCTATCGGTGAAAGAAACATAACCATGTTTCTCCCCTCGAGCTTTGGTGCTTTATCCATGCTGCCAAAATCCTTAACATTTTCGGCAAATCTCAGCAACAAAGCCTCGCCTATCTCTGAATGACTGATTTCTCTTCCTCTGAATCTTACCGCAACCTTAACCTTGTCGCCGCTTTTTAAAAATCTGACGGCATGATTGCATTTTGTGTTGAAATCATTGGTATCGATAGAAGGTGAAAGCTGTACCTCCTTGGTGTTAACGGTTTTTTGATTCTTGCGGTTTTCCTTTTCGCGCTTTGCAAGCTCAAACTTATATTTTCCGTAATCCATAATTTTACATACGGGCGGCTCCGCATTAGGCGAAATCTTAACAAGATCCAACCCTTTTTCAATCGCCTTAAAATAGGCATCCTTGCTTGACATAATACCAAGCTGCTCTCCGCCGTCGCTTATAACTCTGACCTGTGCATCGCGAATTTCTTCGTTGATCTGCAATTCTTTGTTAGCTATATAAATCCCCTCCGAACTTATTAAAATTTTGCAACAAAAAAACGGATACAAAACTATCCGCACACAACAATCCCGTAAAAACCGGAAAAGATATTTACCGAACAGCCTGCGCCGTGCGGTGAGAGCGGATAAGCTCTGCTTGTTAACTCTGATATTATATCACCGACTTATGCGTTTGTCAATAGTTTTTTAATATTTTTTAAAAAAATGTGACAAAACCTTGATTTTTTCTTAAAAGGTGGTATAATATATAATAAAGTAGTATTGCATAATAGGTAATTGTAAAATTCACAGTTTACAATTACCTATAGTATTACGCCGGGAAAGGAGACGGTCGTTGTGTTTGTACATATCGGAAATGATGTTGTTGTCCGTAAGGAGGATATCATTGGTGTGTTTGATATGGATAACACCACCATATCCCGCCCAAGCCGCGAATTTCTTGCCAATGCGCAGAAAACAGACAGGATATGTGATATTTGCGATGACCTTCCCAAGTCATATATCGTAACGAATTATGAAGGGACGAGCAGGGTTTATATATCCTCCGTTTCATCGCAGACAATTTATAAGCGTACAGCGTCAAAAAAAATGATATTTTGACAATATGCTTTCAAAGCAAATTATGATGTAATTCAAATATGGAGGAACAGAATGTTAGAAGATAAAATCGAAACAAAATATGACGAAAATCAAATACAGGTGCTTGAGGGTCTTGATGCCGTAAGAAAGCGTCCGGGTATGTACATAGGCTCTACCTCTGTTGCCGGTCTGCATCATCTGGTTTATGAAATAGTTGACAATTCCATAGATGAGGCTCTTGCCGGATACTGTGACAGAATTGATGTGGACATAAACCCCGACAATTCCGTTACCGTTACCGACAACGGAAGAGGTATTCCCGTAGGAATCCACCCCCAGCAGGGAATCCCTACGGTTGAGGTTGTTCTTACAATCCTTCATGCCGGCGGTAAATTCGGCGGAGGCGGATACAAGGTTTCGGGCGGTCTGCACGGCGTAGGCTCCTCCGTTGTTAACGCTCTTTCGGAAAAGCTTGAGGTTGAGGTTTCAAACGGAGAGCATATTTATTATCAAAGCTACGAACGGGGCAAGCCCACCTGTAAGCTTAAAATAATCGGTGATACAAGCAAGACGGGGACAAAAATAACCTTTCTCCCCGACCCCGAAATATTTGAGGTTCTTGAATTTGATTATGACATACTGTTAAAAAGGCTCAGAGAGCAGTCCTTCCTCAATAGGGGTGTCAGAATAGTATTTACCGATAAAAGAGTTGACCCGGCTGTTACAACCGATCTTTATGCCGAGGGTGGAATAAAGGAATTTGTAACCTATCTGAACAAAAACAAGGATCCTCTTCATGATGATGTTATTTACCTGGAAACGGTAAAGGATAATATGACTCTTGAGCTTGCAATGCAGTACACAGACTCCTACAACGAGGTTATTATGAGCTTTGCAAACGATATTCATACCGTTGACGGCGGTACGCATGAAACAGGCTTTAAATCAGGTCTTACCCGTGTAATCAACGATTATGCGAGAAAGAACAATCTCTTAAAGGAAAAGGATCAGAATCTTTCGGGAGAGGACACAAGAGAGGGTCTTACCGCAATTATAAGCGTCAAGCTTTCGGAGGCTCAGTTCGAGGGTCAGACAAAAACAAAATTAGGAAATTCCGAGGCAAGAACTCTTGTTGAAAATGCAATTAATGACAAATTTGCCGCTTTTCTTGAAGAAAATCCCAGGGTGGCAAAAACCATAATAGAAAAAACTCTTACAGCCTCCCGTGCTAGAGAGGCGGCAAGAAAAGCAAGAGAAGCAACCCGTAAAAATTCCGCGGCAACAAACGCTTCACTTCTCGGTAAGCTTGCAAAATGTACCGACGAGGGTGCCGATTACGCCGAGCTTTATATCGTCGAGGGTGACTCGGCAGGCGGTTCGGCAAAGCAGGGTAGAAACAGGCGCTTCCAGGCAATTCTCCCTCTTTGGGGCAAAATGCTGAACGTTGAAAAATCAAGAATTGACAAGGTTTATTCAAACGAAAAGCTGCTTCCTGTTATTCAGGCATTGGGTGCTGGAATCGGCGATGATTTGGATATTACCAAGCTGAAATACGGCAAGGTTATAATTATGGCAGATGCCGATGTTGACGGCTCGCATATCAGAACACTGCTGCTTACCTTCTTCTTCAGATATATGCGTCCGCTGATCGACAACGGAAATATTTATATTGCTCAGCCGCCGCTTTTCAAGGTGTTCAAGGGAAAAAATGCAAATCTTGTTGAAAAATTTGCTTTTTCCGATGACGAGCGTGATGCGCTTATTGCCGAAATGGGGCCTAACTGCAAGGTGCAAAGATACAAAGGTCTCGGTGAAATGGATGCCTCTGAGCTTTGGGAAACAACAATGAATCCCGAAACAAGAACCATGCTTAAGGTTGAGCTTGAGGATGCCATTGCGGCAGACGAAACCTTTACCGTTCTTATGGGTGACAAGGTTGAACCCAGACGTGAATTTATTGAAAAACACGCAAAATATGTATCAAATCTTGATATTTAATAATTAATTCAGCCGGCTGTGTAATTGTAGTCGGCTGTAAATATGTTTAAATCAAAAGAGGAAAGGATTTTTTATAAATGATGTCAAAATTTACCTACAGGCATACAACCTATGCCTGTTATCTTGCATATATAACAGGCGCAATAATAAATAACTTTACCCCTCTGCTCTTTATAGTATTCCAAACACAGTACGGTCTTTCTCTTGACAGACTTGCCGTTTTGATAGTTATGAATTTTTCGGTGCAGTTTGTTGTTGATTTTTTAGGCGCAAAATATGTTGATAAGGTCGGCTACCGAACGTCATTGGTATTTGCACTTTTAATGGCGGCATTAGGGCTGTTTTCTTTAGGAACACTCCCTGTTATTATGCCTCCCTTCCCCGGTCTTATATTATCGGTAATATTTTACGCTATTGGTAGTGGGCTTCTTGAAGTAATGGTAAGCCCCACAATAGAAGGGCTTCCTGCCGATAAGGCAAAGGAGGCGGCAATGAGCCTGCTCCATTCCTTCTATTGCTGGGGAAGTATGCTGGTTGTTATTGCGTCAACAGCATTTTTCCGACTTTTCGGTTTGGAAAATTGGAGAATACTCTGCTATGTGTGGACGATAATACCCCTGTTCACCTCTCTGCTGTTTTTAAAGGTTCCCATCGTTCCCTTCGGTAACGGAGAGTCATGCTCATTAAAGAGAATTTTATCCTCCGGTCTGTTTGGAATTTTCGCTTTGCTTATGCTATGTGCCGGAGCGGCAGAGCTTGCCATCGGTCAATGGGCTTCACTTTTTGCCGAAACAGGTCTTGGTGTTTCAAAAACAATGGGAGATTTGCTCGGACCGTGTCTTTTCGCAGCCTCGATGGGTATATTTCGTGCTTTATACGGAAAATACGGTGATAAAATAAATCTTTACTTTGCTTTAATTCTAAGCTCGGTTATATGCATTGTCGGCTATCTTGTGACGGTATTTGTACAAAACACCATTGTATCGCTTATAGGCTGCGGAATATGCGGCTTCGGAGTTGCGATAATGTGGCCGGGTACTCTAAGCCTTGCGGCAAAGCATTGCGCTTTCGGAGGAACTGCAATTTTTGGGTATCTCGCAATGAGCGGTGATATCGGCTGCAGTGTGGGGCCGGCACTTGTAGCAAACGTATCTGAAAGATTTTCGCTTTTCGGCTCACCTCTGAAGGCAGGACTTCTGTGTGCGATAATCTTCCCCATTATTCTTATGTTGGGTGTTATATCACTTAAAATAAAGCTTGAAAAACCACAAACTAAAGGAGTATGAAAACACCATGAAAAACTTTAATGCACAAAATATTATAGCTGCGGTTCTTGCCCTTGTAATATGCCTTATTGTTATCAAAATTGTAATGGGCATAGTAAAAAGAATTACATCAAAGGATAATATTAATAATACACTAAGTGTTTTTATACAGTCTGCTATGCGGATTGTTCTCTACTCCGTTTCTGCTCTCATAGTTGCAGATATTTTGGGTATCCCCGTCACCTCCCTGTTGGCAGCTTTCAGCGTTGTAGGTCTTGCTGTTTCTCTTTCTGTGCAAAATTCTCTTTCAAATCTCGCAGGAGGCCTTACCATTCTTGCCACAAAACCTTTTAGCGAAAAGGATTTTTTAGAAACGGCGGATACTATGGGTACGGTTGAACAGATAGGTCTGTTTTACACACAGCTAAGAACAATAGACAACAAAAAGGTATATATCCCAAACAGCGAAATGTCACAGACAAGAATTACAAACTATACCGCCGAGCCTTTCAGGCGTGTGGATATTGAAATAACCGCCTCATATGACGCAGAGGTGTCTTTTGTTGAACAGAAATTAAAGGAAATCGCTCAATCAATTCCGCAGGTTTTAAATGAAGCTCCCGTCCCAAACGAGGACGCTGTATTTGCAAACGTAAAGAACTACGGCTCAAGCTCGATTACATATATTGTAAGAGCATGGGTTAAAACCTCGGATTATTGGAGCGTATACTATAATTTTATGTCGGCACTAAAACCGGCTTTTGACAAAAACGGAATAGAAATGACCTATGATCATCTTAATGTTCATATGAATTAATTTATCACACTGCCAAATTGCGGCTTACGCATTTTTTTCAACCCCGTGCGTAAGCCACATATTTATTGTTACGAAAAAATTTGACTAATTTTTCAAAATTTGTTATAATTATCTCAAATTCGTAAAAACAAACGCAGATTAAGGAGAAATTTATATGACAAAAACGGAAACCGCAAAAAGATACATATTATTTATTATCAGTCTGTTTTTTTCAGCATTGGGCGTAGCGCTTACAAAGCACGGAGAGCTTGGTGTTTCACCGATTTCTTCGGTGCCCAACGTTATGAGCTGCAAATTCACCTCTGTATCAATGGGAAATTGGCTGATAATCTGGAATTGTATGCTTATTCTCGGTCAGATAATCATTCTCAGAAAGAAATTTCAGCCTGTTCAGCTTTTGCAGGTACCGCTGTCCTTCATTTTCGGATATTTTACCGATTTCGGAATGTGGTGTGTATCACCTATCCCCGCCGAAAGCTATTTTATGAGAATAGCTATGGTAATTCTCGGAGTGGCAGTCCTGGGCTTCGGAATATCCCTGTCGGTAATTGCAAATGTGATAATGAATGCCGGCGAGGCATTTGTAAAGGCGGTTGCGGATACTCTTGACAAGAGCTTCGGGAATGTTAAAATTGTGCTTGATGTAAGCTATGTGCTGCTTTCCGTTATACTTTCGCTAATCTTTTTCAACTTTAAGCTGGTGGGAACGAGAGAGGGTACCGTAATGGCGGCTTTTCTGACCGGAATGACGGTAAAATGGTTTACAAAAAGACTTGAAAAGCCGGTAAACAGCCTACTTGTAAAATAATGACAAGATACCGCTTTGTTGGAATTTCAATTCTAATAGTTACATAACTGATTATAAGTCTTTAAAACCCTTCTGCTAAGCCATTTTCAAGGATTTTGATATGACATAAGCCTACATAAGTATTTACACATCATAGGAGATTTAGCGTAGTAATTGGCGTAGTATGGTGTAGTAATCAGATTGACATTTTTTCAAAGTAATCTCCGAGAGCCGAGATTTCTCTTTTCTTTGTATCCTTTGTAACATCCGTATATATGTTTAAGGTAGTAGAAATATCTTTATGCCCTAATATCTCTTGGAGTACCTTCACATTCATACCGGATTCCACTGCACGGGTTGTGAATGTATGCCTTAATGAATGGCAGCTGAACGGCGGTAATAATACAGGTTCTTCGGTTGTACTTTTTAATAACACTTCAAACTGTTCAATCCTTTAAAGCAATTACAGACGGTGCTTTGCAAAAGCACTCCATAGGAATTTCACCTCTCCGTCGTCCGACCGAGCTGCCGCTTGCTCCGTGACGCTGATATTTGTCGCTCTTATAGTTTTTCATCATTGAAAGAAGGATGAAGTAGAAGCAAAACTATCGTCTTGGCGTATCCGTCACTTAGATAGTCCATACCGGAATGTATCCGTTTGCCTGTTATGCTACATCGCCGTTATCTTGCGTGCTTTCTTTGTACAATAAATTTATTTTGCGGTTTTAGGCATAGAAAATTTATTTATGATGTTACTCACGATATTTCTGTCCGGTGGAGTAAGCGTGTTCATAATACTTGTAAGCACTCTTTCCTCATCACTTGATAAATACCTAAACAAATCACAGTGATAGTTTTCCCTAATAAATATTCCGCCGTTTACACCGCTTTCTGTACGGATGGAAGCGTAACGACCTAAAAAGGCAATATCATTATATGCCGTATTTTATTGTCCGTTGTTATTCCATAATGAACTCCATTCTTTTAAAATCTATATATATTTTACCATAGTTTAATGCTCTATTCAATAGGGAAACAGGTATTTCAGCGATATAGACCAGTTCCTTACTTGTTTTTGCAAGATAATAATCTTATATATAATAACCGTTCTCAAATGTAGCCTTAACAATAGAATTTTTATAATAACTGCTGTTTGTTTTCATTTTATAGTAAATAGCCGTACCGTCAGCAGATACAATCTTATAGCCCTTCAAACGCCCGGAATTTCCATATTGTCATTGACATTACAGGAATTTTTATGGTATTTTGTGATATTTTATGCTATAATTTATGATAATCAATGAAAGGGGTGAGCGTATGGGTTTTTCCGATGTGCTAAAACTGTATCTGAACAAAACACAGTCTACTGCGAAAGAGCTGTCCGCTGCTTCGGGTATATCGGCTTCTGCCCTAAGCAGATATCGTTCCGGGAAGAGAATTCCTGATCAGGAACAGATTGAAAAGCTGATTTGCGGATTTGTTCATCTGGCAAGTGAGAACAACCCGGAACTTGATGAAGCAATCATCAGAAACGCTTTTTCAGAGTTTACAAAGAAGCCAAAGCTCGATTATGATGCCATCATTAAAAATCTCAATGCTGCAATTCAAGCGTTAGATATCAGCGTTTCAGGTCTTTCAAGAGCACTGAACTTTGATTCGTCATATCTGTCAAGAATTCGGACCGGGCAGCGTAAACCTGCCGATTTAGATAAGTTTCTTATCGAAACAGCAGAGTATATCGCAAGAACAAACTCACCATTGGCAATTGCAGGGCTTATTGGACAACCCGCAGAAGATCTTGTTCCGGTAGGACGGTGTGCATTAAAACTGTGTAGCTGGCTAAATTCCAAAACGATTAGTCAGCATGATTATCTCGGAGAGTTTCTGTATCAGCTGGATGCGTTCAATATTAAAACATATATGAGCAATAATCATTTTCCTGAGGCGGATTATGCTCAGGAGTCGGAGATTTTATCTCTTCCGAAATACTATTACGGGTTTGACGAGATGAAAAAAGGTGAGCTGGATTTTTTCAGGACAGTTGCCTCTTCGGGAGCAAATGGCACTGTCTATATGTGTAACAGTATCCCTATGGAAGACTTGACCTTGGATGCGGCATATATGAGAGCATGGATGAAGTCCATTGCAATGATGATTATGAAGGGCGCGGATATCCGGATGATTCATGATGTTGATCGCCCGCCCGACGAGATGATGCTCGGGCTGATGAGCTGGATTCCGCTTTATATGACCGGAAAGGTCACTTCTTTCTATCTGAACGACTCTTCAAACCGTATCTATTGCCATACGGACTATGTATCGGACACTGCTGCACTCTACGGGGAATGTATCAGAGGATATCATAATGAGGGGAAATACTGCCTGACGCAAAATGAGACTGATCTTGCTTATTACAAAAAGCGGATGCAGCGTCTGTTCTCAAAAGCAAAACCGCTGATGAAGACTTACAGGACAGCGGATAAGGATGCGTTCTTTTGTTTTGAAGATTCTGAAGCATTGTCCGGCGGAACGCGATTCAACATTCTTTCTTCCCTGCCTATCTATACGCTACCTAAAGATGTTCTGGAAATTATGCTGGAAAACAATTCCTTTGGGGAAAAAGACAAGGCAGATGTCAGAAACTATATGTTCAGGCAAAGGAAAATGACAGAAGCAATCCTTGAAAACGCAACGATATGTGACAAGGTTTATGTGCTGAGTGAAGAAGAGTTTGGAAAAGAGCCGGTTTATTTATCTCTTTGCGGTATGTTTTCGGAAAAAGGACTGAAATATACATATCCGGAATATCTGCAGCATCTTGCGGCGACCATGCAATTTGCTGAAGATTATGACGGATATAACCTGCATACAGATGCTGTACAGACTTTCAGAAATATTCAGATTCAGATCAATGTAGGGAAATGGGTGATAGTATCAAAGAACAATGCCTCCGCCATTCATTTTGTCATCAAACATCCCAAAATGATTCGTGCATTTGAAGATTTCTGCAGACAGGCAACCGAAAAATAAACGGTTTTTATTATAAAAATTTGAAGTTACGGAAAAAGAAATGTGTTCTATGAAAATGAGGAATCAACGTTTCTTTTTCCAATCGTAATAAAGAAAGAAGAGTGATTTTTATGACAGCTATTGAAATTTTAATTAGTATCGCATGTACCCTCTTCGGAGTATTCATGCTTGTGTCAAGCATTCAAACAGTCGCGAGATGCAAGAGTAAAACCACCGGCACAATAACCGGCATACACGAATCTGAGGGCAGGGACCAAGATAACTACCGCACCACTTATTATTCTCCGGAATTTGAATACGAAGTCAATGGACAAATCTATCACGGCATCGGAGATACCTCTTACGAACGCATAAAAAAAATTAAAATTGGTGGTAATATTAAAGTATTTTACAACCCCAAAAATCCGGAAGAGCATTTTACCAAAGGCGGTGGAATACTTTCGACGATTTTTGGTGCTTTTATGCTACTCATCGGTGTATTAGGTGTATTAATGTTTCTCAGCTCATTGAAAGCGTGACGCTATGCATGACATATTCTTTTTTGTTGTAGGTATGATGCTTACCGGTATCGGTCTGCTTTTGCTTACGGCAAAGGTTCTGACTTACATAAAATGCACTGTACCGATAAATGCAACTATTGTAAAGCTGGAAAAAGAAAATACATATTTCCGTAGCGTAAAGCATACCCATTATCGTCCGGTTGTGAGGTATGTCGTTGCCGGCAAAAGCTATACCGAAAAGGCATATTTCAGAACTTATCGGGAAACGAAATATCCGATTGATTCAGAAATAGAAATTTGTTACAACCCCAAAAAACCTGAAAAAATGCGATTTATCGGGCATCTGTTTCCGTTGCCGCTGGGATTGGTGTTTCTTTTTATCGGTGCTGTTTTGATTTGGTGCTGTTTTCTTTAAACCCAAATAAAACGATTTATATTATATCATTTTATCCGACAAAATGCCGGAATTTGCAGGAGGTGAAAAATCATGGATAAAGAAGTAAAGGAGAAAGTGTTATGAATAAAAAAATTCTATCGTTAATAGTTGTCGTATTTATGATTTTTCAAACGATAACATCTACAGCATTCGCCCAATCATCTACCACAGAAGAAAATAATGCAACTACATTAAATGAGACTGCCGTGGCACAAATGGGTGTATATTTATGTTTTCTGCCAAAAGTGCTGTAAAAGGCACGGTGAAAACCATATGAAATTAAAGAAGAGAAATCAATATGCTTTGCCAATAGTGAAACAAGCTCGGATTTCTTTTCAGTAAAGGATGTATTAACATCCTCGTAAATGTCAAAAAGTGATATTTGCGAAAATTTATTATTAGGCATGATTTTTTCTCCGTTTTTTGTTTGGTTTGTTGTTTCTTGCAATTTAGTTATAGCATAAAACGGAGAAAAATCATCATATATCAATTAAAAAAAGCCGCTTAAAATCTGGCTTTTCAGGCTTTTACAAACGGCTATTAAATTCTTAGTATAGGAGGAAATCTATCATGAAAAAAATTTTGACATTGGCATTATCGCTTGTTATGTGCTTGTCGGTTTTGGTTGTTCCGGCATATGCAAAAAAACAACAGGTCGTTCTTTACGCGACGGTCCGCGATTTCAAAGCAGACGGCGTGTTGTTTGAGGGAAGTATAAACTCAAATTCGGGATTGGTACAAGACGAGTTGGGATCTGATCACAAGCCCATATACAACCTTTCTAAATGGCAGGAGCTATACGGCGGCTCCGTTACGCAGGAAAATCTCAATGCGTTCTTTAACGACGTTCCAAACGTGAATATGCGCACAAAAAAAACATTAACACTGGACGCCGATAGTGAAGGCTATTACGTTATCGACTCCGCTGTGGATGAAATGAACGGTGCTTCGGACGGGTATTTTCCCATTGACAATGATTTATTTGGTAATGAAGGTAATAACCACAACTATCACTTTTCAACGGAGCTCCATGCCGTATTTCAGTATAAACCGGGCGACACATTTGAATTTACAGGCGACGATGACCTTTGGGCGTTCTTTAACGGCGTTCTTTGCGTCGACTTAGGCGGCGTCCACGGCCGGCAGAGTGGAAGCGCGAACATTGACGACCTCGTAGCGGAGGGTAAGCTTAACATTAAACCCGGCGACTATGTGGATTTCGACCTCTTTTATATGGAGCGGCATAAAACGGAATCTAATATGTATGTGAAAACGAACATTGATTTCGTCAACTTCGACAATTCCGACTGGGCTACTAATGAACTGTTTCAGGCGTATGAGTACAACCTTATCCCCGAAAGACTTGAGGAAGAAAATCTGACCCTGCAGATTTGTCGCGATGAGTTTGCGGCGGTTTCCGTAAAACTCTATGAAGCCTTGAGCGGAAAAACGGCGACAGAGGGAATCAATCCGTTTAAAGACACGACCGATTCAGATGTGCTGAAAGCCTACAACATCGGCATTGTCAGCGGTATATCTGCCAATGAGTTTGCGCCCCGAGCCAAGCTGACGAGACAAGAAGCGGCCGTTATGCTGACAAGGGTATATAAAGCGGTGAAGTTGCCGGGCTGGACGCTATCCACCGATAATCAGTTTACACTCAATTATACAAAACCTGCCCCGTTTGCCGACGACGCCAATATTGACGATTGGGCAAAGGACAGCGTTTATTTTATGGTAGCAAACGGAGTGATTGCAGGTGTTGGCGATAACCGTTTTGCATCGAAGAATACGACATCCCGGGAAGAATACACCGGTTTTGCGAATGCAAGCCGAGAACAGGCTATTGTGATTTCGGTGAGAAGTTTTAAGAACTTGAAATAGACTGTGCGGATACTGTAAACACGCAATGGATTATGAACCAAAGAAATCTCCTGTGTACCGATGTAGCTATACAAGAAATGATGAAATAGAACTTTGTTACAAGCAGGAAATATCGGAAAGTCTATTAAACATAGCGGTATTTGATATAAGGGCATCTCTAAAAATTCCTGCCATATGATAGCACTGCATCTTCACGCTGTATTTTTATGCAAAAAACCTTGAAATACGCGAGTATTACTGCATTTTTTTGCATAAAAATTCAACATAAATCTA
>Ga0256406_1000261_pt1 | contig 100217 bp, 104 predicted proteins | sample RumenRJG_03DNA_FD_185986 | JGI IMG/M metagenome (GOLD analysis project Ga0256406, IMG submission 185986) | Bovine rumen microbial communities from Lethbridge, Alberta, Canada - RJG_03 | ecosystem: Host-associated > Mammals > Digestive system > Stomach > Rumen | place: Canada: Alberta...
CTTTGATATACTTGTCTATACCGAAGTACTGCGATACCATTGCCGCTGTCAATTCAGCCACCAGCTCCTCCTTGGCATATTCAGCACTTCCGAAAGCCGCCGGCTTCAGGCGATTCAGATGCTCCTCCGCTCCCGTGCTGTGTGCCATTTCGTGGAATGCCGTGCCGTAGAACGACTCCCCATTCTTGAACTGCGAGAACTCGGGCAGTATGATTTCCTTCTTTGAGATGCTGTAGAAAGCATTGTCCCCATGCTTCTGCTTGATAGGGCAAATCCAGAGATTTTCAGCCATCATCCTATCCATTGGTGCGAAATGATTCATTTCCTCCTTATGTTCGGGCTTCAGACCGCCATTCTCGCGAGCAATCTTCTCGTAGATTTCAGGCCTTGCCTCCTGCATGTTTGTCTGATCGATGTTGAAGACATTGTACACCTGCATTTTCGGATAGACATCATACTGTGCCCTCTCGCTTTCCGAAAGCTGCTTGTACTCCTCGTACTTAATCTTCTCCTTTGTGTCCTTATGAACGACCGTGAAGCAGGTAAGAAATACAGGGAAGCTCTTCTCACCCTTTCTGACGGACACCATCGGACGCTTATTGCCCTCTGCATCCACGGCTGGCACATTGCCCACTGACGTGCGAGTATAATTCAGACCCATCACTCTGTCAAAGGTGCAGAAAACAGGATATTTGTAACCTTCCTTTTCACAGTGCATCAAGAGCATCAAGCTATTCATGCCATTGTAGTGTCTGCCACTGAGATTCTTCGGCCATGAGAGGCATCCCTCCGTGAACCACGGCTTTTTCCAATCATCCATGATGGACTCAATCTTCTCAATCATCATCTCTGCGAAGAGATTCAGTGCCCTTTCCTGTGCGCTTTCGCCTTGGGAACCTGCGCTTGCTTTTTTAGCATACGCCTTACGTGTCTTCTTTGTTGTACTCATAATTTTTGATATTTAATTGTTAATACTGTGGCTGTAAAGCCTTTAATTTTTACGAGCAAAACAGGAGTAGCAAGGAGAAGTCAGGTAAATGCAAGAGATGACCAAAAAATTTTCAACCCTTCAGGGCGCAAGAGAATTTGGACCAGGAGCGACTGCACCCCAAAATCTTTGAAAACTTTTCGAGTCAAAGCGGGAGCGGTGCCCTTGCAGCATGACGCTTGCACTACCTTTGCAAAGGAAAAATAAGGCGTGCCGCAGGATAACAATATCAAAAAGAGTACGAGACAGACACGAGTATGCAGCAAGCACCCAGCAGGTGCCAGATGCGCACAGCGGAAAGGAGCACAGACGCAGAGAGGGAAATGATGTCACAGATTGAGTATCATGGTGGCAAAGCCGACGGAAAGATGCCGGCAGAAGAACTCAGGAATACGGCAACACCAATGGCAGGGCTGATGCTCGCACCGTGAAAGGCAGCAAATACCCTGCACCGTGACGATGGGATGAATGTGCGGAGGTGGGCGGGATGTACCAGACGGCAGAGGGTAAAGCGTGTGTCTGTGAAGGGAGAGAAATGCTTTCCCCTTACCAGTAGGGCGTAGGACACAGAGGGGGAATGAAGATAAAGGAGAGGAAACAAGTACAAGCAAGAGGGCACTGATGGCTGTCAGAAGATGCAGCGCTTTGGCGTGTACACAGACAAACCAAAGGAGCGTGGCTTATGAGAAGATAGGAGAATGAGCGGTAGCAAGCCAGACATTTCAAGGGGACGCACAGGTGGTAGATGTAAATGGCGTGTCCTGTCAACCAGTAGCATAGGGACTGCGCAGCATCAGAAGGAAATCGACCGAGTGCTGTTCAAGAATAGGGACTCGTGGCACAGCATGACGCGGCACACGACACAGGAGCAGAGAAATCAGAGCATCCCGCTTCGGGAGTGTATGCCAAACAGGAGCGGCGAATAAGCGCGGTGTCGCAATACTCGGGCAAGTATGAGGATAGCCACCCCAAATCATAGCACGCTGAAAAAGGTGTGCAGTAAGACAATCGTCAAGGGCACATCAGCAATGAGAAAGCGATACAAACTGTTAAAAAACGCACGAAAGATGAATTTTGTCTTGTTTTCTGTCGTAAAAACGAGACAAAATTTATATCTTTGCACCCATCAACCCGTTTGAAGATATGTTATCGAAACAAGTAGAAGCTGCAGTTCAAGCGTTGAAGACAGACTTTGTTTTCACCTATAAGGATTTGAATCTGCCATCTGATATGAGTGCCAGCATTATACGCAAGCTCAACAGGATGGTAGAAGCAGGTATTATTACCAAATTGTCAAAGGGCAGATATTACAAACCCCGTCAGTCTGTATTCGGTACACTCAAACCGAGCCAAGAAGAAATAGTCAAAGACTTACTGAAGAAGGATGGCAAGATTGTAGGCTATCTAACGGGATATTCCATCTTCAATCAGTTTGGGCTGACCACTCAGATTTCCAATATCATCGAGATAGGCACTAATGTCCGTCGTAATAAGCTGCGCCGTGGTAAATACGAAATTCGATTTATACAGCAGGTAAATCCTATCCGTTCATCAGATATTTCCCTTTTTCAGTTTCTTGATGCTGTTCGCAGCATCAAGAACATTCCAGATGCTTCCCCCGTTGCTTCATACCAGCGATTGCAAAACATGGTGCGCGGAATGGATGAAAGAACAATACGAAGAATGGTCAGGCTTGCGCTGAATTACCCACCGATGGCCCGTGCCCTGACAGGAAGCATGTTGGAAAGTGTTTTTGGAAGTGACTCTGCTCAACCGCTATATGAAACACTTAATCCTGTCACTTATTACAAGATTGGATTAGGTAACATCACCACTCAGTTAAGTAAATGGAGAATATTATGAAGTTAGATCAAAACAGAACCCAATTTGCAGATGCCATCCGTGCCACTTCTGAATATTTAGGCATCTTGCCAGTATATGTAGAAAAGGATTATTGGATAACACGTATCCTTCAGCAGCTTTCCCGCAGCTCTTATGCAAACAGTGTAGTTTGGAAAGGAGGTACGTCATTATCAAAAGGATTTGGGTTAATCGACCGCTTTTCCTCCGATATTGATATAGCCGTATTAACTGAGGGCATGAATGGTAATCAAATTAAAACCATCATCTCTAAAGTCAACAAGCAGATGGCGGAAGGAATACCAGAAAGAGAAGTAGATGGCGAAACCAGTAAGGGGTCGCGCTATCGTAAGACATACCATTACTATGACAGCACCTTGTCATCGCAGTCTCAGGGAATGAACCTATTAGGCAACTATGTTATCATAGAAATAAATTCCTTTGCCAATCCTTATCCATACGTTCGTCGAACCATCAGCAGTTTCATTGGGCAATTCATGTTAGCAAATGGTTTTGAAGACCTTATGAAACAATATGACATGTACCCTTTTGAGGTGAATGTTCTTGATATGCGTCGCACGCTATGTGAGAAAGTTGTTTCCTTGCTCCGATTCTCTTTTACAAACCCTCCAACAGAAGGACTAAGAAAGAAGATACGTCATTTCTACGACCTACACTTTTTGTTAAATGTAGAAGAATGCAAAAAATATCTTCAGGAAGATTTCATCACCGATTTTAGGAATCTTGTAAAGCACGACCAGGAAACGTTTGATACTCCAGATGGATGGAGCAATGTTCCTATTCTGTCGTCTCCGCTTATGACATCATTCGACAAGCTATGGCCCATTCTAAGCAACACCTATGAGAGAGAGCTTAGTCAGTTGGCTTACAAACCCATTCCTGCTTCAGACGATATCAAGTCCAGTATTGATACTTTCATTCAATTTCTTCGTTCTCAATAAGAGTACTTTGGAGCGCCCATTTTCAATCAGCCTGCGTCAATTCTGTCCGAAAAAGGTGTGATTTTGTAACGATGTAATTTTTGCAGTGTAAACCACTGAAAACCAAATACTTTGCATCGTGACAAAATCGGTGTTACAAAAAAATCGGGCAGATTGGTTTTGTAACATCGACCTAACTTTGTGAAATCTTGTAAATATTTGATGTTACAAACCACCTCCTGTTACAAACTTGATTTTTTTGTAACGGGTTTGTAACGCAACTTTGTAACGGCGAAAAACCTCTCGGAACACCTTTGTTTATTAGTGTTTTAGATTTTTCACCGACATTTGTTACAAAGTTACAAATTTTTAGTACAAAATTAGTGTTGGGGAGTAGGGGAAGGCTCGAAGCGGTCAGGGAGAACACAAAAAGCCGCTGACGACAGCATAGAAACTGTCATCAGCGGCACACACATTTGAACGTATCAAGATTACCGATTGAAGGTCATTAGAAAGGTGTTTCGTCCTCAGGGTCAAACATCGACGTTTGCTTCGGCTCAGGTGGAGCAGGTTCGACCTTTCTTTTCAGGTAGATCATCTCCACGGGGTTAGCACCAGGCGGAGCGTTCTCCTCACGCCTGATGATACGTCCAGAGCTGTTCTGATAGTCCTTTGGATTCAATTCTTCAATCCAAGGGCACAGCTCCACGAAAGAACGCAGTTTCTTCGTGAAGCCCTGCATGGTCAGCTTGCTGCTTCCCGATTGTATCTTATAGTCAGTTAATGCTTTGTCACGCACAAGGAACGTGTCAAGGCGACCACTCTCTTCACTGAAGTAGCCATTTGCCCAGTCCTCGAAGTTCGCGCCCATGTCCGCCTTATATTTGCGGTGTATGATGTTCCCCATCGGTGGGAGCAGCTTGATAGGTTCGCCACTGACGGAGAGATAAAACCGGACGCATTGTAAGATGCAGTTCAAGTCAGCGTTCCATTCCTGCGGGGAATATGTTTTCGTAAAGAGGTCTTTACCGAAATCATCCCGGATAGAGCGCGACTCCAAGTAATCATTATCCTCCGTCCGCTGGTGGTAGTAGTCAGAGAATACCATATACAGCAGGCGAGCCTCCGATGAAGGGTCGAAGTCTGCCGGCACATAGTTCGTCGTAAATGCAATTTTCGGCGACTGCTCAAAGGGTATGGTAAATGATTTGTTGTTCTTCGGGTTGACAGTCATATCACTCGTGATATTGTCATAGAAGAGCCCCGTATTTAAGTATCGGTCGCAATCGTCTAATAGCAGCATCTCCGTATAAGGAGTGATCTGGTCGAACACATGAGGGTTATCCATGAGTTTCGGATTGCGTCCGGACAGCTTTACGGTCTTCATCAGCATGGAGAGGATGGTAAAGAAGAATGATTTACCGCTACGACCATTACACTCGTTATCCTCACCAATTTTGTTATCCATAGCCATCGGAGCCCATGCCCTTGACGGCGACTTATAATGATGCAGCATGTAGCCCATCGTGAATATCTTATTGATGAGGTTCTGCTGCTGCTCCTGGATCTCTTCATCGGTCAACCCTTCGCCTGCGATGTCAAACTTATGCGCTGCTCGATAGGCTTCCCGTTCCTCGTTGGTCTCGAAGCGTGTCTCCATCTCCTTACGCCAGTAAATGCGGCTACTGTTTATCATGTAGCCCATGATGTTCGAGCCAACCTTATGTATCTCGATGGAGAAGTGATATTGTCCTGCTTCATCCTTCTCTTTGTGGATAGTAAAGAAAGGGTCGAGCAGGGAAAAGTCATGTTCGATGATGTTTTCTTCCCACACGAAGTTCTGGAATTTGAAGTCTTGCTTCTTTATCACCTTCAGTTCCAAAGGTGTAGCATTGACGCACACATTCGGGAAGAAAAACATCTGCGTATCGGGTGTGTACGAGGTAAAGTCCAGAGCCACCTCGTCGATGGACTCCAGTAAAGTACCACCCAGTTTTGGTGTGTCAAGCACGAGATTCAGCACGTCTAAATCGCGTACTTCAGACATCACCCATTTACGCACGAACTCCCGGATATCCTTCGGGGTGACGCTGCGCACGTTATAGCCATCGACTTTGACGTACATCACTTCTTTTTGGTTATTCTCATCATGCAGCGCATAAAAACCATTTAGGCGCAAGAAATGATGCAGGCAAGCCGTATCGATGGAGCGTTTGACCTCGCCGGTCTTCATATTGGTACGCAGTTTCCAAAATTTGGCAGGCATTGCCATTTGGAACAAGTCCTTGAATTCCCGCTTTTTAGGGCGCAGCTCCATCCAATCGCGCAGATCCTTTCGTGGTTTGCTTCTGTTGTCCCTAAATTTGGACAACCATTCAGGCAACCACACTGTTCTGATGTCTGTGTATCGAAGTGCCAGTTCTCGACCTTTACGAATACCTGTTTCGTCAATGTCGGGGATGTTATACAGCACTTCCACATGCTTCATAATTTCGCGCACCTCATCATTGCTGATGCGGTACGTCTCAGAGTTAAACCACAAAGGCATATATCCGAGAGAACGGCAGCATAGTGCGTCCCGTTCACCGGAGCAGATGAACGCTTCAGGCAGCTTCTTCGGCTCATACGGGTCTTCATCCGTATGTGTCCTGTCCCATTCTTTCTGCTCTGCAGCATTCATCTGTTCCTTTGCGCGTATCAGTTCCCGCAGTCCGTTGACATACCTTTCAGGTTTGGCACCTACAGGGAAATACTGAAAGCGGAAGCCTTTGTCTGGGTTCAACGGCTCATACACCTTATAGAACTTCACCTCTTCCTGGTCGCCTTTGGCTTCTGTCACGACACACTCACGCATGAATATAGGATAGTTCTCATTCGAGTAACGAATCCTTGTCTTGCGGTCTTTGGTATAGCTAAACCATTTTACGCTGTGCCAATGGAGTGCTTCGACGTGTTCCAGCTTTACATTTGGTCCTAGTACTTTCAATTCCGAGTCCGTGAATTCCTTTGTTTCAAAGTCGCGATGACCATCTGGCTCATCCGCCTTTGCAGGACGCTCAGTAAAGTCTGCCTTATTCACGCTGCGGTTTAGTTCGTCGGTTACGTTAAAGTGGGCAGCAAGACGCAAGATAGCTTCATTAAAGCGGTCTTGTGAAAAGTGTTGGTCGTTCATAAAAAGCTGGATAGCAGAACGCCACCCATCACCTCCGAAGTCTGTTACTCCCCATATATCGCCATATTTTTCTGTCTTGCGCTGGTATAAGCAAGCGGACGGAGTATGTTCGTCACGAACCTTGAATTTTTTTCCTTTCACGCCGACACAGTCCTGCGCCTGTGGATAGAGCCAGAGAATGATGTCAAGTCCGCCACGAGTGGCTTGATATATTTTATCAACACTAATCATGGCTCATCTTAAAACTTTAAGTCGCACAAAGGTTCGTTATAGAAAAAGTCGTTATTCACTACGATACGTTCTTCATCGCACGCGTGTACATTATATATTACATTTAAGTCTATCTCCGTATATTTTTTTGGATTGATGAAACACCTGCCGTTTTCATCATATACTAGCAAGCAGTATTCTTTCGGTTCTTTCGGAACTCTGCCTATCACTTCGTTTTTACAGATAAACCACTTCACGTTTCTGCCTTTTCCCATTATCAGGTAAATAGGCTCCAGTCCCTCGCTGAGGAGTTTTGTTTCAAAAGTTGATACGTTCATATTCAATCGGTATTAATGTGTTCAAAAAATGCCTTGTGTGAGCGTTCTTCACAGATAGCCACACAAGGGCTTGGTTGTCTTTGTTATATAGAGCTTACTTTTTCCTTAAATGTGCAATAAACTCACTTTTCAATATGTACCACGTTGAGCCATCCTTGTGAGCAGGCAAAGCTCCTCTTTGTATGCGTTTTAGTATCGCCCATTTAGAAGTGCCCAAAATGTTTGCGAGTTGTTTCACACTCCAAACAGTATCCGTCGCATCGACGAGTTCCTGAATTACAGGTGGCTTAACGGTATTCCTTTGGGATTCTATTTCTCCATGCTTCTTCATATCGTTTCTGTTTATGTTCTTGCAAATGTTCTTCCCATGACACACATACGAGTACCATAATTCTTTTTTTCCGTACAAAGTGGTAATGGATAAAGATGTTTCTTTCCTGTCCATACCTTGCGTTAAATCTCGAAAGTATGACTGAAAAACTTTGGTCAGCAAATGATGTTAGCATTTCTCCGACTGCGACATCACCTCTTTTCAGCGACATCATCCATTTTGAAGGTTTGTAGATTGTTTTAATCTCTTTCATTTTTTGGTAGGTTAAATTGTTAATAAATGGTATATTTATTTATAAACCTCCCAAAACACTACTCAGGTTTACCTGAGCTTTGAAGAATATCAAATAATTACGTTTTGTTCCGTGATTTTCTCGCATAATTCTTTTGTATTACCAGTTATTTTCCGTACCTTTGCACTTGTTATATAGAGGTTATATTAGGTTGTCTAACCAATACTCCAAGAGTGCTTTTGTGGTCATTGAATTAGAATCATGCTGCAAAAATATAATTGACTTTTTGGGATAGTCCCTAACTAACTAACTATTTAACACAAATAAAGGCTGTTATGTGTTTTCCACGACAGCCCCAGAGATCATTGAAAAAGTAAAAGTTCTTTGTATTTACAACAAAGATTAGGCGAAGCAATAAAAGTGTGTTACCAATGTGTTACTACTTTACTTTGTAATTCCGAAAATACGTATAAGTCCTGTAAAATAGGACTATTCAAATAATTTTGAATATGATACCAACGGTAAGAATGCCCAGTTCTTTGGATTTTTGAGCGATAACCGGTGCTGCACCACTACCTGTTCCGCCTCCCATACCTGCTATAATAAACGCTATCTTCGTGCCGTCATCAAGCATGCTGCATACATCGTAAATGCTTTCCTCTGCAGCCAGACGCGCTTTCTCTGGTTTGTTGCTCGCACCAAGTCCTTCTTGTCCCAATTGCAAATGTACGGGTACGGGACTGTCATTCAGAGCTTGGTTGTCGGTATCGCAAAGCATGAATGTAACATCATCAATACCTTTTTTATACATATAGTTGACGGCATTACCGCCACCGCCACCTACACCGATGACCTTAATGATACTATCATTATTCTCAGGGTTGCATTTTTCGTGAAAGGCGAAAGTATCGTGCCTTATGGTTTCGTAAGAGTAATTGTCGATAATCATTTCCCAGTCCCATCGGTCGGCAAATTTATCCAATAGGTCGTCGGTCAATGTCAAATTAGAATTGTCGGACAGTTTATGCCAGTCCCATTTATCTTTGAATGCCTCGATAATGTTTGCTGTGAGTGTGTCTTTTGTAGCTGACTCAGAAAAAGTTTCCCAGTTGATTTTCTTCATGAACTTTTGTATCATCGGGATGGTCCAGCAAATTTCACTGTTTTCCGATATTGCTTTCCAATCTACTTTGTCTTGAAACTTCTCCAGCGTGATCTCTGACCATGGAAAATCTTCCGATAGTTGTCTCCATGCTTCTTCTGTTGCAAGATTCTGCATGAATTCGTTGCTCAATGTTTTTGTTTTCATAATCTGATGTTTTTGTTAGTAAAGAATAGTGCAATTTTGTTTATTCAAAAAGCACTGCCAACAGCTGTTGACAGTGCAAATATAGTTTGTTTTCCGAAAACCTTTTTCAAAAACACATAAATGTCAGAAAGATGTCGGAAAAGGAAAGCCCCCTCCTAACCTCCCCCCACTGGGGGAGGAATCTGTGAAATCGGCGGAATCCTGGGAGGGCTGGGAAAGCTGGGAGGACTGAGAGCACTGAGAGCACTGGGAATTCTGGGAGGACTGGGAATCCCTAATCATATTTTTTTAATCGTCTTTGACGCTTTTACCAAGCGAAGCGACTAAAAGAATTCTTAATTCTTAACTCTTCATTTTTCGAAGAGGCGTTTGACTTTTTCGCGTATGGGCTTTTCGGCGGGTTCTATTTTGCGCAGGGAGACGTGGCCGCCGTTGCCGCGCGGACTGTGTTTGACGAGGATTCTGTTGATGAGTTTTTCGGGCAGTCCGTAGGCTTTGTTGAGCTGTTCGTAGATAGCGGCGTCGTAGCGGTTTTTGTGAAGGGGATTGTTTTTGTTTGGCGGGAAGGTCAGTTCGCCGTTCGAGAACGTGATTAGTCGTGCTGTGAGGCAGTTGAAGAGTGCCTCTTCGAGTGTGAGATGGTCTTTCGGGCGCTTCTGGTTGGCGATGTCGAGCTCCCCTTCGAGTCGTTCGTCGAGATAGGTCCTGATGTCTTCCGCCGTCGGTATCTCGCTTGCTGTCTGGAAGGTGAATTTAGACAGGTGCATTCCATAGAATTTTCTTATGATGTCGGCTTCGTGCAGTCCTGCCACTCTCAGCTCTTTGCTGTTGGCGAGTGCGTCGTGCAGCGGCTTGGTCCATGCGTAGATAACCTGCGGCTTGAGTTCTTCGAGCAGCGCCATGAGGGCAGGAATCTCTGCCTGATATTCCCGCTCGTTTCCCCGGTAGGGCTTGGGTGTGAGGTGTTGGCGGTAGTGCTGGAAGAAGTTGAAGAAGGCGACATGTTCCCAGAAGTCCTTTTTCTGTTGCTCGTCGATGCTGTCTTCGGCTTGGAGCATGTAGCGTGTGAAGTAGGAGTGTGTGGGATATTTGAACCCGTCTTGCGGCATCGGGTCGAGAAACGAGTCCATCTCGAGGCTGTTGGCTTCGCGCAGTTCGTAGTCGGGCTGATGCAGGCAGACGTCCATCTGGCGAATGCCGTCGGGCGAGGTGCAGCGTCCGTAGGCTGGGCAGTCGGGGTAGAGGCACACCTGATGGACGCCGAGCACCAGCGTGCGCCGCCCGTCCAGTCCCTCTTCGTAGTGTCTGCCCACTCTCGGTTTGAAGTAGTATGCTGCCATGTGTCTTTCTTCTGTCCTGCAAATATCGTGAAAAAAATCCGTAGCAGCAACATTTTGCGGTCGAAATTATGGGTGAAAAGGGTGGTGGGGCGGTGAAAAAGGTCGCCGCCTTTCGCTTTTTTCGGAATTATGTGTTATATTTGCGAACAGAAATTTAACGGAAAGACTATGAAAGAAACGATTAGTAACCGCCTGGCTGCCGTGCGCGAGGTGATGCGCCGCGAGCATCTGGCAGCATTTGTTTTCCCCAGTACCGACCCCCACAACAGCGAGTATGTGCCCGACCATTGGAAGGGTCGCGAGTGGATTTCGGGCTTCGACGGCTCGGCTGGTACGGCAGTCGTGACGATGACGAGTGCCGCGCTGTGGACCGATTCGCGCTATTTCATCGCTGCCGCCGAGCAGTTGAGCGGCACGGAGTTTGTGTTGATGAAGGAGCGTCTGCCCGAAACGCCGACCGTGGCGCAGTGGCTCGGTGAGCAGCTGCGCGACAGCGACTCGAAGGAAGTGGGCATCGACGGCATGACCTGTGCCTACAGCATGGTGGAAGGGCTGATTGGTGAGTTGCGGAAGGCTGGCGGACTCACGCTGCGCACCAATCTCGACATCCTTGCACAGGTGTGGACCGACCGTCCGCCCGTGCCGCTGAACGAGGTGGTGGTGCAACCGCTGAACCTGGCGGGAGAGCCGGCACGCGAGAAAATCAGCCGCATCCGGCAGGCGCTGCGCGGGCAGCATGCTGACGGGATGCTCGTCACGGCGCTCGACGACATCGCCTGGACGCTCAATCTGCGGGGCTGTGACGTGCACTGCAATCCCGTCTTCGTGGCCTATCTGCTCATCTCCTCGACGAAAGCGACGCTCTTCGTTGACCACAGGAAGCTGACCGCCGAGGCGCTTGCCAGCCTGAAAGAGGCGGGAATCGACGTGGACGACTACGGGAATGTGCAGAAAGGGCTGAAGGACTATTTCGAATATAACATCCTGCTCGACCCCGACAGCGTCAACTATACACTCTACAAAGCCGCTTCCAGTCACCGCGTCGTGGCTGCTGCATCGCCCGTGCCGGCGATGAAAGCCGTAAAAAACGATGCCGAGATAGCGGGTTTTCATGAGGCGATGCTCCGCGACGGCATCGCTATGGTGAAGTTCCTGAAATGGCTGAAGCCTGCCGTCGCACAAGGGGGGCAGACGGAAATGAGCATCGCACGGCGACTCTACGAACTGCGCAGCGAGCAACCGCTGTTTCGCGATATCTCGTTCGACACGATTGCTGCCTACCAGGAGCACGGCGCCATCGTGCACTACGAACCCACCGAGGCGACCGACATGCCGCTGAAGGCGGAAGGGCTGCTGCTCATAGACAGTGGCGCGCAGTATCAAAACGGTACGACCGACATCACGCGAACTGTCGCACTCGGACCGTTGACCGAAGAGCAGCGACGCGTCTATACGCTCGTGCTGAAAGGACACATCCAGCTCGACATGCTGACCTTCCCCGACGGTGCCAGCGGCACACAGCTCGATGCCCTGGCGCGCAAGGATATGTGGGCAGAGGGGTACAACTATCTGCACGGCACGGGACACGGCGTGGGCAGCTACCTCAACGTGCACGAGGGACCGCACCAGATTCGCATGGAATATCGTCCGGCGCCGCTGCATGCCGGCATGACCGTCACCGACGAGCCGGGCATCTATCTCGAGGGGCAGTTCGGCGTGCGCATCGAAAACACCCTGCTCATCACGCCCTTCAGGGAGACCGCCTTCGGCAAGTTCCTGCGGTTCGAAGCGCTGACACTCTGTCCCATCGATACGGCACCCATCGTGCGCGAGATGATGACCGACGAGGAGGTGCAGTGGCTCAACAGCTATCACGGGCGTGTGCGTGAAGCCCTCTCGCCCCACCTCAGCGACGAGGAACGGGCATGGCTCGACGAGGCGACGAAAGTAATCTGATGACCGCCGGAAACGCCCGTCGGAGCCGTGTATAAATATGCAGGGAGAACTGTATAAATATAACACCTCAACTTTCGTTTTCCAAAAGTTCAACTTTTAGAGTGCAAAAGTGGCACTTTTAGCTCCTAAAAGTTCCCCTTTCGCAACGCAAAAGTTGAACTTTTGCAAACCGCTGATATACAGTTTGTTGCGACGGCGTTTTCCAATACCCGCTTTTGCATATATATACAAAATGCGGCAGACGAGGGATTGCTCGGAAATGGAGCGGCTGGATGTGTTTCAGATGAAGACTGCAGTCAGTGGCCGGTTCTTTTATCCCGCCACGCTGCGTCCGTTGAGTGCGCCTTTTGGCAGTTTGTCTTCATGCGGTGGCAACAAAAAAGCAGGCAAATATTTGGATATTTGGGAAAAAGGATGTAATTTTGCACCCACATTTCGCAAAATGTGCGATTGTGAACAAGAAGTTGAACTAAAATTTAAAAACAAAAAAGCATGATTATTGTACCAGTAAAAGATGGCGAGAACATCGAGAGAGCCTTGAAGAAATTCAAGAGAAAATACGAAAAAACAGGTGTCGTAAAAGAACTCCGCAGACGTCAGCAGTACGATAAGCCATCTGTTTTGAAGCGACTCAAGATGGAACGCGCTATCTACGTGCAGAAACTCCGCGCCGCAGAAGACTAAAAAACGTCGGCAAAATTTGGTGGTTCGGAATTTTCTTCGTATATTCGTTGCCAAATAAGAGCGTCTGGCACCGATATGATAGATAAATTTCTGAACTATTTGCGCTACGAGCGGAACTGCTCTGCACTGACTGTGCGAAATTATGGCAAAGACCTCAAAGCTTTTGAGGCGTATTTCAGAAATCTGAGCGATGAACTCTCCTGGCAGACGGTGGATTCCGATGTGATCCGCGACTGGATGGAGGACATGATGGATAAAGGAAACAAAGCGACTTCGGTCAACAGACGGCTGAGCGCATTGCGTTCCTTTTTTCGTTTTGCACTCGCCAGACACCTCGTGGAGAGCGACCCGTCACACAAGGTGAGGGCACCGAAAAAGACGAAGCCGTTGCCGCAGTTCCTCAAGGAACGGGAGATGGATGAGTTGTTCAAAGATGAGATGTGGACGGACGAATATAAAGATGTACGCGCGCGTACTATATTATTATTGTTCTACTCCACAGGCATCCGGCTCGCAGAACTGGTCGGGCTCAATGATGAGGACGTACACTTCACGAGCAGGGAAGTCAAGGTGACCGGCAAGCGAAACAAACAGCGCATCGTGCCGTTCGGCGACGAACTTGACCACGTGCTGCGCAGTTATATGGAATGCCGCGACAGGGAAGTGGCGAGAAAGACCGACGGACTGTTCCTCACGGAGAAAGGCATGCGGATGACCGACAGCCAGGTGAGGAACGAGGTGCGGAAACACCTCAGTCGCGTATCGACCCTGAAGAAACGGACACCGCACGTGCTGCGACACACCTTCGCCACGGCGATGCTCAACCACGAGGCAGGAATCGGAAGCGTGCAGAAGCTGCTCGGGCATGAAAACCTGAACACTACGCAGATCTATACGCACACGACGTTTGAACAACTGAAAGAAGTTTACGGGAAAGCCCACCCACGGGCGAACCATAATGAAAAGTAAAACATAACCTAAAAACAGGAGGTACTTATGGAAATCAACATTAAAGCAATTCGTTTCGACGCAACAGAGAAACTGGAAGCGTTCATCCAGAAGAAAGTTGAAAAACTTCAGAAAACGTATGAAGATATCCAGAGCATTGACGTGCAGCTGAAAGTGGTGAAGCCGGCATCGGCGATGAACAAAGAGACGAGCCTGACGGTGGCAGTGCCCGGACAGAAGCTTTTTGTGGAGAAAACATGCGACACGTTTGAGGAAAGTGTGGACCAATGCGTGGACTCAATGAAGACACAATTGTCAAAATTTAAAGAAAAACAGCGCAACAGATAAAAAAAAGACTGAAAAATTTTGGTGATTGAAAAATAATGCCTATCTTTGCAGCCGCTTTATGATGTATGGAATCGCATGCCGGACGGCTGCAAAGATATGCCTCTTTAGCTCAGTTGGCCAGAGCACGTGATTTGTAATCTCGGGGTCGTTGGTTCGAATCCGACAAGAGGCTCAAAGATTCATCAATGCGGCGATGGAAGCTTGCTTACAAAAGCGGCAAAGATGAAGATTTGAAAGTCTGCCTGCGGCAGGCAATCGGATATCTAATCCGACAAGAGGCTCAAAGATTCATCAATGCGCGATCTGCTCAGACATCGAAAAGCGCAAAAGAATGGGTGGTTACCAGAGTGGCCAAATGGGGCAGACTGTAAATCTGCTGTCTTTCGACTTCGGTGGTTCGAATCCATCACCACCCACTCAGTAGGAAATGCGGGTCTTCACGACTGTGAATGGCGTAACACAAACAGTAACAGAAGAACCGTTTAATGCGGAAATAGCTCAGTTGATAGAGCACTAGCCTTCCAAGCTGGGGGTCGCGGGTTTGAGCCCCGTTTTCCGCTCTCACTTGCTGTAATAGCTCAGTGGTAGAGCACTTCCTTGGTAAGGAAGAGGTCCTGAGTTCAACTCTCAGTTACAGCTCTACTTGTTTTTTAGAAGCAGAAAATTTCGATTATTCATTTAAATATAAATACGAAAAGCTATGGCTAAAGAGAATTTTGTGCGTACCAAACCGCACGTAAACATTGGTACTATCGGTCACGTTGACCATGGTAAGACAACTTTGACGGCAGCTATCACGAAAGTTTTGGCTGAGAAGATTGAGGCTAACAAAGACAAGGTTAAGTCTTTCGATCAGATTGACAACGCTCCGGAAGAAAAAGAGCGTGGTATCACTATCAACACTGCACACGTTGAATACGAAACAGAAAAGCGTCACTACGCACACGTTGACTGTCCGGGACACGCCGACTATGTGAAGAACATGGTAACTGGTGCTGCTCAGATGGACGGTGCTATCCTCGTAGTTGCTGCAACTGACGGTCCGATGCCTCAGACACGTGAGCACGTCCTGCTCGCTCGTCAGGTGAACGTTCCCCGTCTGGTTGTGTTCCTGAACAAGTGCGACATGGTTGAGGATGAGGAAATGCTCGAACTCGTTGAGATGGAAGTACAGGAAATCCTCAGTCAGTATGAATTCGAAGATGATACGCCTATCATCCGCGGTTCTGCACTCGGTGCACTGAACGGTGTTGCTAAGTGGGAAGATAAAGTAATGGAACTGATGAACACTTGCGACGAGTGGATTCAGGAGCCTCCGCGCGATACAGAGAAACCGTTCTTGATGCCTGTTGAGGACGTATTCTCAATCACAGGTCGTGGTACTGTTGCTACTGGCCGTATCGAGACTGGTGTGATCCACGTAGGTGACGAAGTTGAACTGCTCGGTCTTGGTGAAGACAGAAAATCTGTCGTTACCGGTGTTGAGATGTTCCGCAAGTTGCTCGACGAAGGTCAGGCTGGTGACAACGTAGGTCTGTTGCTCCGTGGTGTTGACAAGAACGAGATCAAGCGCGGTATGGTGCTCTGCCATCCGGGTCAGATCAAGCCTTTCAAGCGCTTCAAGGCTTCTATCTACGTATTGAAGAAGGAAGAAGGTGGACGTCACACTCCGTTCGGAAACAAATATCGTCCTCAGTTCTACCTCCGTACAATGGACTGTACAGGTGAAATCACTCTGCCGGAAGGCGTTGAGATGGTAATGCCTGGTGACAACGTAGAGATTCAGGTTGAGCTGATCTATGCTGTTGCTCTGAACAAGGGTCTGCGCTTCGCTATCCGTGAGGGTGGTCGCACCGTAGGTTCTGGTCAGATTACAGAGGTTTACGAAGACTAAAAACTGATTTCCGACAGTGAGGGCAGCCTCTGCCCGGATGTCGGACAGTACAGATAAGTCATCAAAACTCCCGTCTTCGGGCGGGAGTTTTCTACGGGAATAGCTCAGTTGGTAGAGCATCGGTCTCCAAAACCGAGGGTCGTGGGTTCGAGTCCTCCTTCCCGTGCAAGAATTGAAAGTTTCAATTATGTTCAAAAAAATAGTAAACTATTGCAAGGCATGTTATGATGAACTTGCGCATAAAACTACATGGCCAACTCGTCGCGAGCTGACCCACAGTGCAGTGGTTGTTTTATCTGCTTCCCTTATCATTGCATTGGTGGTGTTCGCGATGGACTCCGTGTTTAGGTTTGTGATGAGTACGATTTATCCAGGTTAAATTGCAAGAAAATGGCTGAAACAAGGAAGAATTGGTATGTGCTGCGTGCTGTCAGCGGAAAAGAAGCTAAGGTGAAAGAATACATTGAGGCGGAGATGAAACACAATCCGTTGATTACCGCTCATGTGTTCCAAGTCTTGATTCCCACGCAGAAGCAGGCAACTACCCGTGACGGGAAAAGAGTAATCAAGGAAAAAGTCTCTCTGCCCGGCTATGTCCTTGTGGAGGCGGAACTCGTTGGCGACGTGGCGCACACGCTGCGCTTCATGCCTAATGTGTTAGGTTTTCTTGGCGGTCTGGATAAACCTTCTCCAGTAAAGCAATCCGACATCAACCGTATGCTTGGCAATGCAGATGAAGCTGAATTGGATGACAGTATGGACATTCCCTATTCAGTGGATGATGCGGTCAAGGTGACGGATGGTCCATTCAACGGTTTCAGTGGCGTCATCGAAGAGGTGAACACCGAGAAACGCAAGTTGAAAGTGATGGTTAAAATCTTCGGACGTAAAACTCCGTTGGAACTAAGTTTTATGCAAGTTGAAAAGGAGTAAGCGTATTGTTACGGATGCGTTTGTTCTTTTATAATCAAACTAATTATTAACAAAATGGCTAAAGAAGTTGCTGGATTAATCAAATTACAGATTAGAGGTGGCGCTGCAAATCCCTCTCCTCCCGTAGGTCCCGCTCTGGGTTCGAAGGGAATCAACATCATGGGATTCTGCAAGGAGTTCAACGCCAGAACCCAGGATAAGGCAGGAAAAGTGCTTCCTGTTGTTATCACTTACTACACCGACAAATCATTCAGCTTCATTATCAAGACACCTCCTGCAGCTGTCCAGTTGATGGAAGCAGCAAAGGTGAAAGGTGGTTCGCCGGAGCCTAACCGTAAGAAAGTCGCTTCCGTGACTTGGGATCAGGTGCGTGCAATCGCTGAGGATAAAATGACAGACTTGAACTGTTTCACAGTAGAGTCAGCCATGAAGCTCATTGCCGGTACAGCAAGAAGTATGGGTATTACTGTAAAAGGGGATTTCCCTGGTAAATAATTAAAAACTTCAATTAGAAAATGAGTAAACTGACAAAAAATCAAAAATCAGTAGCCGATAAGATTGAAGCAGGGAAAGCATACTCCTTGAAGGAAGCAACCGAGTTGGTTAAGGAAATCACCACGACCAAGTTCGATGCTTCTTTGGATATTGACGTGCGCTTAGGCGTGGATCCGCGTAAAGCCAACCAGATGGTTCGTGGCGTTGTGTCGCTGCCGAACGGAACTGGTAAGGTGACGCGTGTCTTGTGTCTTTGCACACCAGATGCTGAAGCTGCTGCAAAAGAAGCAGGTGCTGACTATGTTGGTCTTGACGAGTATATCGAAAAGATCAAAGGTGGATGGACAGACGTTGATGTTATCATCACGATGCCCTCTTGTATGGGTAAACTCGGTCCGTTGGGCCGTGTGCTCGGTCCGCGCGGACTGATGCCGAACCCAAAGAGTGGTACTGTAACTATGGATGTTGCCAAGGCAGTGAAGGAAGTGAAGCAAGGAAAGATTGATTTCAAAGTCGACAAGGCAGGAATCATTCACACTTCAATCGGTAAGGTATCGTTTACACCGGAGCAGATCTATCAGAATGCAAAGGAGTTTATCGCTACCGTTATCAAGCTGAAGCCTGCTGCCGCAAAAGGTACGTATATCAAGAGTATCTTTATTTCGAGCACAATGAGTAAGGGTATCAAAGTTGATCCAAAGACCGTTGAATAACTCTAAACTGCGTGTAAAATGAAAAAGGAAGTAAAAGATACAATCATTGCAAGTCTTGGTGAGAAACTCAAAGAGTATCCGCATTTCTATCTGGTTGACGTGACCGGACTGAATGCAGCCGATACGAGTGACCTTCGCCGCAAATGCTTTAAGAACGACATCAAAATGACCGTTGTGAAGAATACGCTTCTTCACAAAGCATTCGAGGCAAGCGAATTGGATTTCGAACCTTTGTATGATACACTGAAAGGCAATATCGCTCTGATGTTTAGCCAGACGGCAAACGTTCCGGCAAAATTGCTGAAAGAGTATAAGGACAAGAAAAAAGAGGTTCCGGCGCTGAAGGCTGCCTATGCAGAAGAAGGATTCTTCGTGGGAGCTGACAAACTGGATGAACTCTGTTCTATCAAGAGCAAGAATGAACTCATCGCCGATGTCGTGGCTATGCTGGAGGCACCGATGCAGAGCGTTCTTTCTGCTCTGGATTCAGGCGCAAACACCATTCACGGTGTGCTTGAGACATTGAGCAAGCGTGCTGAGTAAATTTAGTTAAACAATTATTAAAAAACAATTTAAAAACAAATAAAAATGGCAGATATTAAAGCTATTGCTGAAGAGTTGGTAGCTCTTTCAGTGAAGGAAGTACAAGAGTTGAAAACAATCCTCAAGGATGAATATGGAATCGAGCCTGCTGCTGCAGCTGTTGCTGTTGCTGCTGGTCCTGCTGCTGGTGGCGCTGCTGCTGGTGGTGCAGCTGAGGAGAAGACTGAATTCAATGTGGTTCTCGCAGAAGTTGGCGACAACAAGTTGAAGGTTGTTAAGGCTGTTAAGGAAGCTTGCGGTCTTGGTCTGAAAGAGGCTAAAGATCTCGTTGACGGTGCTCCTTCTACTCTGAAGGAAGGCATGTCTAAGGACGAGGCTGAAAACCTGAAGAAACTCCTCGAGGCTGAGGGTGCTAAGATTGAATTGAAGTAATCGAACCCCACGGTTCAAACGGCACGAGGGCTGCTCTCCCTGAGAGAAATAACGGTCCTGTGCTGACATGTGATAGATTTGGTTAGGATTTTCCCAGTCGGAGAGTCCTAACCATTTTGTGTCTTTCACAAGAGCGGCAGTCCGTGTAGAATCAACGGGCAGAAATCGGCACTTCATCAGATAATGCAAAAGAATGAAGGAGTGATGCAGTCATAATATATCGTGCATGGCGAGTTGACGCAATAAGCATTCCATGTACTATATATTATTACGTGAAGAAACGCTCACAAAGATACAACATGACGAAATAAAAAACGCTAACAAATTAAATATATGGCTTCAAAAATTGTTGATAAAAGAGTAAATTTTGCCAGCGTTAAAAATCCAATGCCCTTCCCGGATTTCCTGGATGTGCAGCTAAAGTCGTTCAAAGACTTTTTGCAATTGGATACTCCACCGGAGGAACGCAAGAACGACGGCTTGTATAAGGTTTTCTCGGAGAATTTCCCGATAACCGATACACGCAACCAGTATGAACTGACCTTCTTGGACTACTTCATCGACCCCCCTCGCTATTCTATCGAGGAGTGTCTGGAGCGCGGTCTTACGTATAGCGTGCCGCTCAAAGCCAAGATGCATCTTGAATGTAAAGACGAAGACCACGTTGACTTTGCAGCGATTACCTCCGACGTCTTTTTGGGTACCATCCCATACATGACAGACAACGGTACGTTTATTATCAATGGTGCCGAGCGCGTAGTCGTATCACAGTTGCACCGTTCTCCCGGCGTGTTCTTCGGACAGGGCGTCCATGCGAATGGTACGGTGCTGTATTCAGCGCGCATTATTCCTTTCAAAGGTTCATGGATAGAATTTGCTACGGACATCAACAATGTGATGTATGCATACATTGACCGTAAGAAGAAATTGCCAGTTACCACTTTGCTTCGTGCCATTGGCTTCGAGCAAGATAAGGATATCCTCCAGATATTCGACCTTGCTGAAGAGGTGAAAGTCAATAAGAAAAACCTGAAAGCAGCCATCGGTCGCAAACTTGCTGCACGTGTGCTGAAAAGTTGGAACGAAGACTTCGTGGATGAGGATACCGGTGAGGTTGTGTCTATCGAGCGTAATGAAATATTGATGGACCGTGAGACCGAAATTACGAAGGAGAATGTGGAGGAGATTCTTGAAAGTGGAGCCTCGTCTATCCTCTTGCACAAAGATGCGGAGATGGCAAATAAATATGCCATCATCTTCAATACTCTGGCGAAAGACCCGAGTAATTCCGAGAAAGAGGCAGTTGTGTATATCTATCACCAGTTGCGCAATGCCGACCCGGCAGATGATGCAAGTGCACGTGAGGTCATCCAGAACCTCTTCTTCTCCGATAAGCGATATGACTTGGGTGAAGTGGGACGCTATCGCATCAACAAGAAGTTGGGACTCGATACAGAAATGGATGTTCGTATCCTGACCAAGGAAGACATTATCGAAATTATCAAATATCTCATTCAGTTGGTGAACTCCAACGCAACGGTAGATGATATTGACCACCTGTCTAACCGCCGTGTGCGTACAGTCGGCGAGCAGTTGAGCAACCAGTTCTCTATTGGTCTGGCACGTATGAGCCGCACCATCCGTGAGCGTATGAATGTTCGCGACAATGAGGTGTTTACTCCGACTGACCTGATTAATGCGAAGACTATTTCGAGCGTAATCAATTCGTTCTTCGGAACCAATCCGCTTTCTCAGTTCATGGACCAGACCAACCCGTTGGCAGAGGTGACACACAAGCGTCGTCTTTCGGCATTGGGTCCTGGAGGTCTGTCAAGAGATCGCGCCGGATTCGAAGTGCGTGACGTTCACTATACCCATTATGGTCGTCTGTGTCCGATTGAGAGCCCTGAAGGTCCGAATATCGGTCTGATATCATCGCTCTGCGTCTATGCGACCATCAATGAACTTGGCTTTATTGAGACACCATATCGCAATGTCAAGAACAGTAAGGTGGACCTTAAGAACGAACACGTGGTTTATCTGACCGCAGAAGAAGAGCAGGAGCATATCATCGGACAGGGAAATGCGCCGTTGAAGAGCGATGGAAGTTTCATCCGCGACGTGGTGAAATGTCGTTTGGATGCCGACTTCCCCGTAGTTCCGCCTTCAGAAGTGAGCCTGATGGACGTGTCTCCTCAGCAGATTGCTTCTGTGTCGGCAGCCTTGATTCCTTTCTTGGAGCACGATGACGGTCACCGTGCGTTGATGGGATGTAACATGATGCGTCAGGCAGTGCCTCTGCTTCACAATGACGCCCCCATCGTGGGAACAGGTATCGAGCGTCAGGTTTGTGTTGACTCCCGTACGATGATTGTTGCAGAAGGAGATGGTGTCATCGAGTATGTAGATGCTACGACAATCCGTATCCTGTATGACCGCACGGAGGAGGAAGAATTCGTCAGCTTCGAGCCGGCATTGAAAGAATATCGCATACCGAAATTCCGTCGCACGAACCAGAATATGGTTATTGACCTTCGTCCTATATGTAATAAAGGTGACCGTGTCCAGAAAGGTGACATCCTGACAGAAGGTTATGCAACGGAGAATGGAGAGTTGGCTCTCGGTCGCAACCTGTTGGTGGCTTATATGCCTTGGAAGGGTTACAACTATGAAGATGCCATCGTGCTCTCAGAGCGTCTGGTCCGTGATGATGTCCTGACCTCAGTGCATGTAGATGAATATTCTCTGGATGTGCGTGAGACCAAGCGAGGAATGGAAGAGTTCACACCGGATATTCCAAATGTGAGCGAGGAAGCAACAAAAGACTTGGACGACAATGGTATCATCCGTGTCGGTGCACGCGTTGAGCCGGGTGACATCATGATTGGTAAAATCTCACCGAAGGGCGAGAGTGATCCTTCACCAGAGGAAAAACTGCTCCGTGCCATCTTCGGTGACAAGGCAGGTGATGTGAAAGACTCTTCACTGAAAGCAAATCCTTCGCTTTCGGGTGTCGTTATCGATAAGAAACTCTTCTCCCGTGCCATAAAGACACGTGAGTCGAAGAAGCAAGACAAGATTATACTTGCCAAGATTGACGAGGAGTATGAGGCAAAGAACAACGACTTGAAAGACATTCTCGTTGATAAACTGTTGAAACTGACGAAGGGCAAGACTTCGCAGGGAGTGAAAGATTATACAGGCGCAGAGATTATCGCCAAAAAGGCTAAGTTCACGGCAGCCAAGCTGAAGAACCTTGACTTTGAAGGTGTTCAGTCAAACGACTGGACTGGAGATGAGCATACGGATGAATTGATTTCGAAGTTGATTATGAATTATATCCGCAAGTACAAACTTCTGGATGCGGAGAAGAAACGTCGGAATCTGTCTATCACCATCGGTGACGAGTTGCCTTCGGGTATCCTTCAGATGGCAAAGGTCTATATCGCAAAGAAGCGTAAGATTGGTGTCGGTGATAAGTTGGCAGGTCGGCATGGTAATAAAGGTATCGTTTCTAAGGTTGTTCGTCAGGAAGACATGCCGTTCCTTGAGGATGGTCGTCCTGTTGACTTGGTGCTCAACCCGTTGGGCGTGCCTTCACGTATGAACCTTGGTCAGATTTTCGAGGCAATTCTTGGTGCTGCAGGAAAACGTCTGGGCGTGAAGTTTGCTACACCGATTTTCGACGGCGCCAAGTTGGAGGACCTCTCGGAATGGACTGACAAAGCAGGTCTTCCCCGTTTGTGTTCAACGCGTCTTTATGACGGTGAAACAGGTGAGCAATTCGACCAGCCGGCAACAGTGGGTATAACCTACTTCCTGAAGCTCGGCCACATGGTTGAAGATAAGATGCACTCCCGTTCGATTGGACCGTACTCGCTCATTACCCAGCAGCCGCTTGGTGGTAAGGCACAGTTCGGTGGACAGCGTTTCGGTGAGATGGAGGTTTGGGCTCTTGAGGCATTTGGTGCCAGCCATGTTCTTCAGGAGATTCTTACAATCAAGTCGGATGATACGGCAGGCCGTTCTAAGGCTTATGAAGCAATTGTCAAGGGAGAAGCGATGCCTACGGCAGGAATCCCCGAATCACTCAATGTATTGCTCCATGAACTTCGCGGTCTTGGCCTGAGTGTCAAACTTGACTAAGAATGTTATTTAAGGAATTAAAAGTTTTCTACATAAAGAAAAAAGAATATGGCTTTTAAGAAAGAATCAAAGGTTAAGAATAATTTCACGAAGATTACCATCGGACTTGCCTCTCCTGAGGAGATCCTGGAAAATTCGTATGGTGAGGTAACGAAGCCTGAAACCATTAACTATCGTACATATAAACCGGAGCGCGACGGATTGTTCTGTGAGCGTATCTTCGGACCGACGAAGGACTATGAGTGCGGTTGCGGTAAATACAAGCGCATCCGCTATAAAGGCATCGTCTGCGACCGTTGTGGTGTGGAAGTGACAGAGAAGAAAGTGCGTCGTGAGCGTTCAGGACATATCGAACTGGTCGTTCCCGTTGCTCACATCTGGTATTTCCGTTCATTGCCCAACAAGATTGGCTATCTGCTCGGATTGCCGACGAAAAAGCTCGATTCTATCATCTATTACGAGAAGTATGTGGTGATACAGCCAGGTGTCCTCGCAGGCAAAAAGACAAGTGAAGACCTTGAGATGAATGGTTCTCACAAGTTTGACATGCTGACGGAAGAGGAATATCTCGATATCCTCGACAACCAGCTACCCGAAGGCAACGAGCGTCTGGACGACAGCGATCCTAATAAGTTCATCGCAAAGATGGGTGCCGAAGCCATCTATGACCTGTTGGCAGGATTGGATCTCGACTCGTTGTCATACGAGTTGCGCGACCGTGCCAATAATGACTCGGCACAGCAGCGAAAGACGGAAGCCCTGAAGCGTCTGCAAGTGGTAGAGGCATTCCGTGCCAGCAAAGACATCAACCGTCCCGAGTGGATGATCATGAAGATTATTCCCGTGACACCTCCAGAGCTTCGTCCGTTGGTGCCGTTGGATGGAGGACGTTTTGCAACATCCGACCTCAACGACCTCTATCGCCGCGTCATCATCCGCAATAATCGTCTGAAACGACTGATGGAAATAAAGGCGCCCGAAGTGATTCTCCGCAACGAGAAGCGTATGCTTCAAGAGGCAGTGGACTCTTTGTTTGACAACTCGCGCAAGTCTTCAGCAGTGAAGAGTGAGAGCAACCGCCCATTGAAGTCGCTCTCCGACTCACTGAAAGGAAAGCAGGGACGTTTCCGTCAGAACTTGCTTGGTAAGCGTGTTGACTATTCAGCTCGTTCGGTCATTGTTGTAGGTCCTGAACTGAAGATGGGAGAGTGCGGTCTGCCGAAGTTGATGGCAGCTGAGCTTTATAAGCCGTTCATTATCCGCAAACTCATTGAGCGCGGTATTGTGAAGACGGTGAAGAGTGCCAAGAAAATCGTTGACCGCCGCGAACCGGTTATCTGGGATATTCTGGAGAACGTGATGAAAGGACACCCTGTTCTCTTGAACCGTGCCCCGACACTTCACCGTCTGGGTATCCAGGCATTCCAGCCGAAACTCATCGAAGGCAAGGCAATCCAGCTCCACCCGTTGGCATGTACGGCGTTCAACGCCGACTTCGACGGTGACCAGATGGCTGTCCACCTTCCGTTGAGCAATGAGGCAATACTGGAAGCGCAGATTCTGATGCTGCAAAGCCATAACATTCTGAACCCGGCAAACGGTGCACCTATCACCGTGCCTTCTCAGGACATGGTGCTTGGTCTCTACTATATCACGAAGATTCGTCCGGGAGCGAAAGGCGAAGGACTGATGTTCTATGGTCCGGAAGAAGCCATTATTGCCCACAACGAAGGCAAATGCGACCTGCACGCTCAGGTGAAGGTTGTGGTGAACGACCGCGACGGCAAGGGCAATATGGTCAAGAAAGTCGTGGAGACCTCAGTCGGTCGCGTGATTGTTAACGGAATCATCCCCGATGAAGTGGGCTATGTGAATACCATTATTTCTAAGAAGAGTCTGCGCGACATCATTGCCGATGTCATCAAGACGGTCGGTTTTGCCCGTGCCTGCGAGTTCCTCGACGGAATCAAGAACCTCGGCTATCGCATGGCTTATCTCGCCGGACTTTCGTTCAACCTTGACGACATCATCATCCCGCCAGAGAAGCAGGGCTTGATAGAGAAAGGAAACGAGGAAGTTCGCCAGATTATGGACAACTATAACATGGGATTCATCACCGACAACGAGCGTTATAACCAGGTGATTGATACATGGACCCACATCAATAACGATATCGGTAACATCCTGTTGAAGGAAATGACCGAAGCGGACCAAGGTTTCAACGCCGTCTTCATGATGCTCGATTCCGGAGCCCGTGGTTCTAAAGACCAGATCAAGCAGCTCTCTGGTATCCGTGGTCTGATGGCAAAGCCGCAGAAGGCAGGTGCCGAAGGACAGCAGATTATCGAGAACCCGATTCTTTCAAACTTCAAGGAAGGTATGTCGGTGCTCGAATACTTCATTGCTTCGCACGGTGCCCGTAAGGGTCTTGCCGATACGGCGATGAAGACTGCCGATGCCGGTTACCTGACACGTCGTCTTGTTGACGTCTCTCACGATGTGATTATCACGGAAGAAGACTGTGGCACGTTGCGCGGACTGGTATGTACCGCTCTCAAGAATGGTGACGAGACCATCTCCACGCTGTATGAGCGCATCTTGGGTCGCGTGTCGGTACATGATATCGTCCATCCTACCACAGGCAAACTGATTGTTGCTGCAGGTGAGGAAATCACAGAGCCTATCGCACAGGAGATTGAAGATTCTCCGATAGAGAGTGTTGAGATTCGCTCGGTGCTCACATGTGAGAGTAAGCATGGTGTCTGCATGAAGTGCTACGGACGCAACCTCGCAACCAGCCGCATGGTTCAGAAGGGTGAGGCTGTCGGTGTCATCGCTGCACAGGCTATCGGTGAGCCGGGAACTCAGCTGACTCTCCGTACATTCCACGCCGGTGGTGTGGCTGGTAATGCCGCTGCAAATGCTTCTATCGTAGCAAAGAATGATGCGAAGATTGAACTCGATGAGCTCCGTACCGTTCCTTTCGAGGAAGACGGAAAGGCATGCAAGATGGTCGTAAGCCGTCTGACGGAAGTCCGCTTCGTCGATCCTCATACGGGAATCGTGCTCTCAACGATGAACGTTCCTTATGGTAGCTCGCTCTATTATAAGAACAATGATATGGTGAAGAAAGGCGACCTGATTGCCAAGTGGGACCCGTTCAATGCTGTCATCGTTACGGAATATGCCGGTAAGGTGAAGTTCCACGATGTCGTGGAAGGCTCTACGTTCAAGGCTGAGACCGACGAGACTACGGGTCTGACGGAGAAAATCATCACCGACTCCAAGGACAAGAACCGTGTGCCTACCTGCGACATCGTCGATTCCAAGGGTAAGGTAATCGGTACTTACAACCTGCCGGTAGGTGGACACGTTGTCGTAGAGAACGGACAGAAGGTGAAGACAGGTACGACGCTTGTGAAGATTCCGCGTGCCGTAGGTAAGGCGGGTGACATCACGGGTGGTCTGCCACGTGTGACCGAGTTGTTCGAAGCACGCAACCCGTCCAATCCGGCTATCGTCAGCGAAATCGACGGTGAGGTGGCAATGGGCAAGGTGAAGCGCGGTAACCGCGAGATTGTTGTTACCTCGAAAACGGGTGAGCAGCGCAAATACTTAGTGTCTCTCTCCAAGCAGATTCTCGTGCAGGAGCATGACGCTGTGCGCGCCGGAACACCGCTTTCCGATGGTGTGATTACACCGAACGACATCCTCGCCATCAAGGGTCCGACCGCTGTCCAGGAATATATCGTCAACGAGGTGCAGGACGTTTATCGTCTGCAAGGTGTGAAGATCAACGACAAACACTTTGAAATCATCGTTCGACAGATGATGCGCAAGGTGCAGATCAATGATCCGGGCGATACGACCTTCCTCGAGCAGGAGATTGTTGACAAGCTCGACTTCGCCGATGAGAACGACCGCATCTGGGGCAAAAAAATCGTGATTGATGCCGGCGATTCTGAGAACATGCAGAAGGGACAGATTGTGACTGCCCGCAAACTGCGTGACGAGAACTCCAGCCTGAAGCGTCGCGACTTGCGACCGGTGCAGGTGCGCGATACCGTTCCAGCAACCTCGACCCAGATTCTGCAGGGTATTACCCGTGCAGCTCTCCAGACGAGAAGCTTCATGTCGGCAGCATCCTTCCAGGAAACGACCAAGGTGCTTAACGAAGCGGCTATCCGCGGAAAGGTTGACCACCTTGAGGGAATGAAGGAGAACGTGATTACGGGTCACCTCATCCCTGCCGGAACGGGTATGCGCCAGTACGAGAAACTGATTGTCGGCTCGCGTGAAGACTATGAACGCATGGTAGCCAACAAGAAGAATGTACTCGACTTTGGAGACGAAGGAGCAAGCGAAGAAACTGAAGCATAATCAGTTTTGACGGAATATGAAAAAGCGGGAGCGCAGCCTTGTTGGTTGCGCTCCCGCTTTTTTTGTGTTGTCAGCGAAGTCCTTGAACCCGAATCAGTCATTAGAACGTTATTAGATATTTTTGTGGTTATTTTCTGCTCTTTGTGTCATAGTATCATTTGCTTCGGCATCAGCCTCCAACCTTTCTCTCGCCGTAGCCCGCTACACCGTTGGGAAAGGTTGAAGACATCTGTACAAAGCAAACAACATTCTGAACTCACGTTGTTACACGTTATTCGGACACTCCAATCTTTGGAGTTGATGCTCGTGTTGGATATGCAGGTGCAGACACAAACATCCTTTACCTCGTGAACATCATCCGCGAACATGAGGATATCTTCCCGGAATGGCATCACTCAAAGGTGGCAGACTTGTACATCCCAAAACTTTTTGAAAACAAAAAGTCATCGGGAGGGTACTGGTTCTGAGGATAGTCCTATTATTTATGCTATTTTACAAATTAAATTTGTAAATTTGCACAATAATTTTATTCTATCCATATTATGTGCAGTATTTCTAGTTTCCATAAAAAAAAAGAGGATAGTTTTGAGATTAAAAATGATAATCTCAAAAATGTACAATTGCATGACTTCATAACAGAAGGTCTATCTAAAACAGAAGTACATCAGATTGGTTACGAAGATGAAAGATGGATAGAAAAGAGTAAGACTATCAAGGCTCGTGACAATTATACTTGCCAATTATGTAACGCTTTTAATCCTCAAATAGGAGACTTTGTATTTATTAAGCAGGGAGATTATGAAACAGTTCATCGATATTTTTGGGCTGGAACAAGCAAATATGAAATCACCGTTAAAGGTTATATATTGATTATTACTTTTGATTTCATGCCTGGTTATCACCTTGCCATGCCGCGATTAAACGTGCATCATAAAATATATTATAAGAACAGAAACTTGTGGGACTATGACCAAGACAGTTTGGTTACCTTATGTGAAAGCTGTCATCATTATGTTCATTCATTGAATGATATTGGCATTCCTATCGCAGAAGAAACTATGAATGGTCAACCTAAATTATTAGGTGTAACGAGCCCCAAACCATATCATCCCAAATTAGACCATACTGATTTGGGAACGTTCAGACCACTAGCCTTAGTAAAGGAAAATCTTTGGGGAGATGGCTTACAAGGACAAGATCTACTCGATTTTAGAAAAGCAAAAAATAGCAAAAAACAATGGTATGATTACTGCAAAATATTAGATGAGCATGTTGTTCGAATAAATTACTTTACAGCAGAGAATGAATTTTTAAGTAAACATACAAGAGAAGAAACTAGAAAAGTTGCTAATTTTATCAAAGAAGATTTTATAAAGAATTTTTTAGGCTTTTCCTATCGGTAAATTGTCTTTTCCCCACATAAACTGCTTCTGTACCTTCGCGGCGTATGGAAGCAGTTTTTTATCAAAACTGATTAACTCTTTTTAAGGAGTTGGGCGCGCACTAAATATGGTTTGTCGCTGTGGTGATTGTCCTATGTGAGAGGTGTTGGCAACGTGTTGTTTTTCAGGGAGTTAAAAATGGGCTTCCAAAAGTGCCACTTTTAGCGTGCGAAAGTTGAACTTTTGCAGTCTAAAAGTGGCACTTTTGCAACCTGAAAGTTCAACTTTTGGAAAACGATCTTGGAACGATGCCAAAATAGAAGTTTCGGAAGGTCAAAACGGGCGTTAAATAATGCGTAAAAAGAAGTATGGCAATTAAAAGTTGTTAATGTTAAAAGGAGGTTTCTGGATTGACCGTTTCTGAATGAATGGAGGAAGGAGAAAAAGGGTAGGGGTGTTTTGCATGGTGATGAAAATGTGGGAGGAAAGTTTGTTGGTCATGGAATAAATTTGTAACTTTGTCTTTTGAACGAAAAAGCATAAAGAAATGGACAACAATCAGAACGCTCAAGGGCACCAGTTGCAGATAGATATTCCTGATGATGTAGTGCAGGGTGTGTATTCCAATTTTGCCGTGATTTCACACTCCAGTTCGGAGTTTGTGGTTGATTTTGCGCAGATTGCTCCCGGCGTGCAGAAGGCGTCGGTGCGCAGTCGTGTGATATTGGCACCCGAGCATGTCAAGCGGTTGATACAGGCGTTGCAGGAGAACGTCGTGCGCTATGAGAGTGAGTTCGGGCGGATACGGATACCTAATCAGCCTGCGGGTCCGGTCGCTCCGTTTGGCATGGGGAATAAGGGCGAGGCATGACGGTGGACACGCGTGTGGGTAACCCTTGCGTGCGACGCTGCTTTTGAGCGTGCTGCCCGGTTTAGGGAGGCACTTGGAGCTCGTCTGGCGCCAGGACTTAGTGTGTGTGCGGCGTATTTCGGCTTTGTCAGTCGCGCGCGTACACATACGCGTATATATAAATAATGTAAGAGTTTGTTCCTTGAAACAGTCCTCCGTTTCAGGGTAACGTTTGAAAGAAGGAACTTGAATAGGTTAATTTATGTTACGTTTCCTTATAGTTCTATAAATGTTTTATTTTTTAGTTATTTTCTTTCCGTATATATTAGGTGTTTTCGAAAAAAGTTCGTACCTTTGCACGCCAAATGTGGCATTTCGAATTGTGCCATATTATAATGTATTGATATAACGATAAAAACAATATAAACAAAAAAAGAAAACAATTATGCCTACAATTTCACAATTGGTAAGAAAAGGCAGAAAGGTGCTTGTTGACAAGAGCAAGTCGCCGGCTCTGGACTCCTGTCCTCAGCGTCGTGGCGTATGTGTTCGTGTTTACACAACAACCCCGAAGAAGCCTAATTCGGCAATGAGAAAAGTTGCCCGTGTTCGTTTGACAAACCAGAAGGAAGTGAACTCCTATATCCCGGGAGAAGGACACAACCTTCAGGAGCACAGTATCGTATTGGTGCGTGGCGGTCGTGTAAAGGACCTGCCGGGTGTACGTTATCACATCGTTCGTGGTACGCTTGATACCGCAGGTGTGGCAAACCGCACACAGCGTCGTTCAAAATATGGCGCTAAACGTCCTAAGGCGAAGAAGTAACAAAGCGTGATGCCATAAGTTCACAGTCGGAGATGGCTGGGAGCTTATGGTCGCTTCAAGTAGAAAACATTAACCGTTTTGCTGGAGAAAGTTAGGTTGAGTAAATGTCCGGGTGCGGACGTTGAAGAACGAGAAAAGACAGCCTCCGCAGAATAAAAGCAAACAAAAAAATGAGAAAAGCAAAACCAAAGAAGCGTGTGATCCTGCCGGATCCCGTGTTCAACGACCAGAAGGTCTCAAAGTTCGTGAATCACTTAATGTACGATGGAAAGAAAACCATCTCGTACAAGATTTTCTACAATGCACTTGACACAGTCAAGGAAAAGATGGCTAACGAAGAGAAGCCGGCTCTCGAAATCTGGAAGCAGGCTCTTGACAACATCACTCCTCAGGTGGAGGTGAAAAGCCGTCGTATCGGTGGTGCAACATTCCAGGTGCCGACCGAAATCCGTCCCGATCGCAAGGAAAGTATCTCCATGAAAAATATGATCAACTTCGCTCGTAAGCGCAGTGGAAAGAGCATGGCAGACAAACTTGCAGCTGAAATCATGGACGCATATAACAATCAAGGTGGAGCATTCAAGCGTAAGGAAGACATGCATCGCATGGCTGAGGCTAACCGTGCTTTTGCTCACTTCAGATTCTAAATTTCACATAGAAGATAAAGGATAAAAAAGAATGGCAAAGCAGGATTTACGTCTGACCCGCAACATTGGCATCATGGCACACATTGATGCCGGTAAAACAACCACCTCTGAGCGTATTCTCTTCTACACGGGAAAGACGCACAAGATTGGTGAGGTTCACGATGGTGCGGCAACGATGGACTGGATGGCGCAAGAGCAGGAGAGAGGTATCACAATTACCTCTGCTGCAACTACTTGCAATTGGAAATGGAATGATAAAACTTATAAAATCAACCTGATTGACACTCCGGGACACGTGGACTTCACGGCGGAAGTGGAACGCTCGTTGCGTGTGCTCGACGGAGCTATCGCAACCTATTCGGCAGCAGACGGCGTACAGCCGCAGTCGGAGACCGTTTGGCGTCAGGCTGATAAATACAACGTTCCTCGTATCGGTTACGTGAACAAGATGGACCGCTCGGGTGCTGACTTCTTTGAGACTGTTCAGCAGATGAGAGACATTCTCGGTGCCAACCCGTGCCCCGTTCAGGTTCCTATCGGTGCAGAGGAGAACTTCAAAGGGCTTGTTGACCTGATTAAGATGAAAGCCATTTTGTGGCATGACGAGTCGATGGGGGCAGAATATGACGTGGAGGAAATCCCGGCAGACCTCGTGGACGAGTGCAACGAATGGCGCGACAAGATGTTGGAGACAGCAGCCAACTATGACGACGAGCTGATGGAAATGTACCTCGAAGGAAAGGAAATTCCGGAAGACAAACTCATCGCAGCCCTTCGTAAAGGCACAATCAGCATGGAGATTACTCCGATGCTCTGTGGTTCTTCATACAAGAATAAGGGTGTGCAGCCGCTGCTCGACTATACTTGTGCATTCCTGCCTTCACCGCTGGATACAGAGGCAGTGATGGGCGTGAACCCCGAAACTGACGAGGAAGAAGGTCGTAAGCCGTCTGAAGACGAGCCGACGGCAGCACTCGCATTTAAGATTGCAACCGACCCATACATGGGACGTCTGGTGTTCTTCCGCGTGTATTCAGGTAAGGTGGTAGCCGGAAGCTATGTGTATAACCCCCGTTCAGGAAAGAAAGAGCGCATCAGCCGCCTGTTCCAGATGAACTCCAACAAGGAAATTCCGATGGAGTCAATCGATGCAGGTGACATCGGAGCAGGTGTGGGATTCAAGGATATCCGTACGGGTGACACCTTGTGTGATGAGGGCAAGCCTATCGTGCTCGAGTCAATGACCTTCCCCGACACGGTGATTTCTATTGCCGTTGAACCGAAGAGTCAGGCAGATATCGCAAAACTGGATAATGGTCTTGCCAAATTGGCAGAAGAAGACCCGACGTTCACCGTACGTACGGACGAGCAGAGCGGTCAGACCATCATCTCTGGTATGGGTGAGCTCCATCTCGACATCATCATCGACCGCCTGAAGCGCGAGTTCAAGGTTGAATGTAATCAAGGAAAACCGCAGGTTAACTATAAGGAAGCAATCACCAAGCCGGTGGAATTGCGTGAGGTTTACAAGAAGCAGAGCGGTGGTCGCGGTAAGTTCGCCGACATCATCTGTACAATCGGACCGAAGGATCCTGACTATAAAGAAGGAGACCTGCAGTTCATCAACGAGGTGAAAGGCGGAAATATTCCTAAGGAATTCATCCCGGCAGTTCAGAAAGGTTTCGAGAACGCCATGAAGAATGGTATCCTCGGTGGCTACCCGATGACCGACCTGAAGGTTGTGCTGACCGACGGTTCGTTCCACCCCGTGGACTCAGACCAGCTCTCATTCGAGCTTGCAGCAGTCAACGCTTATCGTAACGCCTGTGTGAAAGCATCGCCCGTCCTGATGGAGCCCATCATGAAGGTAGAGGTGGTGACACCGGAAGAAAACATGGGTGACGTGATCGGTGACTTGAACAAGCGTCGCGGACAGGTTGAAGGCATGGATGAAGCACGTAGCGGTGCCCGCATCGTGAAAGCAATGGTTCCACTGTCAGAGATGTTCGGTTACGTAACGGCGTTGCGTACGATCACTTCCGGACGTGCAACCAGTTCGATGGAGTACGACCACCATGCACCACTCTCCAGCTCAATCGCAAAGACTGTTCTTGAAGAGGTGAAAGGTCGCGCAGATCTCGTATAAGAAAAAGTGCCGTTGAGCAAATGACTCTTTAGCGGCATGAAAATAAAGTATCAATCAAAAAACAATTAAACAATGAGTCAGAAAATTAGAATTAAGTTGAAGTCTTACGACCACAAGTTGGTTGATAAGTCAGCAGAGAAAATCGTGAAAGCCGTTAAGGCTACAGGTGCAATCGTCAGCGGTCCAATACCCCTGCCCACCCACAAGCGTATCTATACGGTGAACCGTAGTACGTTCGTGAACAAAAAGGCACGTGAGCAGTTCCAGCTTTCAGATTTCAAACGTCTGATAGACATCTATAGCTCAACGACAAAGACTGTTGATGCACTGATGAAACTCGAACTTCCCAGCGGAGTAGAAGTGGAAATCAAAGTGTAGTCATCGTTGAACCCTATCCATAAGCGGCGCATCCCATCTGGCGGTTGTGCCGCTTTTCGTTTTTCTTACGAATCAGTTCTGAACAGGTAAAACGGCAACCTCGTGAAAGATTTGGACGCGGGAATTTTGAGGATTGAATATAATTCGCTAAATTTACATAAGATAAGATGCACCTCGGCATAAAAACAAATGAATTTATTTTGTTCTGCGCTCGGTTTTCATTATCTTTGCCACAAATGATCAAATTCTCCGACCATAGCAGGCATGTTTATGCGTACGATGCGACAGGCAAGAAGCTTCGTGCGGAGTATCACACGCCGATTCAGCCGTATAAATACAACGGCAAGGAGTTAGACCGCCATCATGGTTTGGATTGGTATGACTATGGAGCGAGATGGTACAATGGTATCAGCTGGATGAGTCCCGACCCACTGGCGGAAAAATACTACAGTACTAGCCCTTATGTCTATTGTGATAATAATTCTATGAGATATATTGATCCGGATGGAAGAGAGAAAAAAGAATATTTGTCTTATGAAGATTTAAATAAATCTGATTATTCTTTATATCCAGAAAACACTCCTGGTGTGTTGAATATATGGGCACATGGAGCATATGATAATAAATATGATGAATATGCAAAAGGGATTAGCATTGGCTCTAAAAAATATATATTAAATGCCCAAGACTTCAAAGAGGAAATACTAAAATATAGTAGTGAATGGCAAAAAAACGGTGGCAAAAACATGATAATCGTTCTTCATTCATGCGGAACATCTGATTTTGCACGGAAATTGTCAAATGATAAGTTGTTCAAAGGTAGGAACATTACTTTCGTCGCACCTAATGCCAAATTAAAAACAACGACTTATCGCTCTGGAAGGAAGGTGACACGTATAAATACCAAAGTATACTATAACATAAATAGTTGGAAGAAAATTGGAACTGAAAAAGGTAAATGGTTATCATACAAGGATGGCGAACTTGTGAAAACCGAACCGGCAGACGGGCAACCAGGAATGGTTTCCCAAAGAAGAAAATGATACATCAATGCAAAAGAATGTAAAGAAATGGCAAAACGAATTTTGACAATACTTATTATGTTGTTAGTTGGATGGTGTCTAGGCAATTTATATGCGCCTAAACCATTTAATCCTGGTGAGGCACAGGTGTCACACTGTAACAGGATATCCAGATACGATTTCTATGATTATGAAGAGGCTGTATTAAAGATGGGGGATGACATTAAATTAGATGCGATAATGGGTGAGTGTGGTGTGGACAAATATCCATATATCATCATTTTATATGATGTCTATCATCAAAATGTTTGTACAAATTTGTGGACTAGATATTACTTTATGCGCGATGACTTCCATAAAAGAAAAAAAGGATCTGATGAACCAATCAGACAATTTGTAAAGAGTGTATTGACAGAATATGCCGATAAAGGTGACAAAGATGGTATAAATAAACTTCAGTATTTTTTAGAAGATGAATAAAAAATATTATTGGATGATTGTCTATATAGGTGCATTGGTGATAGGTTGTGCCTGCAGAATATATACAAAAAAGCCTGAAATCCCCAAGAAGTACAACAACTATGTATTTCCATATCATGACTATACGATGGCAAGCTACGGTGATACTGCTTTGTATGAAAAGGTTGTCAGGGAGCGCAGAGCTAAAACTCCCTCACATCCTGATTATCTAGATTTGTCGATAAGGATAGCAGGTAAGTATGGTTATACCCCTGGCTATTACAATGCCTATCTTGCTATCCATGATTTATATAAGTACAATCATTTCCAGATGGGCGATAAAGTCAAACGGCTAATGTACGGCTATTTGCAATTGGCCATAGAGCACAAGGACAAACGGGTAACAGAAGCTGATTTGAAGGGTTTTCGTGCCGCATTCCCTGACGAAAAGGCTATATTTGACGAAAAAGAATGATGTAAAAACATAAAAAAATATGAAGAAATTACTATTAGCTACATTATTGCCCCTTTTATTTGCATGCTCCGATGAATACGTTTTGCATGCGAATTTAACTACAGTTGATGACAAAAAAGAGATAAGGACAGACGAAATGGATAATGATTATTTTATAAGAAGTATATTGACTCACCATTTGGTTATAAACAAATCCAATGACTCCATATTCATTCCAATAGGCTATCCATACGATAGCCCTATTACAGTCGGTATCAAGTCAAGGCATTCATTGAAAATATCTAGGTTCCATGATGTTTGTAGTCGGTTTAATGGCTACCGTAGTAATTGTAGATATAATTATTTTGCACCGGGTGATAGTATTTCTATTGAATTATGGTTTCACGTATCTCCCCAAGACAGTACTGGTAGTGAATGGCTACAGAATGTTTCAACCAAGGAACTGGTGTCAAAACTGGAAATAAAAATGAACAAACCAAGGGAAGGAAAAGACATAGATAGAATTCCAGACATTATCTTTCACAATGATACTGTCGATATCTGCATTAATCCAATGATAATACCCAAAAACGCAACCACGGAAGGAGACAGAGACAAATATGGAGATTGAATGCTGGAAAAATCAAGGAGGAGAAGACGGAGAACCAAAGCCGAAACAATAAGGGGTATGTGCCATTCTGGGCATAGAGTATGTAACCAACACGTAACTGGAGGCATGTTTTTTAAAATGATCGTTCTTGGATAGGACCGATAAATAAAGGGATTTTCAAGTGTGAATAGTATGTAACTGGTATGTAACCCGCATGTAACTGAGAGAGGGGAATACTATCGGCTATTGCATCTATGTTTGGTGGGAAGGCAAACAATCATTCGGGGTAAAAAGTGGCGGTTGATTAAAAATAATGAAAAAAGTTTGGTGGAAAGCAAAAATATTCGTACCTTTGCACCCGCTAAAAAGTGTATTGCGCTGGCTCTGAGGCTAACAATACCCGGATAAAGAGCAACTTAGCCTTCGAAGACGAAGCGGTTCAAGTTCCTTTTTAAGTGGGTTGTTGAGCATCGGGCGGCAACAAACAATCACTTAAAAAGGAACAAATTATTATATAGTATAACATTATTAATTATTAATTGAAATGCCAGGATTAATAGGAAGAAAAATCGGAATGACATCCGTTTTCAGTGCCGACGGTAAGAACGTACCGTGTACTGTTATCGAAGCTGGTCCTTGTGTTGTAACCCAAGTAAAGACCGTTGAGAAAGACGGTTACAAGGCTGTTCAATTAGGTTTCGCAGAAGCGAAGGAGAAAAACACCTCCAAGGCGATGATGGGAGCCTTCAAGAAAGCCGGTACAACACCAAAGAAGCACTTGGCCGAGTTCAAGTTTGACGAGGAGTTAAACCTCGGTGACACCGTCACAGTTGAGATTTTCAATGACACTCAGTTTGTTGACGTTGTAGGAACTTCTAAGGGAAAAGGATTCCAGGGAGTAATGAAACGCCACGGTTTCGGTGGTGTAGGTCAGGCTACCCACGGTCAGGACGACCGTGCTCGCAAGCCGGGTTCTATTGGTGCATGTTCTTATCCTGCAAAGGTGTTCAAGGGTATGCGCATGGGTGGACACATGGGTACAGACCGTGTGACAACTCAAAATCTCAGAGTGTTAAAGGTAATTCCAGAGCACAACCTGATTCTCGTGAAGGGTAGTGTGGCTGGATATAATGGTTCAACCGTTTTAATCAATAAGTAATGGAACTCAGCGTATTAAATATTAACGGTCAGGAGACCGGAAGAAAGGTTACGTTAAACGAATCGATCTTTGGAATTGAGCCTAACGACCACGTTCTGTACCTGGATGTCAAGCAGTATCTTGCAAACCAGCGTCAGGGAACGGCAAAGGCTAAGGAAAGAAGTGAACACGCCGGTTCTACACGCAAGCTCGGTCGTCAGAAAGGTGGCGGTGGAGCACGTCATGGTGACATTAACTCTCCATTGCTCAGAGGTGGTGGACGCGTGTTTGGTCCCAAACCCCGCGACTATCGCTTTAAGTTGAATAAGAAAGTTAAAGCGCTTGCGCGCAGATCTGCGTTGAGTTATAAGGCACAGGAGAACGCAATCATTATAGTAGAAGACTTCACTTTTGAAGCTCCGAAAACTAAAGAATTCATAAATGTTACTAAAAATCTTAAAGTTGACGGTAAGAAGCTTCTCTTTGTTTTGCCAGAATCAAATAAAAACGTATATTTGTCGGCTCGAAATCTGCAAAAGGCAGAAGTCATGCTTGCGTCAACACTCAATACGTACAAAGTTTTGAATGCTGAGGTGCTTGTCGTGACTGAAAATTCTTTGAAGACAATAGACGGAATCTTAGACAAAAAATAAGGAGGTATATAGATATGGCATTTATTATCAAACCACTGGTCACTGAGAAGATGACCAAGATGACGGATAAGTCTTCAGAGGCAAAGACACTCAGAACGAAATCGAAAAAAGCGATTGAGACAAAGAATGCTGTCGAGGAAAAGATTACTTACACAGTGAAGAGCAAGACCCGCGCAAAGAAAGGTTTGCCAGAGGAAACTCGTGAAAAAACTGTATATAAGTATGAGAAGCCCGCACAGGTGAAGTATGGATTTATTGTAAAACCCGAAGCCAACAAGCTGGAGATCAAGAAAGAAATCGAAGGTTTGTATAACGTTACTGTAATTAAGGTGAACACTTGCCGTTATGCAGGCAAGCGCTCTTCCCGTTACACACGGGCAGGTCTGGTGAAGGGACAGAAAAATGCCTTCAAGAAAGTGATTGTCACTCTGAAAGAAGGTGATGCAATTGATTTTTATAGCAATATTTAATAAATAAAATGGCAGTACGTAAATTTAAACCGGTAACTCCCGGTCAAAGACACAAGATTATTGGCACGTTCGAGGAAATTACTGCATCCGTGCCAGAGAAGTCTCTCGTTTACGGTAAGCGCTCTACCGGTGGTCGAAACAACACCGGAAAGATGACTGTTCGCTACAGAGGTGGCGGTCATAAGAGAAAGTATCGTCTGATCGACTTCAAACGAGAGAAAGATGGTGTTCCAGCTGTAGTGAAGACAATCGAATACGATCCGAACCGTTCGGCACGTATCGCATTGCTGTTCTACGCTGATGGTGAAAAACGTTACATTATTGCTCCTAACGGACTGCAGGTGGGTGCAACACTCATGTCTGGCGCAGAGGCTGCACCAGAAGTTGGAAATGCACTCCCACTTGCCAATATCCCTGTCGGAACAGTGATTCATAACATTGAATTGCGTCCGGGTCAGGGTGCGTTACTCGTTCGTTCGGCTGGTAATTTTGCTCAGTTGACTTCTCGTGAAGGTGCTTATTGTGTAATTAAACTTCCTTCTGGCGAAACCCGTCAGATTCTCTCTGCTTGTAAAGCTACAGTAGGTAGTGTAGGTAACTCAGACCATGCATTGGAGCAGTCAGGTAAGGCTGGTCGCTCTCGCTGGTTGGGACGCCGTCCGCACAACCGTGGTGTTGTAATGAACCCGCATGATCACCCGATGGGTGGTGGTGAAGGACGTCAGTCTGGAGGTCATCCACGCTCTCGCAAGGGTCTGTATGCTAAGGGACTTAAGACTCGTGCACCTAAGAAGCTTTCGAACAAGTATATTATTGAAAGAGCAAATAAGAAATAAACAAGTTAATTAGAGTATTTTTATGAGTCGATCATTAAAAAAAGGTCCATATATCAACGTCTCTCTGGAAAAGAAAATCCTCGCTATGAACGAGAGTGGAAAGAAGACTGTTGTTAAGACATGGGCTCGGGCTTCAATGATATCTCCTGACTTTGTGGGACATACCGTTGCAGTTCATAATGGAAACAAATTCATTCCTGTATATATTACGGAAAACATGGTAGGACACAAGCTCGGTGAATTCTCTCCGACGCGTAAGTTTGGTGGCCATGCTGGAAATAAGAAATAACAGGGCAATAAACATTGAATAAAAGAAAATAAGATAATGGGAGCAAGAAAACACATTTCGGCTGAAAAAAGAAAAGAAGCCTTGAAGAGCATGTATTTTGCTAAACTCAATGGCGTTCCTTCTTCTCCGCGTAAAATGCGTTATGTCGTAGATATGATTCGCGGAATGGAAGTGAACCGTGCCCTCGGTGTGCTCAGATTCTCCAAGAAAGCAGCAGCAGCCAATGTTGAAAAACTGTTGCGCTCTGCAATTGCTAACTGGGAGCAAAAGAATGACCGCAAGGCAGAAGACGGTGAACTTTATGTTTCTAAAGTCTTCGTAGATGAGGGTGTTACAATGAAACGCATGAGACCGGCACCACAAGGTCGCGGTTACAGAATCCGTAAGCGTTCTAATCATGTGACTCTGTTTGTTGATTCTAAAACTAATGACGAAAAAGAATAAGTATGGGACAGAAAGTTAATCCAATAAGCAATCGTCTGGGAATTATCAGAGGTTGGGACTCAAACTGGTTCGGAGGTAAGAACTTCGGTGAGAATATTGTGGAGGATCAAAAGATTCGCAAATATCTTAACGAACGCCTTGCAAATGCGAGCATCTCTCGCATCATCATCGAACGTACATTGAGACTTGTCACCATCACCATCTGCACGGCCCGTCCGGGAATCGTCATTGGTAGAGGAGGTCAGGATGTTGATAAGCTGAAAGAAGAACTGAAGAAACTCTACAACAAAGAGATTCAAATAAATATCTTTGAAGTAAAGAAACCTGAGCTTGACGCTACGATTGTGGCCAATAACATTGCTCGCCAAGTCGAAGGTAAGATTGCTTACCGTCGTGCTATAAAAATGGCTATTGCGAACACAATGCGTGCAGGAGCAGAGGGTGTGAAGATTCAGATTACAGGTCGTCTGAACGGAGCGGAAATGGCTCGCAAAGAAATGTATAAGGAAGGACGTACTCCTTTGCATACATTCCGTGCAGACATCGATTACTGCCAGGCAGAAGCACTTACTAAGGTAGGATTGCTCGGAATCAAGGTGTGGATTTGCCGTGGTGAAGTTTACGGAGATCGTGACATCACAGCAAGTTTCAGCCAAGAGAAATCCGGCAACGCTGGACGTGGTAATGGCGGCGGACGCATGGGTAGAGGTAATCGTAAAAGAAGTACTAATCGTTAAAAAGAAAAGCTATCATGTTACAGCCCAAAAGAGTTAAATACAGAAGACCTCAAGATGGACGTGGCAATAAAGGCAACGCCCATAGAGGTACACAGCTGGCTTTCGGTTCGTTTGGAATCAAAACACTTGAGAGAAAATGGATTGACAGCCGTCAGATTGAGGCTGCTCGTGTGGCAGTCAATCGTTATATGAACCGTGAGGGTCAAGTATGGATTCGTATTTTCCCAGATAAACCAATTACTCGCAAGCCGGCAGACGTCCGCATGGGTAAAGGTAAGGGAGACCCCGCAGGTTGGGTGGCTCCGGTAACACCGGGTCGCATCCTTTTTGAAGTAGAAGGCGTTCCTTTTGAGGTGGCAAAAGAGGCACTCCGCCTTGGCGCCCAGAAGTTGCCGGTTAAGACAAAGTTTGTTGTTAGACGTGATTACGATAAAAACGCTTAAGCTATGAAGATCAATGAAATTAAAGAACTCGAGACCAAAGATTTGGTTGAGAGACTCGAAGGAGAGGAGCTCAGACTCCATAAGATGAAATTGAATCACTCAATTACTCCACTTGAGAATCCATCACAGATTAAGGCTGTTCGTCGTGACATCGCACGCATGAAGACAGAACTTCGTCAAAGAGAACTTAACAAATAACAATGGTTTAGATGGAAACAAGAAACTTAAGAAAGACAAGACAGGGTGTCGTAATCAGCAACAAGATGGATAAAACCATTGTTATTGCATCGAAATTCAAAGAGAAGCACCCTATTTATGGTAAATTTGTACAGCATACAAAGAAATACCATGTGCATGATGAAAAAAATGAGGCAAATATTGGTGATACAGTTCTCATTATGGAAACCCGTCCTTTGAGCAAAACAAAGAGATGGAGATTAGTTCAAATAATAGAAAAAGCTAAGTAATTATGATACAGGCAGAATCAAGACTTACAGTATGTGATAACAGCGGTGCACGTGAAGCTCTCTGCATCCGTGTGTTGGGTGGTACCCGCCGTCGTTATGCAAGTGTTGGTGACGTGATTGTCGTAGCTGTCAAGAACGTTATCCCGTCAAGTGAACTGAAAAAAGGTGCAGTATCAAAGGCTTTGATTGTTCGTACAAAGAAAGAGATTCGTCGTGCAGACGGTTCTTATATCCGTTTCGATGACAATGCTTGTGTACTCCTGAACAATGCTGGTGAACTTCGTGGCAGCCGCATCTTCGGACCAGTAGCCCGTGAGTTGCGTGCAGTAAACATGAAAGTTGTTTCTTTGGCACCTGAGGTTCTTTAATAATTAATAAGGAAAAGAAATGAAAAAGATGCATATTAAAAAAGGCGATACCGTGATTGTTCTTGCTGGTGAAGACAAGGGCAAGACTGGTAAGGTGCTACAAGTTCTGAAGGAGAAGGAGCAGGCTATTGTTGAGGGCGTCAGAATCGTTACCAAGAGTGCAAAGCCTTCTGCTAAGAATCCTCAGGGAGGTTTCATCAAGATGGAAGCTCCGATTCATATCTCAAACATTAGTTTGATTGACCCGAAAAGTGGCAAGCCGACTCGTATCAGCATAAAGAAGACTGACGATGGCAAAAAAGTCCGTATTGCAAAAAAATCAGGGGAGGAGATAAAGTAATATGAATACAGCACAGTTGAAAAAAGAATATGCTGAGCGAATAGCTCCGGCATTGAAAGAGCAGTTCAAATATTCATCGGCAATGCAGGTTCCTGTATTGAAGAAGATTGTAGTGAACCAAGGACTTGGAGATGCTACTCAAGATAAGAAAATTATTGATGTAGCAATCAATGAGATAACGACAATTACAGGTCAAAAAGCCGTAGCCACCTATTCAAAAAAGGATATTGCGAACTTTAAACTTCGTAAGAAAATGCCTATTGGAGTAATGGTGACGCTGCGTCGTGAGCGTATGTACGAATTCTTGGAGAAACTCGTACGTATAGCACTCCCTCGTATTCGTGACTTTAAAGGAATCGAGAGCAAGTTTGACGGACGTGGAAATTATACGCTTGGTATCCAAGAGCAAATTATTTTCCCGGAAATCAATATCGACAACATTGACAGGATTCAGGGAATGAATATCACTTTCGTGACATCAGCTCAGACCGATGAGGAAGGATATGCATTGCTGAAGGCTTTCGGACTTCCCTTCAAAAACGCTAAAAACGATTAATAGATATGGCAAAAGAATCAATGAAGGCGCGTGAAATCAAGCGTGCAAAACTTGTCGCCCGTTATGCGGAGAAGCGTGCAGCACTGAAGAAGATTATTGCAACAGCAGAAGATCCTGCAGAAGCATACGAAGCTGCTCGTAAGTTGCAGAGTATTCCGAAAAATGCGAACCCCATCCGTTTGCATAACCGCTGCAAAATCACGGGACGTCCGAAAGGATATATCCGTCAGTTCGGTCTTTCACGTATTCAGTTCCGTGAAATGGCATCTGCCGGTTTGATTCCTGGAGTTAGGAAAGCAAGTTGGTAAGACAGAGTGTGTTATTAATATTGTCGGGGGAGTCCCGATTAATTAAAACTTTTATTTTATGACAGATCCAATAGCAGATTATCTGACCAGACTCAGAAACGCAATTATGGCTCATCACCGAGTTGTAGAAGTTCCTGCGTCTAACTTGAAGAAAGAGATTACAAAAATCCTCTTCGAGAAAGGTTACATCTTGAACTATAAGTTCATAGAAGATGGACCTCAGGGTACGATCAAAGTGGCTTTGAAGTACAATCCTGAAACGAAAGCAAACGCAATTAAGTGTTTGAAGAGAGTGTCCACACCAGGTCTTCGTAAGTACACTGGTTACAAGGACATGCCGAGAGTTATTAACGGATTGGGTATTGCAATTCTATCCACATCCAAAGGTGTCATGACAGACAAGGAAGCCTCAGAGCTGAAAATCGGTGGTGAGGTGCTTTGCTTTGTTTATTAATTGGAGGATTTAGAATATGTCAAGAATAGGAAAATTGCCAATTAATATTCCTGCAGGAGTGACTATTTCTCAGGAAAATGGTATCGTTACGGTGAAAGGTCCGAAAGGAGAACTCTCACAGAAAGTCGATTCGTCAATTTTGATGAAAATCGAAGACGGACAGATTATATTTGAAGTGGACGAGAACAGTCCTGTTAACTATAAGCAGAAACAGGCTTTCCATGGACTTTATCGTTCGTTGGTAAACAATATGGTTGTAGGTGTAAGCGAAGGCTTCACGAAGACACTGGAATTGGTAGGTGTTGGTTATCGTGTTTCCAACCAAGGCAATCTGATAGAGTTTGCGTTAGGTTACACCCATCCGATATTCATACAGCTTCCGAAAGAAGTAAAGGTGGAGACAAAATCGGAGAGAAACCAAAATCCTCTGTTGATTCTGGAGTCTTGTGACAAGCAGTTGTTAGGACTCATTTGTGCAAAAATTCGTTCTTTCCGTATGCCGGAGCCTTACAAGGGTAAAGGTGTCCTGTTCCAGGGCGAAGTCATCCGCAGAAAGTCTGGAAAGACCGCTGCAGCTAAGTAACTTTAATAATTTACGATTATGACAACAAAGAAAGTAGAAAGACGAATTAAGATTAAATATAGGATTCGCAAACGTGTGAATGGAACTGCTGAGCGTCCTCGTATGAGTGTATTCCGCTCCAACAAGCAGATTTACGTTCAGATTGTAAATGACCTGACAGGCACAACACTTGCATCAGCTTCTTCTCTGGGAATGGAAACGATGCCAAAGAAAGAGCAGGCAGCTAAAGTGGGTGAGCTTATCGCAAAAAAAGCCCAAGAGGTAGGTGTTGAGAAAATAGTGTTCGACCGCAACGGATATCTGTATCATGGTCGTGTGAAAGCATTGGCAGACGCTGCCCGTGAAGGTGGACTTAAATTTTAAACGATTATGGCAATAAATAGAGTAAAAATAAGCAGTGACATCGAGTTGAAAGACCGTTTGGTTGCTATAAACCGTGTTACAAAAGTGACAAAAGGTGGACGTACCTTTACGTTCGCAGCCATCGTCGTTGTAGGTGATGGTCATGGTGTAATCGGATGGGGACTTGGTAAGGCAGGTGAAGTAACTGCTGCTATCGCCAAAGGTGTTGAGGCAGCAAAGAAAAACCTGGTGAAGGTTCCTGTTCTGAAAGGTACGATTCCTCATGAAGTAGAAGTAAGTTTTGGAGGTGCGAAGGTATTCCTCAGACCAGCAGCAGCTGGTACGGGAATGGTTGCTGGAGGTGCTATGCGTGCCGTACTTGAGAGTGTCGGTGTGACGGATGTGTTGGCAAAGTCCAAAGGTTCATCCAATCCTCACAATCTCGTAAAGGCTACTATCAAGGCTCTCTGCGAAACCCGCGATGCTTATACCGTAGCTCGTGACCGAGGCATCAGTATGGAAAAAGTATTTAGAGGATAAGGAGGCAGTTATGGCAACAATTAAGATTAAGCAGATTAAGAGTAAAATAGGCTATCCGATAGACCAGAAACGTACGCTTGAGGCTTTAGGACTTCATCGAATCTCTCAAGTTGTAGAGCGTGAAGACACTCCTAGCCTTCGTGGTATGATTAGAAAGGTTCATCATCTGGTGACCATAGTAGAATAACACTTAAAAGGAAGATTGATTATGAAATTACATACGTTAAAACCAGCAGCTGGTTCAACACATTCTCCTCGGCGTATAGGTCGTGGTCCTGGTTCAGGACTTGGCGGAACCTCTACTCGTGGTCATAAAGGTGCAAAATCTCGTTCCGGTTATAAGCGTAAAATCGGTTTTGAAGGTGGTCAGATGCCACTTCAGCGCCGTGTGCCGAAATCAGGTTTCAAGAACATTAACCACAAGGAGTATTTCGCAGTTAATCTGTCAACACTTCAGAAATTGGCAGAGGAGAAGAACCTTACAAAAATCGGAATTGCAGAACTTCGTGAGGCAGGACTTACAAATGGTAAGGAGCTTGTGAAGATTCTTGCAAAAGGCGAATTGAAGGTGAAACTGGATGTTGAAGCCCACGCATTCTCAAAGACTGCGGAAGAGGCAATCAAGGCAGCAGGTGGTAATACAACTATAATCTAAGTAAATGAAAAAGTTTATTGAAGCACTGAAGAACTGTTGGAAGGTTGAGGATCTGCGTCAGCGCATCCTCATAACCATCCTGTTTGTGGCAATCTATCGTTTTGGATCGTTTGTCGTCCTGCCAGGCATTAATCCTGCCGGACTTGCCAACTTGCAGGCGCAGACAGAGGGCGGTTTGATGTCCCTTCTTGACATGTTCTCCGGTGGTGCATTTGCCAATGCATCTATATTTGCATTAGGTATTATGCCTTATATCTCTGCTTCTATCGTCATGCAGCTTCTTGCTGTTGCTGTGCCTTATTTCCAGAAGATGCAGCGTGAAGGCGAGAGCGGGCGAAAGAAAATCAGTTGGTATACGCGAATCCTGACCGTAGCAATTCTGCTCTTTCAGGCTCCGTCGTATCTCATCAACTTGCGTATCCAGTCAGGAGGTGCTCTCGCGCAGGGTATTGACTGGACGGTTTTCATGATACCGGCGACGATTATTCTGGCAGCAGGCAGTATGTTCATTCTTTGGTTAGGTGAGCGTATTACGGATAAAGGTATAGGAAATGGTGTATCTATTATCATTATGATAGGTATTATCGCACGTCTGCCGCAGTCATTTGTACAGGAAGTTACCTCACGCTTTACAGCCATTTCAGGTGGTGGATTGGTGATGTTTATCATTGAAATCCTGATACTGTTTGCAGTGGTATGTGCTGCGATTCTTCTGGTACAAGGTGTGCGGAAGATTCCCGTTCAATATGCAAAGCGTGTAGTTGGCAACAAACAGTATGGAGGTGCTCGCCAATACATTCCGTTGAAGTTGTTCGCAGCTAATGTGATGCCGATTATCTTCGCACAGGCGTTGATGTTCATCCCGTTGGCAATCGTTCAATATTCTTCGGAAAACAGCAACTCGTTTGTCCGTTCACTGATGGACCATACAAGTTTGACGTACAATATTATCTTTGCCGTACTTATTATTGCATTTACATATTTCTATACAGCCATTACGTTGAATCCGACACAAATGGCAGAGGATATGAAGCGCAATAATGGCTTCATCCCGGGTGTAAAGCCAGGTAAGAGCACGGCAGAATATATTGATACGATTATGTCGCGAATCACCCTTCCTGGGTCTCTTTTTATTGCATTTATTGCAATCATGCCAGCTCTTGCTGGTTTGCTGAATGTGCAGCAGGCTTTTGCGCAATTCTTCGGAGGAACCTCTTTGCTGATTCTTGTCGGTGTAGTCATCGATACGCTTCAACAGATAGAGAGCCATCTGATGATGCGCCACTATGACGGTCTGCTTAACTCCGGACGTACACGTAATACAGGAGTTTCTGCATATTAATATCTGTCGGAATGAAGATATTTCTGAAGACAGAGGATGAAATTGAGCTGATGCGCCAAGCGAACCAACTCGTTGGCAAGACACTTGGCGAATTGGCAAAGCATATAAAACCAGGTGTAACTACACTCCAATTAGATCAAATTGCGGAAGAGTTCATCAGAGACCATGGGGCAATCCCTACGTTCAAGAACTTTCCGAATGACTATGGAGCTCCCTTCCCTGCCAGCATTTGTACATCGGTCAACGATGTGGTTGTGCATGGAATACCTGACGACAAGACCGTGTTGAAAGAAGGAGATATTATTTCCATCGATTGTGGTACGGTTCTTAATGGTTTCAATGGCGACTCTTGTTACACGTTTTGTGTGGGAGAAGTGAGTGAGGAAGTGAAAAACCTCTTGCGCGTCACCAAAGAGTCTCTCTATCGGGGAATAGAGAATGCCGTTGCGGGGAGGCATCTTGGAGACATAAGTGATGCAGTTCAAAGTCATTGCGAACAGAATAAATATGGTGTCGTAAGGGAACTGACAGGTCATGGTATCGGACGACAGATGCATGAAGACCCTCAGGTGCCGAACTACGGACGACGCGGAAACGGGGTGCTTTTGAAAGCAGGGATGTGCTTGGCAATTGAGCCAATGATAACAATGGGAGCCCGCGATATTTATATGATGCCGGACCGTTGGACCATCCGTACCCGTGACGGAAAATGGGCAGCACATTTCGAACACACCATCGCTGTGCGCAAGGGAAGAGCTGAGATTTTGTCCTCGTTTGACGAAGTAGAGAAGATAGAAGCAAAATTATAAATCAATATGGCAAAGCAAACCGCGATTGAGCAGGACGGAACAATATTGGAATCGTTATCAAACGCCATGTTCCGTGTAGAACTTGAGAATGGAGTACAGATTATCGCTCACATCTCTGGAAAGATGAGGATGCACTACATCAAGATTCTGCCTGGAGACAAGGTGAAGGTAGAAATGAGTCCGTACGACCTGACAAAAGGAAGAATCGTATTTAGATACAAATAAACATCGAACACATATGAAGACAAGAACATCATTGAAAAGACGTACACCGGATTGCAAGATTGTCCGCCGTAAGGGACGTCTGTTTATCATCAACAAGAAAAACCCTAAGTACAAGGTACGTCAGGGCTAAGTACGTCAGTGTGTACGCGAAGACACAAGAAAAAAAGAACATTAGTTAATCATTTAAAAAACAAAAAATGGCAATAAGAATTGTTGGAGTAGATTTGCCCCAGAATAAGCGTGGCGAAATCGCATTGACCTATATCTATGGAATAGGTCGAAGTAGTTCAGCAAAGATATTGGATAAAGCAGGCGTGAGCCGCGACTTGAAAGTCAACGAATGGAGTGACGACCAGGCTGCTAAGATCCGTGAAATTATCGGTGCTGAGTACAAAGTAGAAGGTGATCTCCGTTCAGAGGTTCAGTTAAACATCAAGCGACTGATGGACATCGGTTGCTATCGTGGAGTTAGACATCGCCACGGTCTTCCTGTACGCGGACAGAGCACAAAGAACAATGCTCGTACCCGCAAGGGAAGAAAGAAGACCGTTGCAAACAAGAAAAAAGCTACTAAGTAATTGAAAGGGTTTTAGACATGGCAAAGAAAACAACATCATCAAGAAAAAGAAACGTAAAGGTTGATGCTATGGGCCAGCTTCATGTTCATAGCTCTTTCAACAACATCATTGTGTCTTTGGCTAACAGCGAAGGACAAGTAATCTCATGGTCTTCAGCAGGCAAGATGGGCTTCCGCGGTTCTAAGAAGAACACTCCTTATGCAGCACAGATGGCAGCAGAGGATTGCGCGAAAGTGGCATTCGACCTCGGACTGCGCAAGGTGAAAGCATACGTGAAAGGACCGGGTAACGGTCGTGAAAGTGCTATCCGTGCCGTCCATGGTGCAGGCATTGAAGTGACGGAAATTATCGATGTTACACCGCTTCCGCACAATGGATGCCGTCCGCCGAAGCGTCGTAGAGTATAATAATTGACGTTATTGCAATAACGTGAAATCGAAAAACGAAACATTATTTTTTATATTATGGCAAGATACATAGGACCGAAATCAAAAATTGCGCGCCGTTTTGGAGAACCCATCTTCGGTGCAGACAAAGTTTTGTCCCGCAGGAACTTCCCTCCGGGACAGCATGGCAACAATCGTCGCCGCAAGCAGTCGGAGTACGCAGTCATGCTGGCAGAGAAGCAGAAAGCCAAGTACACTTATGGCGTACTTGAGCGCCAGTTCCGTAATATGTTTGAAAAGGCATCAAAGTCGGAAGGTATCACCGGTGAGGTTCTTCTCCAGAACCTTGAGAGTCGTCTCGACAACGTGGTGTTCCGCCTTGGTATCGCCCCGACCCGTGCAGCTGCTCGCCAGCTTGTCGGACACAAGCATATTATTGTGGACGGTAAAGTTGTGAATATTCCATCTTACTCGGTTAAGCCAGGTCAGATTGTTGGTGTTCGTGAGAAGTCCAAGTCATTGGAAGTTATCGAAGCATCGCTCGCTGGGTTCAGCCACAGTAAGTATCCATGGTTTGAATGGGATGAAAGCACCAAGAGCGGGAAATATCTCCATAAGCCCGACCGTGCCGATATCCCTGAGAATATCAAAGAGCAGTTAATCGTTGAGTTGTACTCTAAATAAATCATTAAATTAATGGCGATATTAGCATTTCAAAAACCCGATAAAGTTGTAATGTTGGAGGCTGACGATAAGTTCGGCAAGTTTGAATTCCGTCCTTTAGAGCCAGGCTTTGGAGTTACTATTGGCAACTCCTTGCGACGCATACTTCTTTCATCGCTTGAGGGCTTTGCCATCAATACCGTCAAAATCGGCGGCGTTGAGCATGAGTTCTCTTCAGTACCAGGCGTGAAGGAAGACGTCACCAACATTATCTTGAACCTGAAGCAAGTTCGGTTCAAGCAAGTAGTAGAAGAATTCGAGAACGAAAAAGTCTCTATCACCGTTGAGAATTCCACCGAGTTCAAGGCAGGTGACATCGGCAAGTATCTGACTGGATTTGAAGTGTTAAACCCAGATTTGGTGATTTGTCATTTAGATGCGAAAGCTTCCATGCAGATAGATCTTACTATCAATAAAGGGCGCGGCTACGTGCTTGCAGACGAGAATCGTGACTTCTGCACGGATGTTAATGTACTCCCAATCGATTCTATCTACACACCGATTCGTAACGTAAAATACAGCGTTGAGCCTTATCGCGTCGAGCAGAAAACCGACTACGATAAACTCGTGCTAGAAGTTACTACGGATGGTTCCATTCACCCGAAAGACGCACTGAAAGAGGCCGCAAAAATCCTCATTCATCATTTCATGCTCTTCTCCGACGAGAAGATTACGCTTGAGAATCCTGACCTTGACAACAATCAGGAGTTCGATGAAGAGGTGCTCCACATGCGTCAGTTGCTCAAGACCCGTCTGATTGACATGAACCTCTCCGTTCGTGCCCTCAACTGTCTGAAGGCTGCTGATGTGGAGACGCTGGGAGACCTTGTTCAATACAACAAGACCGACCTCCTGAAGTTCCGCAATTTCGGCAAGAAATCGCTTTCTGAGCTTGATGATTTGCTCGAAGGTCTGAATCTGTCGTTTGGAACCGATATTACAAAGTATAAACTGGACAAGGAGTAAGTCGCCATTTGACAAAACCTGTCCGCTTAAAGAAAAACGTAAAAAATGAGACACGGAAAGAAATTCAATCATCTGGGTCGTACTGCAGACCATCGTCATGCTATGCTTGCAAATATGGCAATCTCGTTGATCATGCACAAAAGAATCACTACGACCCTCGCTAAGGCAAAAGCCCTCAAGAAGTATGTAGAGCCCCTTATCACACGCTGCAAGGAAGATACAACCAACTCCCGCCGCGTTGTGTTCAGCTATCTACAGAACAAGGAAGCTCTGAAAGAACTGTTCAGCAACGTTGCAGCAAAAGTCGGAGACCGTCCTGGTGGATACACCCGTATCATCAAGCTTGGTCATCGTCAAGGCGATGCTGCTGATATCTGTTTCATCGAGCTTGTTGACTTCGACGAGAACATGGCTAAGACACCGAAGGCTGCTAAGAAGACTCGTCGTAGCCGCCGGTCAACCAAGGCAGAGACTCCTAAAGTAGAGGAAGCTCCTGTTGCTGAAGAGGTAAAGGAAGAAGCTCCCGTTGCTGAAGAAGTGAAAGAGGAAGCTCCTGCCGAGGAAGCCAAAGCAGAATAAAGTAGCCAACAATACTTGCGAAAGTATTAAGGAGATAGATGTTAAGAACTGCCTCTACCCGTCTTGGGTGGAGGCAGTTTTTTGTGATTTATAGTTGTTGCTGTCCTGTAAACTTTCGTGAAGAGCGCGGATGATGGGGCGCTCACAGCGTCCGTCTGTATCCAAACTCCCTCATTTGGGAGGTTTCTTGGGGAGATGCATCAATAAAGACTTTGTTGCAGGTATATAGATTATTACCAGCATCAATAGTCTATAGTGCCTTTTGTTGTTCGTCATGTTCAAAAACATTCCCCTTGCAGTACGCGCTCATAATATCTCACGTAATTTTCTGCCATTATACGTGAGTTGAACAAGTCTCGCGCATATTCGTGGCATCTGCTATGTGTGTAGTTATAGTGGTTTTTTATATGCTCCGCTATATCATTCATATCTTCAGCCAAGAAGCCTACATCACTTGGAACTAATTCAGGTAAAGACCCATAGGGAGTGCCGAATACAGGACATCCGCAATATAGGCTTTCAGTAATAGCCAAACCAAATGGCTCATCCCATTTTACAGGGAATATCAATCCCTTACTATGTTGTAGGAGCCTGTTCTTTTTGTTGCCTCCCACCATGCCCTTAAATCTCACCTTTGGCGAAATGGTAAATCTGAATCCCATCTTAAAATTAAGGCGCGTCCCCCCAAGTACATATAATTTTTCTCCTGGAAGTTGCTTAATTATATTTATGGCGCCTCGAACATTCTTCACTCGCCACGCTGCCTTACCCAAGAAATGATAATATGCTCGTGGTTCAGATTTATTCAATTCTCCATAGTCATCCCAGTCAAGACCGTTATATACAAAATTTTGTGAGCCATGACGTTCTGCATGATTGCGTGAAACAAATATTGCATTCTTAGGAATAACGGCATTGTAATTGCCATGAATCGTTACAACGTATGGTTTGTCACCTGTATATCCGAGCTCTGACGTGTTAAAGTGTATTATGTCAATATCATCAGGAATTTGCTCATTGATATGCTTCTGCGGATTATATATAATGCAATTTGCAAAAGGGCACTCTGAACCTGATTTACATAATAAGGAAACTTGATGTCCCATTTTATGTAGTTCATGTGCGAGATACCACAATACTCTTTCTGTACCTCCATACAATAAAGCTGGAAAAACGGAATTCTGAACTATTAACACATTCATATTATATTATTTTATTTTTTGATTAGCGAAACATTTCTTCATAGTCATGATTGATATGAATTGTTCCGGCACAAAAATAGTAAAAAAAGAATTTATCAAAGAAAAAATAAATTGTAACTTTTGAAAAATCATTTTTGTAATATCAAATTCATCAAACTCACGTCCAATAAAATGAACAAATCGGACATCTGTGCTTTTGTATATTTATGCAGTGGTGCGTGGATTGGTGTGTGGTTTGTAACATGTTGATAATAAGGGCGTTAAGATGTGCTTTCTAAAAGTTCAACTTTTAGCTTGCAAAAGTTGAACTTTTAGGCGGTGAAAGTTGAACTTTCAGAGTGCAAAAGTTGAACTTTTGAAAAACGAAAGTTCAGGTGTTATATTTATACGGTGTTTCTGTATGTTTATGCAGGGGCTTCTGTCGTGAAACAGCCGTTTGTTTTGAGTTTTGTCGTAAATAATTCTTTTTTCTGTCCGATGACCGATTTGGGAGTGTTGTTTTTTTATTTGCGAAGTGGCATTTCTTGATGTAATGGCGTCATAATTCGGGATTTTTTTCTAAATTTGTGCCAAGAAAAAATCAGTGTCATGAAAGAACTTGCGTTAAAGTACGGATGTAATCCAAATCAGAAACCTTCGCGAATATTCATGGAGCAGGGAGAGCTGCCTGTCGAAGTGCTCTCGGGTGCTCCGGGTTATATCAATTTTCTCGATGCCCTGAATGCCTGGCAGTTGGTACGAGAGTTGAAGCAAGCCACGGGTTTGCCTGCGGCAGCATCGTTCAAGCATGTGTCGCCGGCGGGAGCGGCAGTCGGTTTGCCTCTGAGTGCGACGTTGCGGAAAATCTATTTTGTGGACGATCTGCCAGTGGAACTCTCGCCGATAGCATCGGCTTATGCGCGTGCCCGTGGTGCCGATCGCATGAGTAGCTATGGCGACTTTGTGGCGTTGTCAGACGAGTGTGATGAGGCGACGGCGTTGCTGTTGAAGCGAGAGGTGTCGGACGGCGTGATTGCTCCGGGCTTTACTCCCGAGGCTCTTGCCATTCTTCAGGCAAAGCGCAACGGGAAATATAATGTGATTAAAATCGACGCGGCGTATAAGCCCGCTCCGACGGAGTGCAAACAAGTGTTTGGCATCACTTTCGAACAGGGTCGTAACGAGATAGACCTAACTTCGCCAGCCTTGTTTGAGAATATTCCTACCAAGAATAAGGAGTTTACTCCTGAAGCCCGTCGCGACTTGCTCATCGCACTGATAACGCTGAAATATACGCAGAGTAATTCCGTGTGCTACGCAAAAGACGGTCAGGCCATCGGTATCGGTGCCGGACAACAGAGTCGCATCCATTGCACGCGCCTTGCCGGACAGAAGGCAGACATCTGGTGGCTGCGGCAGCATCCGAAGGTGATGTCACTTCCTTTCGTCGAGGGCATTCGTCGTGCTGACCGCGACAATACGATAGATTTGTATATCGGCGATGAGGCAGAAGACGTGTTGCGCGACGGTTCATGGCAGCAGTTCTTCACCCATCAGCCCGAACCTCTGACGATGGATGAGAAGCGTGAGTGGATAGCACAAAACACGCAGGTGAGTTTAGCCAGCGATGCCTTCTTCCCGTTCGGCGACAATATTGAGCGGGCTCATAAGAGTGGCGTTCAGTATATTGCGCAGGCAGGAGGCTCGGTTCGTGACGACCATGTGATCATGACGTGTGACAAGTATGGCATTGCGATGGCATTTACAGGTGTGAGACTGTTTCATCATTGATAGGGCGGTATGAGTGATATAGATGAAATCATTGCCGGTGGTGGCGTTGTGTTCAAGGGCGGTGCATCGAAAAGCGGTGGACGGGATGCTGAGAAGGTAAAGACCAAGGCAAAAAAGAAGAAATATATCACCGGTGCACATGGCAGCGGTTCTGCGCGGCAGAAGGCAAAATATCGGGAGCAGCGTGCGAAAAGGCGTTGATGCGAAAAGCTGCAGGTAGGGCAGGCGAGAGTCAGTCTTCTTTCATCATGGCACCAGTGAATATACGCCCGCTGTTGATGCCCAGCCTGCGTGCGGAAAAGTAGTCGTCAGCCTGTTCGTACGTACAGATTCGTGACATGTAGATGTTTTTGTCAGGAACTCCCATTCTCAGCAGTTGCATCTGGTTACATAGCGGCAGGTCGATGTGCCATTTATAGTTGTGCGTGGCTGTCGTGTCAGAATTTGTCTGGGCAGGATATCTTTCAGCCAATGCATCCATGTCGAAGCCGGCTTGCAGAAAATCCTCATAGACCTCATCTCCGACCTCAAAATGTTTTTTTGAAATGCCCGGGCCGATGACAGCACGGAGCTCTTTGGGAGCGCAGTTGTACGCCCGGCACATCGTCTCCACCGTTTTTTGCACGATGGCAGCCACTGTCCCGCGCCATCCTGCATGGACAACGGCAACGGCATGCCGCTCCGGGTCATAGATGATGACCGGGATGCAGTCGGCAGTGGACACGCCGATGCAGATGCCGCTGACGTCGGTCATCAGCGCATCAACCCCATCGATGAATGCCTCTTTCGCTTCATCGCGGAACGACAGGAATTCAGGTGTGATTTGTCGGATGGTTGTCTGATGAACTTGGTGTGGATAGACCAAGTGTGTAGGCGCGATGCCCAGTTCTTTGCAGAGCGACAGGCGATTGTCTTCGATAGCCCTTTTATCGTCACCACAATACCTGTTGATGTTGAATTCAGCATAATTTCCGGTGCTTGTGCCTCCGTGTCGGGTGGTGCTGAATGCAATGATGTGTGGGTCCAGGTGATAATGATTCAGTTGTGGGCGCATCAGTCTTCGTATTCAAAATCCTCCAAGTCGTCAATGTCTTCCACATCCACATATTCAATCTCCTCATCTTCTCCTTCTGCTTGCATCTCTCTGGCAAAGACGGTCATGTCCTTGTCGCGGTGCACGAGAGTGTCTTCAGCCATGATGGCTTGCAGCTTGTTGCTCTCGCTGTTGAGTTCTTTCCATAAGATGTCTTTCAGTTCATTGAGCCCTTTTCCGGTGACCGACGAGATGAATACGGTCGGCACGTCTTCAGGCAAATGTTCGCTGAGCATCTCAATGAGTTCATCGTCGAGCAAATCGCTTTTTGTCACGGCTAACACACGATGTTTGTCGAGCATGTCGGGATTGAATTTCTTCAACTCGTTGAGCAGGATTTCGTATTCTTTCTTGATGTCGTCAGTGTCGCCGGGAACCATGAACAGCAGCAGGGAGTTGCGTTCGATATGCCTCAGGAAACGCAATCCCAACCCTTTCCCTTCACTTGCTCCTTCAATAATGCCGGGAATGTCTGCCATGACAAACGACTTCTGGTCGTGATAGCTGACAATGCCGAGTGAGGGTTCGAGCGTGGTGAACGGGTAGTTGGCGATTTTCGGGCGTGCGCTGGAGAGTGATGAGAGAAGTGTGGACTTTCCTGCATTGGGAAATCCCACCAGTCCGACGTCAGCAAGAAGCTTAAGTTCAAGGATAATGGTCATCTCCTGCATTGGTTCGCCGGGCTGTGCATAGCGCGGAGCCTGATTGGTGGATGAGCGGAACTGGAAATTTCCAAGACCGCCTCGTCCGCCTTTTAATAAAAGGACCTCCTGCCCGTCGTACATCACGTCGCAGACGAACTTTCCCGTCTCAGCATTGTAAACGACTGTTCCGCACGGCACGTCGATGTATTGGCTTTTTCCGTTCGTGCCATGGCATTTGTCACGCCCGCCGTTTCCTCCGTGCTCGGCGAAAACGTGTCGCTGATAGCGCAGGTGGAGGAGTGTCCAGTAATTATGGTTGCCCCTCAGATAGATGCTTCCTCCGTCCCCTCCGTCTCCACCGTCGGGACCTCCGTTCGGGTTGTATTTCACATGGCGCAGGTGCATGGAACCTCTTCCGCCCTTTCCCGAACGGCAGCATATCTTCACGTAGTCAACGAAGTTCGATTCAGCCATGTGGAATTAAAGTTTGTCAATGACGTTGCAGATGTCACTGAAGATGCGGTCGAGCTCACCAAGACCGTCGATATGGTTGCGGATACCTTCTTTCTCATACCAATCTACGAGCGGTGAGGTCTGGTTATGATATACGTCAAGGCGTTTCTTGATGGTTTCTGCATTGTCGTCCGAGCGTCCGCTCTCTTGTCCGCGCTTGATGAGGCGTTTCATGAGCTCATCTTCCGGCACGTCCAATTCAATCATTGCAGCCACGCAGTGCCCGCGTTTCGACAGCATCTCTTTCAGTGCTTCTGCTTGCGGAATGGTGCGTGGGAATCCATCAAAAATAACGCCTTTATGGTCGGTTCCGAAAGTATCATATACGCTGGCAAGAATGTCAATCATCAACTCGTCGGGAATCAGTTGTCCGTTGTCGATATATCCCTTGGCGGTCTTTCCCAGTTCAGTCCCGTTTTTAATCTCATTGCGGAGCACGTCGCCGGTGGAGATGTGTCCGAAACCATACTTCTCAATCATCAGGTCGCTTTGCGTCCCCTTGCCAGAGCCAGGTGCTCCGAAAATAACAATGTTCTTCATGTGCTTATGTTTTTTTATTCTTCTACAATCGTATAAATGTCTTTCAGGTTCCGTCCCTGCTGGTCATAGTCGAGACCATAGCCGAGAATGAAGTCGTTAGGTATTTCGATTGCTGCGTATTCGATGTCGAGCGGGACCTGCAGCCTGTCGGGCTTGAGCAGCAGCGTGCAGATGTGGATTGATTCCGGATGGCGTGTGCCGAGGGTTTCAATCATTCTCTTCATGGTAAGTCCTGACTCAACGATGTCTTCCACAATGATAATCGTGCGGTTGGTGATGTCTTCATTGATGCCAAATACCTCAGTGACTTTCCCGGTTGAAGTCGTTCCTTGGTATGAAGCCAGTTTGACGAATGAAATCTCACAGGGGATAGTCAGCCGGCGCATGAGGTCGGCAGCGAAGATAAACGCACCATTCAATACGGCGAGCAACAGCGGATTCTTGCCTGCCATGTCTTTGTTGATGCGGTCGGCAACGGCTTGTACTCGTTCGAGAATTTCCGCCTCAGGAATTGATGGTCGGAAACACTTGTCTTTGATTCTGATGATATCCATGATATGGTAAATTTGATTTTGACGCAAAAATACTAATAAATTTGTGATTTTTTGAGTTTTCTCCGATAAAATTGCGTGCAAGATGTCGATTATTCTCTAAAAAATGAAAAAAAAAGAAGCGAAAAGCCATCGTTTTACATTTATTTATTATTTTTGCAGTGATGAAGATTTTTACAGGTAATCAAATACGAGAAGTTGACAAATATACCATCGAACAGGAGCCGATTCGTCCGATTGATTTGATGGAGCGTGCTGCAAGGGCAGTGACTCATGTTGTCATGGAGACATTGTCGGAAGGATGTCATGTGGTCGTCTTTGCCGGACCCGGCAATAACGGGGGTGATGCCTTGGCTGTTGCCCGCATGCTTGCAGAGCAGAACGTGTCGGTTTCGGTATATCTTTTCAATGTGTCGAATAAGCTTACTGAAGAATGTGCCATCAATAAGCAACGTCTGCATGATTGTAAGCGGGTGAAAAGTTTCACGGAAGTCACGCAGCAGTTTGACACACCACAGCTGGATGCTGGGACGGTGGTCATCGACGGACTTTTCGGTACGGGGCTGAACAAGCCGCTCGCAGGTGGATTCGCCTCTCTGGTAAAATACATCAATCAGTCTCCGGCGAAAGTGATTAGTATTGATGTTCCGTCGGGCTTGATGACGGAGAACAATACCTATAATATTCTTGCCAATATCATCCGTGCTGACATGACGCTGACGTTCCAGTTCAAGAAACTGGCGTTCATGTTTGCCGACATGCAACAGTTTATAGGAGATCTTCGCATACTCGACATCCGGTTGAATCAGAGTTTCATAGCCCGTGCCCAGACGCAGTTCTCCATCCTCGAGGAGAACGATGTGCGTCGTTTCCTGCTTCCCCGTGGCGACTTCGCGCATAAAGGAAGTGTGGGCAATGCCCTTCTGATTGCGGGCAGTTATGGAATGGCGGGAGCTTCTGTCCTTGCAGCGCGGGCATGTCTGCGGTCGGGAGTCGGGCGGGTGACTATCCATACGCCCAGACGCAATTACGATATTATGCAGACGGCAGTGCCGGAAGCCGTGATGCAGATGGATAGGGAAGAGACATATTTCTCAGAGGCAGTAGATTCTGAGGACTATGATGCTGTGGGAATCGGTCCGGGACTGGGCGTTGCGGAAACCACGGCAATTGCGCTGATTGCGCAGTTGCGCCGTTCGCAGGTTCCCATCGTTGTTGATGCCGATGCCTTGAATATACTTGCCAACCATCGCGCATGGATGCAGCAGCTGCCTAAAGGGATGATAATGACTCCCCATCCGAAAGAGTTTGACCGCCTGAACGGCAGCCCTTGCAGCGATGACTATGAGCGGTTGATAAAGGCTCGCGACATGGCGCAGAACCTGCAACTCTATATCCTGTTGAAAGGACACTATTCGGCACTATGCCTGCCCAATGGCGAGGTGGTGTTTAATTCGACGGGAAATAGCGGTATGGCGACGGCTGGGAGCGGCGATGTCCTTACGGGAATGATAACAGCCTTACTGGCTCGCGGATATAAACAGAAGGAGGCGTGCGAACTTGGAATGTATCTGCACGGACTTGCCGGTGATTTGGCTGCGAGAGATTTGGGCAAGGAGAGTTTGATAGCAAGTGATATCATTGCTTATCTTCCGAAAGCATTTAAACGATTAAACGATTAAAAATACGATTCATGAGAAAGATTATTTTGTCGGCTGCTTTGTTGCTGGCAACGTCCATTCAAGCGCAGGAAATACAAACTGAAGGCATTGATTACTTCCTGCCGAAAACGGCGGTGCGTATCGCATTGAAAATTGAAAAGAAAACCTATACGCCCGGTGAATATGCTGAGTATGCAGAAAATTATCTGAAGCGCAGCGACGTGAGTTTAGAGCCTGAAGTGAAGTATGAATTGCTCAACATTCATCTGTTGTCAGTCGGGATGCCCGATTCGACAAAGATGTTTACCATTAAAATGGATGGTAAGCGTAATATCAATCATGTGGATTTGAATGAGAAAGGTATTCTGTTGGCAATAAACATGACAGGTGAGGACGAAACGGCACCCAAAACTTTCGTCCCCAGTCCTAAACCGCAGCAATTGAATCCGCGCGACTTTATGAATGCCGAAATACTTGCTTCGGGTAGTAAAGCCAAGATGGCGGAGCTGGTGGCGCAGGATATCATGGAGATACGCGAAAGTCGTAATCAACTTACACGCGGTCAGGCAGACTTTATGCCGAAAGATGGTGAGCAACTGAAGGTGATGCTCGAGAAACTGGATACGCAAGAGAAGGCTTTGTCGCAGCTTTTCCTCGGAACGGAAGATGCTGATACGACGGAAGTGATTCTCAATTTTATCCCGACCAAGGAGGTTGACAAGCAGTTGCTGTTTCGTTTCTCTGATAAGTTGGGAATGACAGATATCGACGATTTGGGCGGAAGACCTTATTATATTAGTGTGAAAGACGAGCATAGCGTTCCCTCTATGCACGCTTCATTTGGAGAAAACAGGGAGAAGGACGCTTCTGGCGTGTGTGTGAATTTACCGGGAAGAATCTCCATTGGCATTCACTCCAAGGACCAGCAGATTGCCACGTTCGGACTCTTTGCAGCGCAGTTCGGTAAGTTGGTGCATCTTCCTATTTATATTTTTACCAAGAAGACGATGACAAAGATGCGCCTGAATCCTACGACGGGCTATCCGGAAACTTTCAATGTGGAGAATCTGAGATAAATGGCGGGCTGCTGATATCGAATAGGCAGACGTTATCTGCATCATCAAAATGGAAATAAAAGAAGGCGGCTCAATCATTTTGAGCCGCCTTTTCTTATGCTGTTCCGTCCCACCATTTGTCTAAATGGGACAGTGGACTTGACTTTAGTCCATCTGTATCAGTTTGTTATCGCTACCGAGCACATCGGTAATCTTGTGTTTATACAGCTCTGTCATGAGGTCGCGAGCCGGACCGCAGTATTTGCGCGGGTCGAACTCGCCCGGTTTTTCGGCGAACACCTTGCGGACGGCAGCGGTGAATGCCAGACGAGAGTCACTGTCGATGTTGATTTTGCATACGGCGCTCTTAGATGCGCGGCGCAGTTGCTCCTCGGGAATGCCGACAGCATCGGGCAGTTTTCCGCCATACTTGTTGATGGTGTCCACATATTCCTGCGGAACGGAAGAGCTTCCGTGCAGCACGATGGGGAATCCGGGGAGTTTCTCCATGATGGCGTCAAGCACGTCGAATGCCAATGGAGGCGGAATCAGTTTGCCCGTTTGCGGGTCACGTGTACACTGCTCCGGCTTGAATTTATAGGCACCATGGCTCGTACCGATAGAGATGGCAAGCGAGTCAACGCCAGTCTTAGTAACGAAATCAATTACTTCCTCCGGCTTGGTGTAGTGTGATTCTTCTGCCTGAACATCATCTTCCACACCGGCGAGCACACCCAGTTCGCCTTCAACCGTTACGTCGAATTGATGGGCATATTCCACCACTCTCTTGGTCAGGGCAACGTTCTCATCGTAAGGGAGTGAACTACCGTCGATCATCACTGAAGAGAAGCCGAAGTCCACGCAGCTCTTGCATATCTCGAAGGTGTCGCCATGGTCCAGATGCAGACAGATTTCCGGATGGTTGCATCCCAACTCCTTTGCATATTCCACTGCTCCTTGTGCCATATAGCGCAACAGGGTTTGGTTGGCATAGTTGCGAGCACCTTTTGACACCTGCAGAATGACAGGAGACTTCAACTCAGACGAAGCCTTGATGATGGCTTGCAACTGTTCCATGTTGTTGAAATTGAACGCAGGAATGGCGTAACCGCCGTTGATGGCGCGTTTGAACATTTCTCGTGTGTTGACGAGACCGATTGATTTGTAATCTACCATAGTTCTATATGTTTTAAAAGTTTATACTACTGCAAAAATACAATTTTAATTTTGTATGGCAAAATGTTTTTGGTTTATTATTGTCGTATCAGATTTTTTATTCACATCCTGTGCTGTCTTGTATCGGAGACTTCAGAATCGCTGCATGGCATGGCCGTGTTGTTTAATCCGTAGTCTGGTTTTTTGGGGTATGTAGGTTTCCTTGCTTTAAGAAATTGAACCGAATGATTTTGTCAGAAATAGAATATGCTTTTTGAAGATGCTCGATGGCATTAGAAGGTATTGTTGTCGTTTTTCCTTCAACATGGTAATCTGGAGCTACCGCAACAGGCAATTTGTCAGAATCTAAAATGCTCTTGCCAACTCCTTTCCATACATAATGATTAAGATTCAATAAATGAAGTAGCGTTGGATATATGTCAATCTGTCCCATTACAGCGTTGTAACGCATGGCTTTAGGAGCGTTAATGATAATCAGTGGCACAAAAGACTTGTCAGACACTAGTCCTTTCCCTTCTTGAGCGGTGCACAAACTTTCGCGATCGCTTGCCAATCCTTCGTGGTCGCCTATAATGACAATCATCGTTTCATTGTAATCTGGACGCGAATAAAGATAGTCAAGCAAATGACCGATAGCGTAGTCTGTATAGTTGGCGGTAACAAGGTAATCACGAAGCATGTCGGGATAATTTTTCCGAAGATGAATGCGATGCAGGTCTTCGGACAATTTAAAGGGGTGATGACCAGAGTAAGTGACAAACTGTATAAAAGCATGGGTTCCATGAGGCCAGACTTCTCCTTTTTGCATACGATTGACAGCCTGTCGCATGAGTGCAGCATCACCGATATTGTTCCTTGGGCCACTGGCTTCTTCCAGTTCCCAATCCTGACGATACATCGCCTGGTCAAAGCCAAAAGCTAATGCCACCGCCTGTTGATTCCATATCGTAGGCTTATCTGCCGTTAGCAGCCAACTGCGAGTGTTCCAACCCTCTTTCATGGCTTGATTCAGTGTGAAAAAATGATTCTTGGGATAAAGAAGTGACCATGCGCCGCTTTCTACAGGCAATAAGCCTGCATTAACCATTAGCTGACAGTCCATACTGCGTCCGCCTTTTACTTGCGAAAGGACATAAGGAGCATAAAGTGTCGTCGGTTGACGAAGTGCCCGATTGAGATTTGGGGTTATTTCTATTCCTTCTACCTTCTTTTCCAGCACCCATGACTCTAACGATTCACAGAGCACAAGAACCAAGTTTTTGCGTACACTAAGCGTGTCGGTCAATGGCGATAGTGCAACGTGTTTGTTCAAGTATTCCTTTATTTCTGCTGCGTCTTCATCGCTGATGTGTGTTTTGTTTGTCAATGCATCATACAGCATGCCTCCGAAAATGGTGTATTCTGGTGTGATACACATGTAGTCGTTAATGGTTTTTTTTGACTTGATAGCCTTCACTAGCCCGCCTTGAAAAAGCAAGAGGCATAATGAGACTGCGACTGAAATGACGAAACAGTACCAATAACCTTTGCGCCATGAATGTTCTTTTGATTTTTTCCTCATGAAAAAGAACGGAATTATCAGCAATGGTAAAAGGAAGTCAAACCAACGAATAGAGGCTACTACACTTGACATGAAGTCTGTCAGATTGTTGGCAATCAGATAGCTGTTCAGTGGTATCGCACTGTTGTAAGTGCGATTATACATTAAGTTTGATATTAAGAGTAAGTCGAGGATGAAAACAATCGGAAAGAAGCACCAGTCTTGGCGCGTAAAAATATATGGAAGTAGTAATATCAGACTAACAGTCAACGCATTGATGTAAGTCTCTGGGTACGAAAACGCACGAAATGTTGTCTGAATACACCAAAATAAATCAAACAACAAAAATGTTAAAACGACTAATAACAGACGAATGACTACTTCATGAGACAAGCTAAACTTTTCGAATATTTTTTTCATCTTTTTTTCTTTTAATGATACCGATAATTTCTCCAACCTTAAAGCTACGTAAAATTTGTTTTAATCATGCTGAGACGAAAATGAAGTAAACCCCGAAAGTTTTTTGTTTAACTTTCGAGGCTCACTTTAAAGACATACCCTCCTTCTGTATTTCTTATTTATTGACTGTCGTCTTAGTCTTTATCAGACGGTTCAATCAGTTTCCAGATGCATGCAGCGCAGGCACCACCGATAAACGGACCTACGATAAAGATCCAAAGGTTGGTCAGTGCTGTGCCTCCCTGGAAGATAGCCGGACCGATAGAGCGTGCCGGATTGACAGATGTACCGGTGTAGCGGATGCAGACGAGGTGAACCAGAACGAGTGCCAGACCGATTGCCAGACCAGCGAAGTTGTTGGTCGCACCATTGGTCTTTGAAGTTGCACCGAGCACCACGAGCACGAATACGCAGGTGAAGATAATCTCTGCAAGCAGACCGCCGATGGCTGTTACGCCAAGTTGCAGGTCGTTTGCGCCAGTACCTACGATTGCACCGTCACTTGTTGAAGTCAACAAGTAGAGCAGTGCAGCGCCGATGATGGCACCAATCACTTGGAAAATCATGTACATTGCGCAATCTTTCGCATTCATGCGACCGCTCAGGAATACACCAAGCGTGATTGCCGGATTGATGTGGCATCCACTAATTCCGCCAATGGCGTATGCCATGGCTACTACGGAGAGACCGAAAGCCAAAGCTGTTCCTACAACGGCAGGAATGTTGCCTGTCGGATCACATCCTAAACTCACTGCGACACCGCAGCCCATCAATGTCAACACCATCGTGCCGACCATTTCTGCTAAATACTTTTTCATATTAAGATAAGTTTAATGATAATAGTTATAGTTACTTTAATAACGCAAAAGTACTTATTTTATTTCAAATAAACAAATTTTTTGTTAAAAACATGGTGCAGAATTTCGCAGAAAACCAATAAATAGGTAGGGCGTAGAAGGATTGAGGGTAAAGAAAAGGGCATGAAAAAAGGACTACCGCTGTAGTCCAATCTTTGTTAACCTTAAATCTAATACTATGAAAAACACGATGCAAATATATCCTTTTTTGGGGGATATGTCCAAGAAAAGTGATGTTTTTATTGCAAAAAGTGGCGTTTTCTTGACATAAATCAAGTTTTTGTGTGTGCGATAACAGCAAACAAAGCGTTTTTGAAACGCCATTTTTTCTGACAAAAAGACTTGTTTTTCGTCTTTTTTGGTTTTAAAGTGAAAAAACGATGGTGCACCGTTCGTTTTTGAAATGCGACAGCCCACACATCGAGATGCAACCGAAAAGCAACCGAAAAACGTGATTTGCCGATAAAAAACCCGAGGAATTTCTTGGCTGTTTCATTTTTAAGTCTTAATTTTGTGGCATCTAATACAATATTAATTTTAATCATCTAATATTACAATTATGAACGTTGAGAAAATCATGCAGAACTTGGAGCAGAAGCATCCAGGTGAATCAGAGTACCTTCAGGCTGTTCGCGAGGTGCTCGAGTCAGTTGAGGAAGTTTACAACCAGCATCCCGAATTCGAGAAAGCAAAGATTATCGAGCGCATCGTAGAGCCCGATCGTATCTTCACTTTCCGTGTAACTTGGGTTGACGACCAGGGTGAGGTTCAGACCAACCTCGGTTATCGTGTACAGTTCAACAGCGCTATCGGTCCGTACAAAGGCGGTCTCCGTTTCCACAAGGCTGTGACTCCTTCCATGCTGAAGTTCCTCGGTTTCGAGCAGACATTCAAGAATGCGCTCACCACACTGCCTATGGGTGGTGGTAAAGGTGGTTCTGACTTCGACCCAGTGGGCAAGTCTGACGCTGAAATCATGCGTTTCTGCCAGGCATTCATGCTCGAACTCCGTCATAATATCGGTCCCGATCAGGACATCCCTGCTGGTGACGTAGGTGTTGGTGGACGCGAAATCGGTTTCTTGAACGGTATGTATCAGAAGCTCTCTCGTCAGTATCACACTGGTGTCCTCACTGGTAAGGGTGAGACTTGGGGTGGTTCTATCCTCCGTCCTGAAGCTACGGGTTACGGTGCTCTCTACTTCACAGAACACCTTCTCCACAAGGCTGGCAAAGACATCAAGGGTCTGACAATCGCTCTCTCTGGCTTCGGAAACGTGGCTTGGGGTGCTGCCAAGAAGGCTAAGGAACTCGGTGCTAAGGTAATTGCTATCTCTGGACCGGACGGCGTATGTCATATTCCTGAAGGAATCACCGACGAAATGATCGACTACATGCTCGACATGCGTGCTTCTAACCGCAACAAGGTTGAAGACATGGCTACCAAGTTCCCAGGCAAAGCACAGTTCACTGCTGGCAAGAAAGCATGGAGCATTCCTTGTGACATCGCACTTCCTTGCGCATTCCAGAACGAGCTGAGCGAAGACGACGCTAAAGAACTGAAGGCTAACGGCTGCTGGTGCTGCTGCGAGGTATCTAACATGGGATGCCAGCCGGGCGCAATCCACTTCTTCCAGAAGAACGGTGTGCTCTTCGCTCCGGGTAAGGCAGTGAACGCCGGTGGTGTGGCTACCTCTGGTCTCGAAATGACACAGAACGCTGCTCACCTGAACTGGTCAGGTAAAGAAGTTGACGACAAGCTCCACTGGATTATGGAAAACATCCACGAGCAGTGCGTGAAGTTCGGTACACAGGCTAACGGAACCATCGACTACGTGAAGGGTGCTAACATCGCAGGCTTCATGAAGGTGGCAACGGCTATGCTTGAGCAGGGTATCATCTAATCATTCAATAAAAAGTCCTCTTCCGAAATAAAAAAGGAAGGGGACTTTTTGTTTTCTTATGAAATACTTTCTGAGTTTTTTGCTTGTCGGCTGCTGCCTGTCGGCTCATGCACAGCAGCGAGGCGTCGCTTCCTACTATTCGAAGCGGGCGACTGGTGCCATGACTGCCAGTGGGGAGAAACTGCACCACGACAGCATGACCTGTGCACATCGGACACACCCCTTCGGAACGATTCTCCACGTGAAGAATCCTGCCAACGGGCGCGAGGTGGTGGTGCGAGTAACCGATCGCGGACCTTTCGGCAGAGGGCGCATCATCGACCTGTCGTGGGGAGCGGCGAAAGAACTGGGCATCCTCTCACAGGGAATAGCCCAGGTGGAGGTCAACGTCATCGGAGAAGGGGAGGTCTATCGGACGAAAGCGACCTACAAACCCCGCAAGCAGTATCGGAAGGGCAGCTCGGCGAAGTATAAGAAAAAGAAGGCTCAGCTGAAATCTAAGAAGCGGAAAGGCAAGAGCAAAAGTAAAAAACGCCGCTAAACTCGAAAAAACGGGGCTTGTATTCTTCATCTCAACAGCCATTTTCCCCCACCCGGTTCCTCCATTTATTTGGGAACAATCGGTGTGCATAAAAATACAGAAACGGGCATATAAATATACAGTTGAACTTTCGCTTTCCAAAAGTGCCACTTTCGCACTCCAAAAGTTCCCCTTTTAGCTCCTAAAAGTGCCACTTTTGCAAGCTAAAAGTGGCACTTTTGGAAACGCCTTTCTAATGTGCTGATTTCCAGTGTTTTGTATTTTAACATTCCGTCCCTTCGTTTGTGTATAAATATGCAGAACCGGTTTTGTCTTGGGTGGGCGATGAGAGGGGCGGTTGGGGGTGAATTTTATGACAGAGTTGTCAACATGTTGCAGATAGCCTTGGGAGTTTTTGCTGGCGGAAGTGGGAACTCGTGAAAAGAAAAAGCCCCAAAAGTCGGACAAGGACCTTTGGGGCTTATTTCATTCTGACAGCCGTTCCTGTTCGAACAGCGTCGTATGCGTCGGGATGTTATCTGCGCGTCTGGATGGTGAATTCCGAGACTTTCGACATCTGTCTGTTGCCTTGCAGCACCGAGAGGCAGAACGTTGCCGTGCCGTCTTTCAGTTTTCCGGCTTTCACCATGGCAGTATAGCGGATGGCTTTTCCGGGTGCCAGACGTTCTACGTGCACGCTGGGCGAGATGTAGATGCGCTTGTTGCCGCTTGCCTCAATCACGGTTGGCTGTATGTCGTACAACATGTGGTCGGAGGTGTTCACCACTTCGAAAATCACTTTGCTGATTTCGCCTGAGCTCAGCGTGTTGTCGCGGTTGTCGTCAACAAAGCGCGCGTTGCGAATCTCCAGCTGGTTGTTTACGTCATAACCCGTCGTCAGCTCTTCCACGCTTGACGCACTGGGGTTCATCGTGCGTGGCTCAGAAGCGCTGTAGTCGCCCGTGTAGTCGTTGCTGTGGAAGTCGTAGAGACGGTCGTCGCCGCTGTTTGTCGGGTCATATCCGCTCTCGTCCTTATTGGTTCCCTGTTTGTAACCATCCTGATAGCCGTCTTCGTAGGCACGCTCCTGTGCTTTCCGTCGCTGTATCTGCTCATAGCGGTCGTGCACTTCCTGGCGGTCAGCCTGGTCTTTAGCCTGCCCGATAGCACCACCGATAACTGCTCCGCCAGCCATACCGATGATTGTTCCCAAATGGCTGCCGCGATATCCGTCGCTGATGCCGCCGATAGCCGAGCCCAGGATTGAGCCTAACGTTGCTCCCGTATAGGCGCCGGAACCCGCATAGGTACCACAGCTGCTCATCATCAACAGTGCACCGAATGATAATACCATCATCTTTTTCATACGCTTCTTCTTTTTGTTTTTCGTTGCAAATATACAATAAAATTGTCAGTTGCGGTTTTTTACGACCGATTTTTTCGGTATGAACCACGATGCAAATGTAGTTGGTTTTCGCAAAGCGGCAAAGGGGATTTCCCCAAAGCGACATAGGGGAAACCCTAAATTTCCGCCTTTTTCTTGTCGTTTCCGAAAACAATTGCTATTTTTGCAAATGACGGAGGCGGCGCCGGGATGTGAAGCGCATGCCAATCGGTCTCCTATATATATAATAATGTGTAACGTGAATCGTAAAAGAAAGGAGTATTTATGATGAAGAAAATATTGTTTGTGGCGGTGATGGCAGCTATATGCGTCAGTTGCGCCACGTCGGAGGCTGCCAGACAGGCACGTGCCGAGCGGCAGGTGAAGGAAGCTGAGGCAGTGAAGAAAGGTATAGAGGCGAAGGATTTCAAAATCAACGTGAACTATGTTTATCCGGTGGGAGCCAGTCCCATGCAGTTGTCAACGCCCTACTACCTGAAGGTAAAGGGCGATACGGTGACGTCCTATCTGCCTTTTTTCGGACGTGCCTACAGCGTGCCCTATGGCGGTGGGAAGGCTTTGAACTTCGATGGGCGGATTTTGCGTTATGCTGCCGAGCAGGTGAAGTCCGACCGCATGGTCGTCCGCATGGATATTGTCAACGATGAGACGGAATATGTCTATACGGTAGATATCTTCGATAATGGCTCGTCAACGATAGACGTAGTGTCAAACAGCCGCGAGACAATCCGTTTCTCGGGAAATATGGAGATGCCAGACTAAGCGTATGGGAAGACGTATCTGCTTCTTGGTATGCTGTTGCATGGTCTTCTGTTTGGCAGATTTGTTCGGGCAAAGCGCGGGCAAGTCCTGGAAAGACGGCTTTCGGGTCAGCTATGTACAAGATCGGCAACTGAGAAAGCATGGCAATCACCTCAATTTTGTCCGATTAGACCTTGAATGGCCCGAGCAGTTGAACGGTTCCTCCCTTCAGCCTTTACAGTCGCATCTTTGCAAGCGTCTTTTCCAAACGGAAGGAGCTTCTCTGCATTCTGCCTGCCAGCAGTTCCTCGAGGATATGGGAACCCCTTTGGAGACCGTTCCGGAAGATGGGAGCCTGAAAACCTATTATGTCACCTGCGATTTGAAGGAAGTGGCTTATGACGAGCGCGGATATGTCTCATTGCGGGCATTCCGCTACGTTGAACCAAAAGACACTTCGGAGCGAGCAACCCTCTATCAGCAACTGATTACTTATGATTTGCTCAACGATCGGATTCTGACAGTTGCAGACATCCTGAGTATGCGCATGTTGAATGACATGGAGCTGCGGGTCGCTTTGATGGAGCGGCTCCTCTATGAGGCAGGTATTTCAGAGATTAGCATGGAGAATCAGACCTTTGCGCTTGATGCTTGTTTGGTGAACGGTGGTGTCATGTTCGGCTTTACTTCGGGAGGGGAGGAAGGACAGCACCAAGAGCTGGTGGTCTTGCCGTTGGAAGAAATAAGCCCGTTTCTTACAAAAGATGCCAAGCGGTTGTTGCGCGGCGAGATGAAAGTTCAGAAGAAAAAGGGTGTGAAGGGATTGGAATCTTCCGTTTCGGAGGAGAGTATAGCGTCATTGCCCGATTCGATGAAAATCCATACGGCGGTGGACGAGATGCCGGTGTTCAGCTTTGACGGGCAGGGGATTGCCCCGTATATCTCCACTCGCATGCGTCTTCCTGAGGGGATGCAACCGTCGGGTAGGGTGATAACGACTTTCGTGGTAGAGCAAGATGGCACATTATCGGACTTTTCCATTCTGAAACCTATCTCACCAGTGGTTGACCGTGAGCTGGTGCGTGTCTTGCGCAACATGCCGGCATGGCAACCAGGTAAGCTCGACGGGCAGCCCGTGCGTGTGCGGTTGGTCGTTCCCGTCTCTCTGCAAGCCGGGTGAACAAAGGGTGAACCCCGTGGACTGATTGGTGAAAAAAGAAAAGGGCAGGAATTTCCTGCCCTTTGTTTCTGTTTTTAAGAAGTCTCTGTTTATAGACCTTCTGGCATACCCAGTGCTTCTTGGAATTTCTTTTGGAATTCGTCGTCAGTTTCAAGTTCTTTCATTGCAGGAAGTTCTTTAGAAAGCGTCGTCATGTCATCCATTATGGTTTCCAGCTCTTGGAATTCTTTAGCCTTTTCTTCAGCCTTTCCCATTATTTCTGCTGCCTTTGAAGGATCTTTTTCTACTTCTTTTTTCATTTCCTCCATCATGTTAGTCAGCTTTGCCATTTCAGGTTTCATAGCCTCAGCGAATTCCATCAGTTTAGCTTTCAATCCTTCTACATCCAAGTTAGCGCCGTTAGCCTTCAACTCGCTCAGAATTTCTTTTGCTTTCTCGATGCCACCACCGTTAGAGCAAGATACCATGAACACGCCCATCAGAGCAATGAACATACCAACTAATACTTTTTTCATAATAAATTTGTTTTTGATGATTAATGATAGTTAATGAACTCTATATGGATGCAAATATAAACATATTTTTTCAAATTGTCAAACAAATTTGCGTTTTTCTTATATCGAGTCTGCATTGATTCTTATATCGAACTGTCGTTCAATATAATTTCCACCGGGCAGTGGTCGGAACCCATGATGTCGGTATGGATGTTTGCCTCTTCCACGTTGTCCATCAGTCTGTTGGACACCACGAAATAGTCAATGCGCCACCCCGCATTCTTTGCCCGTGCCTGGAAGCGGTACGACCACCAGGAGTAGGTGATTTGGGTGGGGTGGAGTGAACGGAACGTGTCGGCAAATCCGCTGTCGAGCAACGTGGTGAATTTCCCGCGCTCTTCATCGGTAAAGCCGGCGTTGCGCCGGTTGGACTTTGGGTTTTTCAGGTCAATTTCCTCGTGTGCCACGTTGAGGTCTCCGCAGACGATGACGGGCTTTCGCTTGTCCAGTTCCATGAGATACGCCCGGAAGTCGTCTTCCCATTTCATGCGATAGTCGAGTCGTCGCAGTTCGTCCTGCGAGTTGGGGGTATAGACCGTCACGAGGAAGAATCGTTCCATTTCCAGTGTGATGACCCTTCCTTCGTGGTCGTGCTCGTCGATGCCGATGCCGTAGCTCACGCTGAGGGGCTGATGCTTGGTGAAGACAGCCGTCCCCGAATAGCCTTTCTTCTCGGCAGAGTTCCAGTAGGAGCGATAGCCGTCGAAATGGATGTCGAGCTGTCCTTCCTGCATCTTGGTTTCCTGCAGGCAGAAGAAATCGGCATCGAGCGTCCGGAAGATGTCTTCAAATCCTTTCCCGACGCATGCCCGCAGTCCGTTGACGTTCCATGAAATGAACTTCATATTCAGATGCGTGTTTTATTTAGTTCCGCTGAAGGTGAATGTCTTTATCTTCTGCGAGTTGATGATGTCGTAAGTGAATCCGTCAATCACGATAGAGCTGACATAAAGTCTCAGCATGAATTTGTTCAACCAGTAGTCAGCATACGGGAAATAGGTGCGCGAGACGTTATGGGAATCATAGAAATAGATGATGTTCGCAAAGTTGACAGTCACCGAGTGTGGCACTCCCTCGTGTTGAATGGTGGTTGCCAGGGAGTTGTCGTCTTTCAACGAGAACAGGTAATAGACCTTGTCGCTTGTCCGTTCGATATTGTTCGGATGCACGGTGGTTTGGAATGTCACGTTCCCGCCCGCTTGCAGAATGTTCTTGTGGTTCATGTCATCCACATAGTTGGCAAAGATGGAAACGGGAATATTGTTAGTCTGGAACAGAGAATCAGTCTCCGTGACGGTCCAGTTCACCTCGGCGGAGTCTATCTCCGCTGTGGTTGTTGCGTAAGGATTGTAGAAGAACACCTTGCCCGAATACGTTCCCTTAATAGCCTGAATGGCAGTTTTCTTCTCAGCAGGTGTCAGGTTTTCGTATGGGATGTCGTTTTCGTCGTCATTGCCGAGGCAGGCAGTCATGGAGACTATCACTGCCATGCAGGTTAGGATGAAAAGGCTGGACTTGATTTTTTTCATGATTCTATGGTATTAAGTGATGTGTTAAATTCTCTTTGATTCTCCGCGTAGCAGATTCATGAACTCCTCGCGTGTTTTGGCTTGGTTGAACGCTCCGCAGAAATCGCTCGTCGTTGTGATGGCGTTTTGCTTCTCCACGCCGCGCATCTGCATACACATGTGTTTTGCTTCCACGACAACCATCACGCCCATGGGGTGGAGCGTCTGTTCGATGCACTCCCTGATCTCCTGCGTCATCCGTTCCTGCACTTGCAAGCGGTGGCTGAAGATATCCACCACGCGGGCAATCTTGCTTAGCCCTGTGATGTAACCATTGGGGATATATGCCACATGCACCTTCCCGTAGAAGGGAATCATGTGGTGCTCGCACATGGAGAAGAAGTCGATATCCTTGACGATAACCATCTGGTTGTATTTCTCCTCGAAGAGTGCATCGGTGAGCACTTTGTTCGGGTCTTGCAGGTAGCCGCGTGTGAGAATCTGCATAGCTTTTGCCACACGCATAGGCGTTTTTTGAAGTCCTTCTCTCTCGGTGTCTTCCCCCAGCAGGGTGATAATCTTTTTATAGTGTTCCGCCAGTTCTTCGAGTCCTGGGCGGAATTCAATTTCTGGATTCATATATATAATAATGTATAAAGATAATCAATGGACGGAAATCTTGCTCTTGACGATAATCGCCTGCTTGAATCCGAGTGCTTTCATCTGCCTCAGCACTTTCTCGGCTTCCTTGTATTCGATGAAGTTACCCACCAGACATTTCCAGTGAGGCGAGAAGAAGTGCGTGTAAACGGGCAGACTTGGATAGTTCTGTTTTGCCCGGTTCATGGCTTGATGTGCCTTTTCCCTGTCCGCACGGGTGTTGCCTCCGGAGAAGACCTGCACGCGATAGCCGTTGACTTTATGTGTGCCACGCATGATTTTCTTTCGGTTATCGACTTTCACCGTCTCCGTGTTTTCATCGTTCGGTTCCCGTTCTTTTCTGACGAGTCTTCTATGGGGCTTCTCGGTGACTGTAGAGTCTTTGACAACCTCTTTCTGGACGGTGTCCTTTTTCAGTGAATCCTTGTCCACTTTTGGCTTAGGCACTCCGTTGATGAGATAATCCAAGTCTTTGCTCTGTGTGACGGTCACCGTCCCTTGCCCCTGCTGCTTTTTCTGCAGATGCTCCAGGAATGTCTGTGCATGGGCGGTTGCCATGCAGGAGAAGGTCAGCAATAGCGTTACGACTATTTTATTCATAATTCATTGTTTTATAGATTGAAGCGGTGTGGCAGTGATTTGCATGCCTCCGCTTGCCGGCATGTTATTTCCAAGCGTCGATGATGCCTTTGAAGTCGGCTGCTTTCAGCGATGCGCCTCCAATCAGTCCGCCATCGATGTCGGGTTTTGCAAAGAGTTCCGGTGCATTGCTTGCCTTGCAACTGCCTCCATAGAGGATGGACGTTTGTTCAGCCACTTCGTTTCCGTATCTCTCTGCAACCGTCGAACGGATGTAGGCGTGAATCTCCTCCGCTTGCTCTGCGGTGGCAGTCTTGCCTGTTCCGATTGCCCAGATGGGTTCGTATGCGATGACGATGTTCCGAAACTCCTCTGCCGTCAGGTTGAAAACACTTCCTTCGAGCTCAGCCTTCACCACTTCGTTCTGTTTTCCAGCCTCGCGTTCTGCCAGCGATTCGCCGATGCAGAAGATGACCTTCAGTCCCTTTTGCAGGGCGAGCAGCACCTTTTCTTTCAGAATCTCCGGTGTCTCGTGGTAGTATTCGCGTCGTTCAGAATGTCCGATGATGACATATTTGGCTCCGGTGCTCTTCACCATTTCTGCCGATACCTCACCCGTATAGGCTCCTTTGTCTTTGTCGGCGCAGTTCTCTGCTCCAAGTCCGATGAGGTCTTGGTTGAGGAATTGTGCGATGGAAGCCAGGTGGATGAACGGTGTACAGATGACCACGTCACAGTTGGGCTTCTCTGCTGTCAGCATTTCTTGAAGTTCTTTTGCCAAGTCGATACCTTCTTGCAGGTTCATGTTCATTTTCCAGTTTCCTGCAACGATTTTCTTTCTCATGATGTTTCTTTTTTTATAGTTGTTTTTATTTCATTCTCTTTCTTCTTCACCCATTGTGTCCATGCCCACAGCCGGTCGGCAATAGCCAGAAGCAGGAGCGGCAGGACGAACCACAGCAGGATTCGGATGATTTTTCCCGAAACGCTTTCTGCCGGCAGGCTGCCGTATTCAGATGTGGTAAGCGGCACTTTCAGTTCCGGCAATCTGTTGTGACTCCACTTGCGGATAATCTGCCCGTCTTTCAGCAGCAGCAGTCCCGGGTTGCTCCGTATGATGGTTTTCAACGTTGTCTCGTCGGTCGTGCAGAACGGGTATTCGGCTCCCGTGCGCTCCGTCCATTCCCTGACCGCATCGTCGCTGCTGGCAGTCAGGCAGTAGAAGGGATGTTGGTGCTCCAGACAATATTCATATATCTGGTCGATATCGCCGAAGTTCGAGTCGTCTGCCTTGTCGAGCTGTGGTGCAATCAGCAGGAATGTGTATCCCTTGTCGCTGACGACTTCCTCCGTGATGTCTTCATCGTTGTCGCGTCTCACGATGCTGAAGTCGTGTATCGGAGGAACATATCCTTCTGCCGTCTGCACGGTCTTGCTGTCGATGAACGTCCAGGTCGAGTCTGGGTATTCGTCGAGCGTGAACGTTTTCTGCACGCCGTCTTTCTCCAGGATGAACGTCGTCTCAAACTGCGGTCCTTGTTCTCCTTCCGGAATCTCCATTCCCTCGCGGATGTTCGCTCCGATATGGTAGGGGCGGAAGTCGAATATCGGTCGGTCATACAGACACCATGCGCTGACCACGAGGATGAACACCACCGTATAGTTGATGACAATCCATTGGTTGGTCTTCGAAATGAACCGCATCATGTCCAGCGGATATTTCCAGACGACGATGGCTGCTGCAAGCAGCAACAGGTTCTTTAGCAGCGTCTGTCCGTTGGTCAGTGTGACTGCATCGCCGAAGCATCCGCAGTCCTTCACGGGATTCCATATCGCCAGCCACAGCGAGATGAGCGTCATGACAGCCATGAGCACCAGCACCATCTTCGACACCACGCGGCGGTGGATGGCAAAGAGCAGGAAAATGCCGAGGCAAAACTCCAATGCTGCCAGTCCGACGGATGTGCATAATGTCAGCCAGTCGGGCAAGACGTCGTGCAACGAGAGTGCCCCCAAATAGTCCTGTATCTTGTATTGCGTGCCCAGTGGGTCAACAGCCTTCACGAATCCCGAGAAGATAAAGGTCATCGCAAGGATGATGCGGCATACGTTGACGGCTATTCGTCTGACATTCATCATTCGTAATCCTTATTCTTCCGACAGTTTGATGACACCGAACACGGCATAGTTGATAATGTCCATGTAGTTGGCGTCAACCCCTTCCGAGACGAGTGCCGCACCCTTCAGGTCTTCCAGTTCCTTGATGCGCTGTATCTTTGTCAGGATGAAATCCGTATAACTGCTGATGCGCATGGCGCGCCATGCCTCATCGTAGTCGTGGTTCTTCTTCAGCATCAGTTCGAGCGCCTCGTTGGCAAAATGGTCGTAGAGTTTCATGGCGTCGTCGTTCGACAAGTCCACTTCGTCCACGTAGCCTTGTTCCAACTGTATCAGTCCCACGATGCCGTAGTTGATTAAAGCCACAAACTCCGGACGGATGCCTTCATCCACTTTCGCCTCTTTCTTTATCTCGAGTGAGCGTATGCGCTTCGCTTTGATAAACAACTGGTCGGTCAGCGACTCAGGGCGCAGGATGCGCCAAGAAGCACCATAGTCGTGCAACTTCTTTTCGAAAAGCGAGCGACATTCAGCCAATGCACTTCGGAATTGTTCTCCTGTGCTCATATCTTTCTTTGTCATTTCCGTGCAAAGTTACGAATAAGCGAGCGAAAAACCAAATTTATTTGAGTTTTTCCGAGCGGGAGCAACTTATTTAAAGTTACGAAAAAAATGGTTAAGTGAGTAAAAAAGTAATGAATTTCTTTTTTCGAGCGGGAATTTTTTCTTTAATAAACGGGAGAAAAACCAAATTTTATGGGAGTTTTTCCTTTGCAGACTGCTCTCTTCAATCGTTCTCTGGTGCTTTTGGTGGCTGAATCTTTCTCCCGCAGAAAGGGGACGAGGTGGAATTTGTGGCGAAAAAGTCTGATACTTTTCTTGTTGTTTTTACAAAAATTAACGCGAATTTTTGCGGTGTTTTGGAACGAAAAAGGGGAGCGGGGCGTACAACGAAAAATGTCGAATTTCCCCGTTGAAATCGTCGAAAATGAGCGAAACCCTTATGCCTAAAAGGAAAGCGTGATGAGGCTGTTGTGTGGTTCTTTGCGAAATGACGAAGGCGGTGTTTGTGACTGTTCAATACTGAGGGCGCAACTGTTCAATACTGAGCGTCTCACTATTCAACTTTTGAGCACTAAAAGTTCAACTTTTGCGCCCTCAGTATTGAATACTCTCAAAATGAGGATGGAATTATCGGACGAAAAGTTTTCAAAAAGCAGATTTTTATCCGAGAATTATACGCATTTTGTGCTAGAATACACATTTTGCTTTTACGAAAAAACTATACAGAGTTGTTTTTCTGTTAATGTTTGCTAAGCGAAAGAAATGTGCTTGCATTAAAAGCGTTTGCAGTTTGGTGGCAGTTAGATGTTTTCCTTTTGTTTTTTGTGGATGAATCGGATGCGTGCCACTTGTGTGTCGAAGCGTACCTGTAGGGAGTCTCTGAGTATGCGCAGGCGGGTGACGTTCGATAATTGTTGTGCGGTGGCTGTTCCTGCCTGTTTTGCCGTCTCGGCTTGCGCACGTTTCTGTTCGTACTCGCTGCTCACGCGTTGCAACTGTTTATCGGTCTGTTCCAGGTCTGCCTGTGCCTTTTTCAGTACGGCATTCTGGTAAATAACCAGTGCTTTCTTGCGTGCATTGACCGCTTTTGGGTAGTCTTTGCGGAGCGTTTGGATAAGCACCAATGCCTCGTCGTATTTCCCTTGTTGATAGGCGTGTTCTATCTGTTGCAGCATTTTCTCTCCCCGTTCTTCTGCCGAAGGACTGCAAGCGCAAAGCCCCCAAATGCCCACTGTTATAAACGTAAAAATCAACTTTTTCATGGATGCAAAATTACGATTTAGTGAGCGAAAAACCAAATTTATTTGAGTTTTTCCGAACGTGAGTAATTTATTTAAAGTTAGTGCAAAAAATCGATTAACCGAAGACAATACAAAATAAAAGCTTGTTTTTATTTTTATTGTTGAGGTGCCGCCTAACTTGGGCGAAGCCAAAATTACGATTTAGTGAGCGAAAAACCTAACAACTCGTTTACTCGTCAACTACAATACAACTTTGTTACTTTTTTCATCATTTTATAGTTAAATGCACATTAAATAAGTTAAAAAAACAAAATAAATGGTCGATATGTTTATTAATATGACAATGTATAAAGAAAAAGTTCTATCTTTGCGCAGATTTCGCCAAAAATGTTTAAAGAGTTAAATTTTTTTCATTTTTTGACAGAAGGAGGCGTGGTCAAAACTTTAATAAATAATTGTAATGAGACAATCATCTCAAAACAGTAAGAACTAAATAAAGTAAAAAGATTATAATTATGAAAAAGAAAGTAATGTATGTAAAACCTTTTACAGAAAAAGTTTACATGGAAAATGTTTTGCCTTTGGCAAATGGTTCAAAAGCCTCTGGTAATGCAGGACAGTCTGAGGATGATGGCGGTTTTGGCACTCCTGCTAAAGGTTTTTCTTGGTACGATGAAAGCGATGACGATGAGCAGAAATCAGATAATCTGTTTAGTGGAAAATCGCCATGGACTGATTTTAAAAACTAAGGTGAGGGATTCCTATTTTTACGAAATTTAATCAAACAAATAAATAATGAAAAGTTCAATGACTAAAAAAATGTATAGCGTCCTTTCGGCGTTATTGCTGTTTACAGCATTGTTTGTTACAGCTTGTTCAGACGATAATCTGGACGAGAATAATCATGGTCTGAATTCATCAGTGGAAGAATATACTATTTTTAGCGATAGAAATGGAACTCGTACATCGATGGATAATACGGGAAAACACCACTGGATGTCTGGCGATAAGATTTGGATCAAGGTGGGCAATGACCTCGTTGCTTCAGATTCAACGGAAATCAAAGACGATACCAGCTGGGCAGACTTTATGTTTAAGAGTGCTTATCATGACGATGAATATCCCGTCATTTACTCGGGTTCAAATGCTACAAAGGTAGGTAATGAATTTGAAGTGACGATTCCCTCAAAGCAAGTACAGAAGACAGCAAACAATTCTGAGCATTATGCCGTGAGTGGTGACTGTGCCATTGCTACAGCTAAGAAGCAAGATGACGGAAACTATAAGTTTACGTTGCGTCATCAGATGTCATATCTTATTTTTGAGCCACGCTCGAATTCTGATTTTGATGCTAAACTGAAAAGAATTACAATCACAGAATTGGATGGTAAAAACATCGCTGGAACGTTTACACTAGATAAAGATACCTGTAATGTGGGTAATCTTAAAGATGGTACGGGAAGCAATGTGATTGAGGTGATTTGTGGTGAAGATGTTGAAAAAGCAGAAGCAGACTCAAAATATGCTGGTTCAAAGAACAACGGTTTTACCATTAAAAAAACAGCTGATCCGGAAAACAACCGTATCTTCGTCGTTATCCGTCCGAACAATGAAGGTGAATCATATAGGTTGAAAGTTGAATTCGAAATGATTTCTTACATGGAGCAGAAAACCGTGCATGATGGAAGTGCCCTCAATTGGGATTATGAATATACTATGCATACAGAAACAGAAACCAGAGAAATAACGGCAAGTTTCAAACCGAATACCTTTAAAACAGGACGACAAATTCTTCCGTTGCCTGCTCCACCAACTCCAGAGTTCACATATCAATTTGAAGATTATTATATGTGGGGTGCACAGGATTGGTTCTGGAAAGGTGCTGCCAAATATCCATATTATAATGATGAGTCACAAAAGGAGAATCAGCCAGAAGCGGGAACTTCCAGATGGTATGATGATGATTATCAACTAGGAGATACTTATATATTCTCATGGGGAGGAATCAATTATAATGGTTGTATGAGTAGTACCCGCAATGTAGAAAATGAAGCTGGAGAGACGGTAAAAGCATCAAATTATACATACAGGCACAGACAGGCTCAATGGAATAATGTGTTGACAGCCAACGAACTTACTTTCTATGTACAGTATGGAGACCCACATTATGATAATGTTACACAATGGGTTGTTAAAACATATAATGGAACGTACACAATTTGTTATGGTGGTGTGTGGTTGAAAACAAAAGCTGCCATTTGCAGAGATAATGTTGGCGTAGAAGCAAGATGGGCACAAGCTCGTAATGATGGTTCAGTAAGTAATAGTAAGGATGCATTAGGTGCTTGGAATTTACGTTATTGTGCACCTTCGCAAAATACTGACTACAGAATGGAGTATAAAAACAAGAATAAATTTGACAAGAAGCCTTGGGACATAGATCCATCTAAGAAGAAAGAGGATTATTTCTTCCTGCCATGTCTTGGACGAATAGAGTATAATGGCAAGGGAACTGCTGAGATGTATGGAGGTGAGATTGTGCCAGGCACAAGTGACCCGACCATGACATTGGTAGGTTCGCAAGGTTTCTATTGGTCAAAGACACCAGTACAGAATAATCTTGGAAATACAAGGTGGACAAAATATGCTTATGGAGAATTTCCGACAAAATGGGACCAAGTTGTTGTTAGCGAACAGAGTGGATTAGAAGGATCTGAAGAAGGATCTATGGAATGGTATCGTTGGACAAAGGGCGACTATAACGACAACGCTTTCTACTTCAACATCCATTTCGACTATATCGCTGTGAGTTGGCAGCAGCCAGGTATCTATGTGAAGACGGGTATGCGTAAAGCTACGACAAGCATCTTTAAGTAAATCATTGATTGAAATTTACTGATAAATAGACCACCGAGCCCGGACATTTTCGTTCGGGCTCGGTGGTGTTTTGTTTTCCTATGGATTATCATGAAGTTTGTCGTGGTAAAAGCATTTCTTTCTCTCAATAGGCTTTAATATCAAAAAAATATCTAACTTTGCATGGCTTTAATTCAATATGCCGATGAAACTGTATTCCGATAACGAACTGGCGCAATTGTTGGACCAACCCATTTTCCGCATGATTTCATCCGTTGCCGATGAAATGGGAGTGGAGTGTTATGTCGTGGGTGGTTACGTGCGCGACATCTTCCTCGAACGCCCGTCGAAAGACATCGATGTGGTGGTCGTAGGAAGCGGCATCGCCATTGCTCAGGCACTCAAACAGCGTTTTGGAAAAAGCGCACATCTTTCTGTGTTCAAAAACTTCGGAACGGCACAATTGAAGATAAATAAAGCCCCCTCCAACCTCCTCAAGAGGGAAGCCCCCTCCAACCTCCCCCCATTGGGGGAGGCTATTACTCCAGCCACTAATTCTTTCTCAAGTTTAGAAGCCTCCCCCAGTGGGGGGAGGTTGGAGGGGGCTTCCCTCTTGAGGAGGTTGGAGGGGGCTCCCATTGAGATAGAATTTGTGGGTGCGCGTCGGGAGAGTTATAACCGTACTTCGCGCAAACCCATCGTGGAAGACGGTACGCTGGAGGATGACCAGAACCGACGCGATTTCACCATCAATGCGATGGCGATATGTTTGAACAGCCAACGCTTCGGTGAACTTGTCGATCCCTTTGATGGATTGTACGACTTGGAAGACGGCATCATACGCACGCCGCTCGATCCCGATATCACTTTTTCTGATGACCCCCTGCGCATGATGCGTTGCATACGCTTTGCCACCCAGCTCAATTTCATGATTGAAGACGAAACCTTCGAGGCGCTGGAGAGAAACGCTGAGCGCATACGCATTATCAGCGGTGAGCGAATCATCGACGAATTGAACAAAATCATGATGACAGCCACACCGAGTAAAGGCTTCTATGATCTTTACCGCTGCGGGCTGCTGCAAATCATATTACCTGAACTCTGTGCCCTCGACTTGGTGGAGACACGCAACGGAAGAGCACATAAAAACAATTTCTATCACACTCTCGAAGTGTTGGACAATGTGGCAAAAGCCTCCTCCAACCTCTACCTTCGCTGGGCGGCTCTGCTCCACGACATCGGGAAACCAAAGAGCAAACGGTGGGACAACCTCGCGGGGTGGACGTTCCATAACCATAACTTCATCGGGGCAAAGATGGTGCCGGGCATCTTCCGCAGACTGAAACTGCCGATGGATGCAAAGATGAAATATGTGCAGAAACTGGTCGACCTGCACATGCGTCCCATCGCCATTGCCGACGATGGTGTGACCGACAGTGCCGTGCGACGCTTGCTGAACGATGCGGGCGACGACATCGACGACCTTATGACGCTTTGCGAAGCCGACATCACCAGTAAGAACAGTCAGCGAAAGGCACAGTTCCGGGAGAATTTCCGCATCGTACGCGAGAAGCTGGCTGACCTGAAAGAGAAAGACTATAAACGGCTTCTGCAGCCGTGCATCAATGGCAACGAAATCATGGAAATGTTCCATCTGAGCCCCGGCATCGAGGTTGGCGCACTGAAACAATGCCTCAAGGATGCCGTGCTCGATAACCGCGTGCCCAACGAGCGGGAAGCACTCATGGAACTGCTAAAGAAAAAGGCTAAACAAATGGGACTCGACGCCAAATGAGGGCCCCTCCCTAACCCTCCCCCATGGGGAGGGAGCGCCTGACGGAAGGAGTGTAAATCCAGCCGAACGAAAGGGGATATACGAAGCATGGGGACCCCACCCCTGCCCCTCCCCTGAGAAGGGAGGGGAGCGCCTGACGGGGGAAGCCACTAACTTCACTCCCCTCCCATCGCCGAGGGGAGGGGCAGGGGTGGGGCGGTAAAACAATCTCCAATCATCATTCTTCATTCATTTGTGGTATAGGGGCGGACCAATGTATCCGCCCGCAAATAAACAATCTGTGTAATCGGCGAAATCTGCGGTCAATAAGATTCGGGCAGATGGGTGCTTTTGCATATTTATGCAGTGGAGTGCGTGTTGGGGTGCGATTTGTAACATGTTGATTGTTAAGGCGTTAAGAGGTGCTTTCCAAAAGTTCAACTTTCGCATTGCAAAAGTTCAACTTTTAGCGTGCAAAAGTTCAACTTTCAGGAGCCAAAAGTTCAACTTTTAGAAAACGAAAGTTCAGGTGTTATATTTATACGGCGAAACTGTATAAATATGCGTGTGGATTTTTGGTGTTTTCATTCGTGTTCTGCCGTCATTTTTTTCTTCGCCCCGATGATGCTTGTGTGCGCAATGAAAACAGTCGAATATTCGCCAATATATGTTAAATGTGAAGGCAAAAATGTGGTTTTTTGGAAATAACCTATTATTTTTGCACCTTGAAAAACTTAAATGCAATAAAGAAGTTTTCAGATAACGACAAAATTTAAACATATTATTGAGATGAAAAAAGACAGAATTTTGCTTGTGGCAGCGATGGCAGCCCTGTTGGTTTCCTGTGGTGGAAAGAAGGGTGGCATGCCCAATTTTGGCGACAATGAGTTTCCCGTGAAGACGGTCGGCACGTCGAATGCCGACTTGCAGACGTCGTATCCGGCAACCATCAAGGGTGTTCAGGACGTGGAGATACGTCCGAAGACGACTGGGTTTATCACCCGCGTGTATGTTCAGGAAGGTCAGTCGGTAGGTGCCGGTCAGATGCTCTTCGCACTTGACGACGGTCCGTCGCAGGCACAAGTGCGCCAGGCGCAGGCTGCGGTGAACACGGCTCGTGCGCAGGTGAATACGGCGAAGCTGACTTACGACAACAGTCAGAAGTTGTTTGAGAGCAGCGTCATCGGAAACTATGAACTTCAGACGGCAAAGAACACCTATGAAAGTGCGCAGGCACAGTTGGCACAGGCGCAGGCTTCCCTTTCGGCAGCGCGCGAGGCACTGAGCTTCTGCTATGTGAAGAGCCCTGCGAGCGGCATCATCGGCAGTCTGCCGTATAAGGTTGGAACGCTGGTGAGCCCCTCGGTTCAGCCCGCACTGACCACGGTTTCGAACAACAGCGTGATGGAAGTATATTTCTCGATGGCGGAAAAAGACATGCTGGAGATGACGAAGACCTCCGGCAGCATGAAGAATGCGATTGCCGAGTTCCCCGAAGTGAAACTTCAGTTGGCTGACGGTACGATTTTCAACCAAGCGGGACACGTGTCGAAGGTGAGCGGTGTCATTGATGCTGCCACGGGTGCCGTGTCGATGATTGCCCGTTTCCCCAACCCCCAGGGGTTGTTGAAGAGCGGCGGTTCCGGTTCTATCATCATCCCGAAGACCGCCTCCAACTCCATCGTTATTCCGCAGCAGTGCGTGATGGAGGTGCAGAACAAGTACTTCGTGTATGTGCTCGGCGCGAAAAACAAGGTGAAATATACCGAAATCACGGTGGCTCCACACAATGACGGCATGAACTATGTCGTGACGAGCGGCTTGAAGGTCGGCGACAAGTATGTGACCAACGGACTGACGAAGCTCAGCGACGATATGGAAATCAAGCCCATCACCCCCGAGCAGTATGAGAAAAAGGTGGCAGAGGCAGAGAAACTGGGTGAGAACCAGAGCTCTCCGAGCAAGTTCGGCGATGCCATGAAATAAATGATAAGATAACCAAAGACGAGAAAACATGACATTTACAACATTCATAAAACGTCCGGTACTCTCGACGGTTATCTCCGTGCTAATCGTCATTCTGGGATTCATCGGACTCGTATCGCTGCCGATAGAGCAGTATCCCGACATCGCCCCGCCGACGGTAGTGGTCTATACCACCTATCAGGGAGCCGATGCCGAGACGGTGAAAAACTCCGTGCTCGCACCGCTGGAGGAGAGTATCAACGGTGTGGAGAACATGACCTACATGACGTCGTCGGCATCCAATGCCGGTTCGGCGAGCATCCAAATCTATTTCCGTCAGGGAACCAATGCCGACATGTGTGCGGTGAACGTGCAGAACCGTGTGAGCCAGGCACAGGCGTTGCTGCCTGCCGAGGTGACGCGCGTCGGTGTGACCGTCATGAAGCGCCAGACCTCGCAGGTCATCATGTACACGCTGACCTCCGACGGTCGCTATGACGACGAGTTCCTGACCAACTATGCCAACATCAACATCGTGCCGGCGCTGAAGCGTATCCAGGGTGTGGGTGACGTGCAGTCGCCCGGTATGAAAACCTATTCGATGCGTATCTGGCTGAAACCCGAGGTGATGAAGCAGTACGGCTTGATGCCGACCGACATCACTGGTGCACTGGCAGAGCAGAACGTCGAGGCGGCTCCCGGCGCGTTCGGTGAGCAGAGCAACGTGGCGTTCGAATATACCATGCGTTACCGCGGACGACTGAAGACCGCCGAGGAGTTCGGCAACATAATCATCAGCAGCGACCAGAGCGGTCAGACGCTGAAACTGAAGGATGTGGCGAAGATAGAACTGGGTGGATTGCAGTACAGCGTGTCCATGAAGAACAACAACAAGCCCTCAGTGATGGGTATGGTGCAGCAGATTGCCGGTTCGAACGCGACACAGATTGCCAGCGAAGTGAAGAAAGAGTTGGAGAATCAAGCCAAGAACTTCCCGCCGGGCATGATTTATAAAATCAATTACGACGTGACCGAATTCCTCTTCGCATCTATCGAGGAGGTGGTGAAGACGCTGTTCATCACGCTGTTGCTCGTATTCCTCGTGGTGTATGTGTTCCTGCAGGACATCCGTTCGACGTTGATTCCGATGATTGCCGTGCCGGTATCGCTCATCGGTACGTTCTTCTTCCTGAGCATTTTCGGCTTCTCTATCAACCTGCTCACGCTCTCGGCATTGCTTCTGGCTATTGCCATTGTGGTGGACGACGCCATTGTGGTGGTCGAAGCCGTGCATGCCAAGCTCGATATGGGCTATAAGAGTGCGCTGACGGCAAGTATCGACGCGATGAATGAGATTTCCGGTGCGATTATTTCCATCACGCTCGTGATGGCATCGGTGTTCATCCCAGTGTCGTTCATCGGCGGAACGTCCGGAACGTTCTACAGGGAGTTTGGTGTGACCATGGCGGTGAGCATCTTCATCTCGGCTCTGAACGCCCTGACGCTGTCTCCGGCACTTTGTGCCATCTTCCTGAAACCGAAGAACGAGGACGGAACGGAGCGCAAGATGAGCCGCGTGGAGCGATTCCACACCGCTTTCAATACCTCTTATGAGAAGATACAAGGCAAGTATAAGAAGAGTGTGGAGAAGCTCGTGCGCAAGCCGATGGCTATCGGCATCGCCGTATTGATAGGTATCGTTGCCCTGGTGGTTACGATGAAGACGACGAAGACCGGTCTGGTGCCCGACGAAGACACGGGAACACTGTTCTGTATGGTCAGCATGCCGCCTGCAACCAGCGTGGCACGCACCCAGGAGATTATCGACCAGGTGGACTCAATGCTGGCTTCGAACCCAGCCATTCAGAGCCGCGAGCAGTTGCAAGGCTATAACTTTATTGCCGGTGCCGGTTCAGACCAGGCGACGTTCATCATCAAACTCAAACCCTTCTCCGAGCGCAAACCGGAGATATCCAGCTTCAAAGACTGGCTGATGTCGTGGGTCATCAATCCGATGGACGCCAACATGGTGCTGGGTATGATCTATAAACAGGCAGCCCAGATAAAGGATGCGCAGATTCTGGCGTTTGCCCCGCCGATGGTGCAGGGCTACTCGCTGTCGAACGGTCTGAGCATCGTGATGGAAGACAAGACCGGCGGCGACCTGACCAAGTTCTATAACATCACCATGCAGTATCTGGCAGAGCTGAACAAGCGTCCGGAGATTCAGATGGCGATGACCTCTTACAACCCGAACTATCCGCAGTATATGATTGACGTGGATGTGGCTAAGTGTAAGCAATCGGGCATCTCGCCCTCCTTGGTGCTTACCACGCTGCAGGGATATTACGGAGGTCTGTATGCTTCGAACTTCAACGCCTACGGTAAGCTCTACCGTGTGATGGTGCAGGGCGACCCCGAAAGTCGGAAGACTCCCGAGGGATTGAACAGTATCTATGTGCGCACGCCGCATGGCATGGCTCCCATCAATGAGTTCTGCTCCATGAAGCGCGTGTATGGTCCTGCCAACATCAACCGCTTCAACCTCTTCACCAGTATCAACGTGACGGCTACCGTCAACAGCGGCTATTCTACGGGTGAGGCTATCAAGGCGGTGGAAGAAGTGGCACAGGAGATGCTGCCGCAAGGATATACCTATGAGTTCTCCGGTCTGACCCGTGAGGAAGCCAGCTCGACGAACTCGACGGCATTGATTTTCGTGCTCTGCTTCATCTTCATCTACCTGATTCTCTCAGCGCAGTATGAAAGTTACATTCTGCCCTTGTCGGTGGTCCTCTCCGTACCGTTCGGACTGACAGGAGCCTTCCTGTTCACGCAGTTGTTCGGTCATGCCAACGACATCTACATGCAGATTTCGCTGATTATGCTGATTGGTCTGTTGGCGAAGAATGCCATCCTGATTGTGCAGTTCGCTTTGGAACGCCGCCAGACGGGTATGGCAATCTCATGGTCGGCAGTGCTCGGAGCTGCAGCCCGTCTGCGCCCGATTCTGATGACCTCGCTCGCAATGGTGATCGGTCTGCTCCCAATGATGTTTGCTTCGGGTGTGGGCAAGAACGGAAACCAGACGCTCGGTGCCGCCGCCGTCGGTGGTATGTTGATAGGTACGATCTGTCAGGTATTTGTAGTGCCCGCATTGTTTGTCATCTTCCAGTCCCTGCAGGAGAAGTTCACACCGTTGAAATTCGATGAGGAAGAAGATGCCGACCTGGCTGGCGAATTGGAGCAGTATGCAAGTGGTCGTCCCGTAGATTATAAACTGGAGGAATAAGCTATGATGAAGAAAAAGAATATCCTACTGATTGGGCTTGCGGCATTGACCGTTGTCAGTTGTAAAAGCCTGTACGGAACCTATGAGCGTCCGGATGTGAAGACGACAGGTTTGATTCGTGACGCAGTATCCGTTTCCGATACGCTGCTGGCTACCGACACGCTGAGTTTCGGTAACCTGCCGTGGCGCAGTGTGTTCACCGACCCGCTGCTGCAACGCCATATTGAGACGGCGCTTGGAAATAACGTCAATATGCTCAATGCTGCACTCAACGTGAAGATGGTGGAGGCACAGCTGAAGGCAGCCAAACTGGCGTTCCTTCCGCAGTTCACCTTCACACCGCAGGGAACCATAGCCTCGTGGGACGGCGGCAAGGCATCGAAGACCTATCAGTTGCCAATCGCTGCCAGCTGGAACGTCGATTTGTTCGGCAATCTGCTTTCGCAAAAGCGTTCGGCACAGATGGCGCTCCTGCAGACAAAAGATTATCAGACCGTTGTGCAATGCAATATCATCTCGAATGTTGCCAATATGTACTACACTCTTCTGATGCTCGACAGTCAGCTCAATATATTGGGCGACATGACAAAGCTGACGAAAGATACGTGGGACTTGATGAAGCTGCAGATGGATCTGGGACGTGCCCGCTCGACGAGTGTGCAGAGTGCGGAAGCGAACTACTATTCCGTTCAGGCACAGACTGCAGAGATGAAACGGCAGATACGCGAAGTGGAAAACTCACTTTCGCTGCTTCTCGGACAGCCGGCACAACAAATTCCGCGCGGAAAGCTTGAGGAACAGTCGCTGCCGAGCGAGTTCTCTACGGGAGTGGGCATCCAACTCCTTGCCAACCGTGCTGACGTGCATGCGGCGGAGATGAATCTGGCACAGTGTTTCTACAACGTGCAGACAGTCCGTTCGCGCTTCTATCCGAGTCTGACGATTTCACCCTCAGGTACGTTTACCAACAGTGCAGGAGGCGGAGTTGTCAATCCCGGAAAATGGTTGCTCTCGGCTGTTGGAAGCTTGGTACAGCCTATCTTTATGAAAGGACAGCTGACGGCAGGGCTGCGTGTGGCAGAAGCTCAATACGAGCAGGCTTACAACACTTGGCAGAACACCGTTTTGCAAGCGGGCAGTGAGGTGTCGAACGCTCTTGTGCTATACAATTCGTCGAACGAAAAGAGTGCGTTGGAAACCCAGCAGATAGACGTGCTGAAGAAGAATGTGGAGCACACACAGTTGCTCTTCAAGAGTTCCGGCAGCAGCTATCTGGAAGTGATTACGGCTCAGCAGAGTCTTCTCAATGCGCAGTTGTCGAAAATCACCGATGACTTCCATAAGATGCAGGCGGTGGTGAATCTCTATCAGGCATTGGGTGGAGGTGCTAAATGAATTGATAAACGATAATAGAAAGTAATTATGGCAAGTGAAATAAGTGCAAGAGCAGAAATCGACCCGAGAGCGAAAATCGGCGAGAACTGCAAGATATTTCCTTTCGCATATATCGAGGGGGATGTGGAAATTGGTGACAACTGCATCATCTTTCCGTTCGTAAGCATCCTGAACGGCACGCGAATGAGGAGTGGTAACAAGGTGCATCAGGGCTCTGTTGTCGGTGCCCTGCCACAGGATTTCAACTTCCGCGGAGAAAAAACCGAGTGTATCATCGGTAACAATAATATCATCCGCGAGAATGTGGTCATCAACCGTGCCACGCATGCTGGCGGTCAAACCGTGATTGGCAATGACAATGTCCTGATGGAAGGTGCGCATATTTCCCATGACACCAAGGTGGGCAATGCGTGTGTATTCGGTTACGGTACGAAGATTGCCGGGGATTGTCTGATTGATAATGGTGTGATTTTCTCGTCCAGCGTCATAGAGAATGCCGGTTCACGGGTGGGAGAAGGTGCCATGATACAGGCAGGCACCACTTTCTCGAAGGACGTTCCTCCTTACGCCATCGTGAAGAGTAATGCTACTTATGGCGGAGTGAACACAGTGATGTGCAAGAACTACGGGATAGACGAAAAAGTGCAGAAGCATATTGCTAATGCTTACCGCCTGATGTTCAACGGACAAATCAGCGTGTTCGATGCGCTTAACCAGATTAAGGAACAGATTCCTGACAGTGAGGAAATCCGCAAGGTGATTTCCTTTATCAGTGGAACGGAAAAAGGTCTTATAGGAAAAATGTAGAGGCTTCGTGCTTTTTTACATTTTGTGGTGGGAAGGGCTGGCTGTTTCGGTCAGCCCTTCTGTGTTTTCTTTTTCTGCTATTTTTATTTATAATGTCCGCGCTTTTCCGAAAATAATCAGTATATTTGCAGGAAATTGAAGATTGAAACGAAAAAAAAGAGTGCATGAGTACAAGTGATAGTGTCGTGATTATTCCGACGTATAATGAGAAAGAGAATATCGAGAAGATTATCCGTGCCGTTTTCGGTCTGGAGAAGGTTTTTCATATTCTTATTGTGGATGACGGTAGTCCTGATGGAACGGCAGGGATTGTCCGACGGCTCATGGCTGAATCTTTTCCCGATCGCCTCTTTATCATCGAGCGAGAGGGCAAGCAGGGTTTGGGAACGGCGTATATAACTGGTTTCAGATGGGCATTAGAGCATGGTTATGACTATGTTTTCGAGATGGATGCCGACTTTTCTCATGACCCGAATGATTTGCCTCGTCTTTATGATGCTTGTGCGAAAGAGGGGTATGATGTGGCTATCGGTTCGCGCTATGTGAGTGGTGTGAATGTTGTGAACTGGCCTATCGGTCGTGTTTTGATGAGCTATTTTGCATCGAAGTACGTGCGTTTGGTGACCGGTTTCAAGATTCACGATACGACGGCGGGCTTCAAGTGCTATCGTCGCCGTGTGTTGGAAACGATAGAGCTCGACAAGATTCGCTTCAAAGGCTATGCTTTCCAGATAGAGATGAAGTACACCGCCTATAAGATTGGTTTCCGCATCAAGGAAGTTCCAGTGGTGTTTGTCAACCGCCGGGAAGGTGTGAGCAAGATGTCGGGAGGCATTTTCGGCGAGGCGTTTTTCGGTGTGATGCGTCTCCGTTGGGACGGTTGGTTCCGTAAATATCCGAAGATGCCCGAAGCGTAAGTGTTGTAGCGATGACCATCAACGATCTTTTGTCGTCCTATGCAGCCTCGCAGCAGGCTGTCGGACTGGTTAAATCCTTAGAGAAAAAGTCAATAAAGACCATGTTTCTGGAGGGGCTCATTGCCTCTTCGGCACCCTTGTTGTTTGCAAGCATTTTTAAGAAATGCAGACAGCCGTTCCTTTTCATTCTCCAAGATGCGGAGGAGGCGGGCTATTTCTATCATGACCTGACGCAGTTGTTGGGCAATGGGCAGGTGCTGTATTTCCCTTCGTCTTATCGCCGTGCATTCAAGTATGGTCATCGCGATGCTGCCAATGAAATATTGCGGACGGAGGTGTTGGCTCGGCTTGCTGCGTTGAAGGCGTCAGAAGGGACGCCACTCTTTGTAGTCACCTCTCCCGAAGGGCTCTGTGAACGTGTGGTGGGGAAGCGCCAGATGGACGATTCGCGCTTGTCTCTGCATGTCGGTCAGCAGACGGGCTTGATGGATGTGGAGAATCGGTTGCGTGAGCTTGGTTTCTCAGAGGTGGACTATGTTTATGAGCCGGGTCAGTTTGCTGTTCGTGGAAGTATTGTTGATGTTTATTCTTTTTCGAGCGAATATCCATTCCGTATAGACTTTTTCGGTGACGAGATAGACACAATCCGTACGTTCGGGGTGGAAGACCAGCTGTCGAAAGAGCGGAAGGAGCGGATAGAGATAGTGCCCGAATTGGCTGTGATAGTCAGTGAGCGCGTGCCTTTCATGCGTTTCTTGCCGAAGGAGACGGTCGTGGTGTTGAAAGACTTTGTGTATGTGCACGACACGATAGAGCAGATATATCAGGATGGTATATCTTCGCAGGTGCTGACCGAGCGCATGGACGAATTGCCGGAGATGGAGCGGAAGGAGCTGATGGAGGCGATGCGCCGTGAGAACAGTTTGCTCTCTGGGATGCAGTTTTCCGAGGAAATGGTGTCTTTTCGCCGTATAGAGTTCGGGCATCAGCCGACGGGTGTTCCGCAGGCAACCCTCAGGTTTGATATCGTTGCGCAGCCGTTGTTTCATAAAAACATGGAACTTCTTCGGCAGACACTCAACGAAGAGCTTCTTGAAAAGGGCTATACGGTTTGTCTTTTGACGGACCAGGCGAAACAAGCACAGCGTCTGCGAGACATTCTCGGTGATAATCTTCCTTTTCAACCGTTGGAAAAGACGCTGCATGAAGGGTTTATCGACCGGACATTGCGTTTGTGTCTGTTTACGGACCATCAGATTTTCGACCGCTATCACAAATATAGTCTGCGTTCAGATGCTGCCCGTTCGGGCAAGATGGCGCTCACGATGAAAGAGTTGCAGGAAATAGAACTGGGTGACTTTTTGGTACACGTGGACTATGGGGTCGGTAAGTTCGGCGGTTTAGTGCGCATCCCTATTCCCGCATCGGCAGGAAGCGGAAAGGAAGGGGGCTATCAGGAAGTGATTCGCTTGGTGTTCCAGCGTGGTGATATTGCCGACGTCTCCATCCATTCATTATATAAGATATCGAAATACCGCCGCAGTGATACAGGCGAACCGCCCCGACTCTCCACGCTCGGAACAGGGGCATGGGAGCGGATGAAGGAGCGCACCAAGCAGCGTATCAAGGACATTGCACGCGATTTGATTAAGCTCTATGCCCGACGGCAGCATGAGAAAGGTTTTTCCTTCAGTGCCGACTCGTTCATGCAGCACGAACTGGAAGCCGGCTTCCTTTATGAAGACACGCCCGACCAGTTGAAGGCAACGGCAGAGGTAAAGGCGGATATGGAGAGTGTTCGCCCGATGGACAGGCTGATATGCGGCGATGTGGGATTTGGAAAAACTGAGGTGGCAGTCAGGGCAGCATTCAAAGCCGCCTGCGATTCCAAGCAGGTGGCAGTGCTTGTGCCGACTACCGTACTTTGTTTCCAGCATTTCCAGACATTCAGTGAGCGCCTGAAGGGTTTTCCCGTCAGGGTGGATTATCTCTCGAGGGCGCGTTCTGCCAAGCAGACGAAACAGCTGCTCCAGGATTTGAAGGAAGGGAAGATAGACATACTGGTCGGAACGCATAAACTCATCGGGAAATCCGTGGAGTGGAAAGACCTCGGACTGCTCATCATCGACGAAGAACAGAAATTCGGTGTGGCGGTAAAGGAGAAACTCCGCAAGATGAAGACGAATATCGATACACTGACGCTGACCGCAACACCGATACCGCGAACGCTGCAGTTCTCACTGATGGGGGCACGCGACATGAGTATCATGCGCACACCGCCGCCCAACCGATATCCTATCTATACCGAACTGGCGACCTATGGACATGAGGTGATTGCTGATGCCGTCAACTTCGAGATGAGTAGAAACGGACAGGTGTTCTTCGTCAGCGCACGCATCAATACGCTCCAGGAAATAGAGCAAACGATACGGAAATACGTGCCTGATTGTCGGATAGCCATCGGGCATGGACAGATGAAGCCGGAACAGTTGGAGAAAATTATTCTTGGTTTTATCAATTACGACTACGATGTGCTGCTTTCTACGACCATCGTGGAAAACGGCATCGACATACCCAATGCGAATACCATCATTATCAACGATGCGCACCGGTTCGGACTGTCCGACCTGCATCAGATGCGGGGAAGGGTGGGGCGCAGCAACCGAAAAGCATTCTGCTACTTGTTGGCACCACCGAAGTCTCTTTTGAAGCCCGAAGCTCGTCGCCGGCTTGAGGCGTTGGAAACGTTCTCGGAGCTTGGCAGCGGATTTAATCTCGCCATGCAAGACCTTGACCTGCGCGGCGCAGGCAATTTGCTCGGTGCAGAACAGAGCGGATTCATGGAGGATTTGGGCTATGAGACGTATCAGAAAATTCTCAATCAGGCGGTTACGGAACTGAAGAATGAAGAGTTCGGCAGCCTTTACGCGGAGGAGATAGCGCAGGGAAGGGATGTGAAAGGTGATGAGTTCGTGGACGATTGTAGTGTGGAGAGTGATTTGGAGATGTATTTCCCGGATGATTACGTGCCGGGAAGCAATGAAAGAATATTGCTCTATCGTGAACTTGACAGTATTACTTCCGACGAAACGCTGAATGCCTATCGCAAGCGGCTTGAAGACCGCTTCGGTCCGATGCCGGAAGAGGGAGAGGAACTTCTGCAGGTGGTGGCGTTGAGACGTCTTGGTCGCGGGCTTGGTGCCGAGAAAATCTTCCTTCGACAGGGTAGGATGAGTCTGCAGTTTGTCAGCAATGCTGCCAGTCCGTTCTATCAGAGTGCCGCGTTTGGAAAACTCTTGCAATATGTGGGCGTGAATCCCCGTCGCTGCAATCTGAAAGAGGTGAAAGGGCGCCGCTTGATGATTGTTGCCAATGTGGCGACGGTCAGTGAAGCTGTCGCCGTGTTGCGCGAGATAGAGGGGTGAACGCCGGTTCGTCTGCCTGAATAAGAAAAGGAGTCATTGTCTCACAACAAGAGACAATGACTCCTTTTTTGTATAGGCATGGCTACATGACTTTTTGAAGATTTTCCAGATTCTTCTGTATTTCGCTGTCGGGAATGTCGTAGTTGCGCAGGTCGCCGTTGAGATACTGGTCGTATGCGGTCATATCGATGAGCCCGTGTCCCGAAAGGTTGAAGAGGATAACTTTCTTTTCGCCCGTCTCCTTGCACTTCTTTGCTTCACGGATGGTCGCTGCAATGGCGTGACTGCTTTCCGGAGCAGGGATGATGCCCTCTGTGCGACTGAACAGGATGCCTGCTTCGAAACTCTCCAACTGTGGAATATCCACGGCGCTCATCATTCCGTCTTTGAGCAGCTGGCTCACAATCACGCCGGCGCCATGGTAACGGAGGCCGCCGGCATGGATATTTGCCGGACGAAAGTCGTGACCGAGCGTGTACATCGGCAGTAGTGGTGTATAACCGGCTTCGTCGCCAAAGTCGTAGCGGAATTCTCCGCGGGTGAGTTTCGGGCAACTGTTGGGCTCGGCAGCAATGAACTTCGTCGTTCTGCCATCAAGAATGTTATGGCGCATGAACGGGAAGGCGATGCCTCCGAAATTGCTTCCTCCACCGAAACAGGCGATGACCGTGTCGGGATATTCGCCTGCCATCTCCATCTGCTTCTCTGCCTCCAGTCCGATGATGCTCTGATGCAGGGCAACGTGGTTAAGCACCGATCCGAGCGTGTATTTACAGTTCGGTGTTGTCGTGGCGAGTTCAATCGCCTCGCTGATGGCTGTGCCCAGTGAGCCGGAGTGCATCGGGTCGGCAGTGATGATGTCTTTTCCTGCCCGTGTTGACATAGATGGCGAACCGACCACAGCCGTTCCAAACGTACGCATGATGAGCGAACGGTAGGGCTTTTGCTGCATGGAAATCTTCACTTGATAGACGGCGGCTTCCAGTCCGAACACCTTGGCGGCATAGCTGAGTGCCGTTCCCCATTGACCAGCTCCCGTTTCAGTCGTCACGTTGGTGACGCCCTCTTTTTTGCAGTAATAGCATTGGGGCAGGGCGGAATTGATTTTGTGCGAGCCCAAAGGGTTGACACTCTCGTTCTTGAAATAGATATGTGCGGGTGTGTCGAGCGCCTTTTCGAGAGCGTAGGCGCGCACCAATGGGGTAGAGCGATAGTATTTGTATTTATCGAGCACTTCTTCAGGAATATCTATCCATGCATGCTCGGTGTCTAACTCCTGTTTGGAGCATTCTTCACTGAAAATGTGTGCCAAGTCTTCTACCGACAACGGTTCTTTCGTGGCTGGGTTGAGTGGTGGCAACGGTTTGTTGGGCATGTCTGCCGCAATGTTATACCACTGCGTGGGAATTTCGTTCTCTTGTAAGAGAAAACGTTTCTGTTGTTTCATTCTGTCAAGTTGTTTTAATAAATGTGCGAACAAAGGTAAAGCATTTTTTCTTGTCGCAAAATTTTTTCGCAAAAGATTTTTATATAATCGCCCGTTTTTTATAATTTTGCAGTGCTTATGAGCATTATACTTGCTGTTCTTATCTATTTCGGACTTTTGATGGCGGTCAGCCGACTGACATCTCGCCGTGCCGGAAACGCGGCTTTCTATCGTGGCGAACGTCGTTCGCCATGGTACATGGTGGCGTTTGGAATGGTTGGCGCCTCTATTTCCGGCGTTACATTCGTTTCGGTTCCGGGAATGGTGATGGCATCAGACATGACTTATCTTCAGACGTGCATCGGTTTTATCTTTGGTTATTTCGTCGTGGCATTTGTCCTGCTTCCCGTTTATTATAGACTGAACCTGACGACCATCTATACTTATCTGAAGAATCGGCTCGGCAAGCGCTCCTATAAAACGGGAGCAGCATTCTTCCTGTTGTCGAAAATGGCAGGAGCAGCAATTAAGTTCTATGTCGTGTGCATTCTGTTACAGCGCTTTGTACTTGATGATATGGGTGTGCCTTTCCCTCTCACGGTTGTAATAATGGTGGCGCTGATATGGCTTTACACCCGGCGTGGCGGCATTAAGACTCTGGTCTGGACGGACACGTTTCAGACGTTGTGCATGCTGGCGGCGCTGACGTTGATTATCATCCACGTAATCAGTGCTTTGTCAATGACTCCCGCTGAGGCTGTGACAGCAGTTGCCGCTGATAGTCATAGCCGGATATTTGTGTTCGACGATTGGTTTTCCACACAGAATTTCTGGAAACAGTTCGTCAGCGGAATCTTCATTGTGGTCGTCATGACGGGACTTGACCAGGACATGATGCAAAAGAATCTGACGTGCAAGACATTGCGTGAGGCGCAGAAAGATATGTGCACCTATGGTTTCGCCTTTGTTCCTGTGAATCTGCTGTTCTTGGGCTTGGGCGTACTGCTGCTCTTGTTGGCACAGAAAGAGGGGCTGGCTCTGCCAACCCGCGGCGACGAACTGCTACCGATGTTTGCTGCTACCGGGATGCTTGGCGAGGCGGTCGTGATATTCTTCTCGATAGGTGTTGTGGCGGCATCGTTTTCCAGTGCCGACTCAGCACTGACTGCCATGACTACCAGTTTTTGCGTGGACATCTGTGAGCGCGACAGCGATGAAACATTGCGTAAGCGGGTGCATCTGGCGATGGCGGTGGTTTTCATGCTGTTTATCATGACTTTCCGCATAGTGAACTCATCGAGCATGCTTGATGCGATTTATACGATTGTGGGCTATACCTACGGTCCGCTGCTCGGACTCTTTGCGTTCGGTCTGCTCACCCGTCGTCCGGTCAACGACCGACTGGTGCCCTATATTGCTGTTGCAGCACCTGTCATTTGCTTCTTGATTGACAGTGCCACGAAAGCATGGTGGGGCTATCAGTTTGGTTATGAGTTGCTGTTGTTGAACGGGTTGCTGACGTTCGTCGGGTTATTCCTATCGGGATTGATGCATAAGAAAAGCGGTATCTGCTGATAAAACAGATACCGCTTTTTTCTTATCTCTCAAGCAAGTTAGAAGCCTCCCCTAGTGGGGGGAGGTTGGAGGGGGCTTCCTCTACAAAGTTTGCAGGTATCGCTCTGCTTCGAGTGCCGCCTTGCAACCGCTGCCGGCAGCAACGATAGCCTGCCGGTAGTGCGGGTCGGCACAGTCGCCGGCGGCAAACACACCGGGAATATTGGTGCGTGGTGTGTCGCCCTGCGTCTTGATGTAGCCCGTCTCGTCCAACTCCAGCCACTCCTTGAAAATCTCGGTGTTCGGTTGATGTCCGATAGCCAGGAAGAAACCGTCGATGGGCAGGTCGTAGCGCTCTTCGTCTGCCTCGCCTTTTCGCTTGACGAGGTGAGCACCTTCGACACCGTTTTCTCCATAGAGTCCCAGCGTGTTGTGTTCATAGAGAATCTCAATCTTCTCATTGCTTTCAACGCGTTTCTTCATGATGTCTGACGCACGAAGGTAGGGCTTGCGAACAATCATATACACCTTTGAACAGAGTTGTGCCAGATACGTGGCTTCCTCACAAGCTGTGTCACCGCCACCGACCACGGCAACGACTTTCTTGCGATAGAAGAATCCGTCGCAGGTGGCACAGGCGCTGACACCCTGACCGTTGTATTTCTTTTCGTCGTCCAGCCCCAGATATTTGGCACTGGCACCAGTAGCGATGATGACCGTGTCGGCTTCGAGTTCGTCATTGCGGTCGGTCGTCAGCCGATAGGGACGTTTCGAGAAGTCGGCTTTCACGATGATGCCGTCGCGAATATCGGTACCGAAACGCTCCGCCTGCTGACGAAACTCCATCATCATCTGGTTGGCATCCACCCCTTCGGGATAGCCGGGGAAGTTCTCAACGATGGTTGTCTGCGTCAGTTGACCACCCATCTGCAGTCCGCAATAGAGTACGGGATTGATGTTGGCGCGTCCGGCATAGATGGCAGCAGTGTAACCGGCAGGTCCGCTGCCGATTATCAAACATTTAACGTGTTCCATATAATTTCTTTGCTGGGGATTTTAAGCTTTCAGCAGTTCAACAATCTGCTTCTCGATATTCTCTATCTTCTCTGTCGGTTCGAAACGAGCAACGACCTGTCCCTTCTTGTTGACAAGGAATTTGGTGAAGTTCCATTTGATGTCTGATTTCTCCTTGTAGTCAGGGTCTTCTTTCGACAGCATGTCGTCGAGGATGTGAGCTATCGGATGTTCCATGTCCCAACCAGCGAAACCTTTTTGTTCTTTAAGGAATTTGAAGAGCGGGTCAGCATCCTCACCGTTCACTTTCACTTTCTTGAAGCGCGAGAATTTCGTCCCGAATGTCAGTTTGCAAAACTCGTGAATCGACTCGTCAGTCCCTGGTGCCTGCTGACCGAACTGGTTGCAGGGGAAGTCCAGCACCTCAAACCCTTCGGCATGATATTTCTCATACAGTTTTTCCAGTTCGTCATATTGCGGAGTGAATCCACATTTCGTGGCGGTATTAACGATGAGTACAACTTCGTTTGCGTATGCTCTGAGCGATACGTCTTGTCCTTTTCTGTCCTTGACAGAGAATTCATAAATCGTTTTCATTTCTCGATATCTGTTATTACGTTAATAATCTTTCTGCAAAGATAGGAATTCTTTTTCAAATAACACTTTTCCTCCACAGAATTATTCAGGGAGCGTATTTCCCACCTTGACGAGATGCTCTTCGTGAATCAGTCGTCCTTCGCTGGTTACTCCTTCGATGACGATGCGGCATTCGCCGGGAATCTCTGAGGCGACGAACTCCAGTGTGTCGCTCGTGATGTTGGGATTCCAGTAGAGGGTCTTTCTCATGCCCGACGGGTGGTGGAAAGGCATGTCTCGCTGGAAGCCTAATGGGGTCACCTTCTTCTGATTGACTTTCTCCACTTGTTCGGTCGCATATACTCCGTTTTTGGTGGTGATGGACACGACACCGCTACCGCCGCGTGCGCCCCACAGGACCGTGGAACCGGTCTTGAAGACATCCACGCGTGCCACGTCCTGCATCTGTATATTGTCCAGGTCGTAGTCTGCATCCATGAGCACTCCGTCGATGGCGAAAACGATGGGGTTGTCGCCGTAGATGCTGGTGCTGGCACGGAGGTAGAACTGTCCGTCGTGTTGGAATATGCCGGGAATCCGTCGGAGTAGTTCGTGCAGGCACGTGACGCCAAATTCCTCTATCTGGTGCAGTCCGAACGAGAAGTCGGATGCCCGTGCATAGGCATCTCCTTCGCTGGCGGAATTGCGGAGGATGCCTTTTACCTCTACACTCTCGAGGAAGATGCCGTCGTTGTAGAGCATCATCAGCGAGTCGAGCGAAATATCTTCGTGTTCGTGGGCTTTGTATGGTTCGTCGTCCTTGTGGGCTGTTGCCGGGAATTCGGGGAACACTTGGTCTTTTACTTGCAGTTCGATGCGCTCGTTGCCTTTCTCCGTCTCGGCTTTCAGGACGAAAGTCGTGTTTTCGGGTGAGTCGATGCCGGTGAAGGTGAACAGTCCGTGCTCGTCGGTATTGGTGATTGC
>Ga0256406_1000262_pt1 | contig 100021 bp, 90 predicted proteins | sample RumenRJG_03DNA_FD_185986 | JGI IMG/M metagenome (GOLD analysis project Ga0256406, IMG submission 185986) | Bovine rumen microbial communities from Lethbridge, Alberta, Canada - RJG_03 | ecosystem: Host-associated > Mammals > Digestive system > Stomach > Rumen | place: Canada: Alberta...
CCCGACTGAAGGAGTCCTAACTGTATTTTGCGACATTGTCTTTCCATATTTTGAAAGAATACGGTTATTGCAAAGGGAGAACGAGATTGCGGCAGAAGCCCGTGATCGTCTGCTGCCCAAGCTGATGAGCGGAGAAATCGAGGTGTGATGTATGACAGATTGGCTTATGGTAATTATCACAGCGGTATATGTTGCTGCCACTATTGTTATTTGTGTATTCAATGGGAAATCGGCAAAAGCCGCCAAGGAACAGACAGAAACAGCGAGACAGCAGATAGATGAAATGATTCGCCAATATAACGAGTCAAATCGTCCTATTGTCATCGTTCGCTTTGAGATCATCAGATCCGGACTACTGTGCTTTGTTTTGGAGAACATAGGCCCAGTAGTAGCCGAAGATATCAAAATAAGAATTAATGATGAGTTTATAGACAATCTTGAAAAAGAGGATAAACAGATTCGTCTCCGTGAGACTACGGAAGCCACACTCTTTTTATCAAGTCACCAGAAGCTGTATATTCTGTTGGGCGGGCAGTCGCAATTCAGCAAAATAGCAAGTGTGCCTGCTAAATTTGATATCTCTTACAATGGCAAATATGACGAACACACGGAAATTGATTTATGGCAGTATCGATTTATGCTTACATACAGTTCAGAACTGGAGGATATTTCTCAACATCTCAAGCATATTGAGAATGAAGCTAAGACCTACCATAATAAGCATCTTAAGGCTATATCAAAGAGTAGTCCTGTCAGCGTATTAGTTCACACAGGGGATGAAAGCAAAAAGTTTGAAATATTCAAAGCAGTCTGCATGAATCCCGGTTCTACAACTGAGCATCTTGCTGAAATTGTGGAGATTCAAAAAGAAGATGTGCTCGACATTCTAATTGAGTTAGATCGCGTAGATCGGTTCGTTCAAGCTGTCCCATACGATGACGATGATTTTCATGCGAAATGGTACAGGCGATAACGAGGAGGTGCTCGTATGAGCTACGATTACTCTGAAAACATTCTTGTGCAGGAAAGTGCCGGAAACCTTCTCCGGGACGAGCTTGGCTGGGATGTGATATTTGCATATAACACGGAGGTGCTGGGCGATAACGGCACCTTCGGCAGGAAGTCGTACAAGGAGATTCTGCTTGTGCGATATTTCCGTGCTGCCCTGAAAAAGCTCAATCCTTGGATTGCCGAGGCACAGATTCTCGAAGCGCAGTCTGTTTTGGAAAGACGCTTGTCCACTGCCTCACTCCTGCAGGTCAACGAGGAGAAGTATTTTCTGATTCGTGACGGTATCCCTGTGACGGTCAAGCGTCCGGACGGCAAAACGGAAACGAAGAAAGTCGCCGTGATCGATTTCCTACACCCGGAGAACAACTATTTCCTTGCAGTCAAGGAGCTGAAAATTCACGGCGATCTCTACCGCCGTCGCACGGATATCGTGGGCTTCGTAAACGGTCTGCCGCTTCTTTTCGTGGAATTAAAGAAAAACACCGTAGACGTGCAGAACGCCTACGATGACAACTATACAGATTATCAGGATACGATACCGCACCTGTTCTATTACAACGCTTTCCTTATGCTCTCCAACGGAACCGAGGCAAAGGTCGGAACGCTGGGTAGCAAGTATGAATTCTTCCATGAATGGAAACGCCTTGATGAAAAAGAACAAGGCAGCGTGGCTCTCGAAACCATGCTGCGCGGTATCTGTAAAAAGGAGAATTTCCTCGATCTGCTGGAGAACTTCATTCTTTACGACCACTCAGGCGGCAACACGGTGAAAATCCTTGCCCGTAACCACCAGTACCTTGGTGTCAACGAAGCGGTCAAGGCATATGAGGCGAGAAAGCTCAACGATGGCAAGCTGGGTGTGTTCTGGCACACCCAAGGCTCCGGCAAGAGCTATTCCATGGTATTCCTCGCGCAGAAGATCCGCCGCAAGTTCGCCGGGTCTCCCACTATCGTAGTGCTGACCGACCGCGATGAACTGAACAAACAGATCAGCGATACCTTTGAAAACTGCGGTCTGCTCGGCAAAACAAAGGCTTCACAGTTTATCGCCACAAGCGGCGATGACCTTGTTACCAAGCTGAAAGGCAATCCGAGTTTCATATTCACGCTGATACAGAAATTCAACAAACCGGACGAACAGCCGATTTACCCGGACCACGATATTATCATCATGTCGGACGAAGCGCACCGCAGCCAGTACGGTATCTTTGCCGATAACATGATGAAGCTGCTCCCGACAGCAGCCCGTATCGGCTTTACCGGCACACCGCTGCTGTCAAGTGACAATATCACGGCTCGTACCTTCGGCGGCTATATCTCCGTTTATGACTTCAAACGCGCCGTGGAGGACGGTGCCACCGTTCCGCTGTATTATGAGAATCGCGGCGAAAAGATACTTGACCTTCACAATCCGGAGATCACCGACCGTATCCTTGACGCTATCGAAAATGCTGATATCGACGTCGATCAGCAGGACAAGCTGGAAGCGGAATTCGCAAAGGAAATCCATCTGATGACGGCGGAGCCTCGCCTTAGATCCATCGCAAAGGATTTTGTCGGTCACTATTCCGACTTGTGGACCAGCGGTAAGGCAATGTTCGTGTGCCTTAATAAGGTTACCTGCATCCGTATGTATGATTTTGTTCAGGAATACTGGAAGGAAGAAATCAAAGCTCTGAAAGCGAAAATCAAAACGGCCACGCAGCAGGAGGCGCAGGAACTGGAGCGCAAGCTGAAATGGATGCAGGAAACCGAGATGGCCGTTGTCATCAGCCAGGAGCAGAATGAGATTCAGACCTTTAAAAAGTGGGATTTGGATATCAAATATCACCGTGCGAAAATGGAAAAGCGCGAGCTGGACAAGGAATTCAAAGATTCGTCCAATCCTCTCCGCGTGGTATTCGTCTGCGCCATGTGGCTGACAGGCTTCGATGTGAAGTGCCTGTCCTGCCTCTATCTCGACAAACCGTTGAAGGCACATACTCTTATGCAGACCATTGCCCGTGCCAACCGTGTGAACGAAGGCAAGAGCAACGGCCTGATTATCGATTATATTGGCATCGTGAAAGCCCTCCGCAAGGCACTCGCTGATTACACGGCAAACATCAACACACCCGGTGGCGATCCGACAGTTGATAAGGACGAGCTGATTGCCCGTATCCTCGATACGATTGAAAAAGCGAAAGCCTTTCTCCGGGAGCGTGATTTTGAGCTTGCCGATCTGGTGGCTGCCGTAGATTTTGCGAAGCTGGCTCTGCTTCAGACCGCTGCCAACGCAGTATGCGGCACCATTGAGGACAAAAAGTCATTCTCTACGTACGCGTCGGAATTGATCCGCTTGATGAAATACACGGATCGTGACGATATTACCGGACAAACGCGTAAAGAGTATGAAGCCATCGCCGCTATTTACGGGGAGCTTCAGAAAAAGCGCCGTCACGTTGATACTACAGATCTGATGGTGGAAATCAATTCCATCATCAGCGAGTATGTGGAAATCGATGACGCGCCGATGATGGTAAAAGAGGAGCCGCGTCGGTTTGACATCAGCGCAATCGATTTTGATCTGCTGCGCCGCGAATTTGCGAAGGTGAAGAAAAAGAATCTTGTGATGAAGGATTTGGAGGAAATCATCCAGCAAAAACTCGACCGGCTGCTGTTCAACAATCCGGATCGTATTGATTATTACGAGCGGTATCAGCAGATCATCACGGATTATAACAGTGAGCAGGATCGTGCTACCATCGAAAAGACCTTTATGGATTTGATGGATCTGGCCAACAGCCTCGACAAAGAGGAACAGCGGTATGTACGCGAGGGCTTCGAGAGCGACGAGGAGCTTTCTCTGTACGATATGCTTTTCCGGGACGATCTCTCCAAAGCGGATATCAAGAAAATCAAGGAAGTGGCCGCAAGTCTTCTGAAAAAGATTAAGGCGAAGATTGCTGAGCTTGACCACTGGACCGATAAGCAGGAAACGAAAGCCGCTGTGGATAATCTGATTCGTGATACGTTGTGGGCCGAGCTTCCGGAGTGCTACGATGAGATTAGCATCTCCGAATACCGCCAGCGCATTTACGAATATGTGTACACGCGGTATAGAGTGGCAGCGTGAAAAATCATATAAAGGAGAACATATATGAACGGCACAGACATCATAACTTTTTTAACGAATAATTTTCCGACTGTAATGTCGACTGTAAGCGCAATCACAGGATCACTGTTTACTGCGATATTTTTAAGACACAATACTTCTGCTAAAGAATTTGAAAAAATAAAGGCAGGACAGTTAAAAGAAGCGGCAGATGAGCTTCTTAAATCTGGAAAAATGACTTATACAGAGTATTACAAAGCAAATAATTTTCTGACTGTTGCAAAAAAAGCAGATGAGTATTATTCGCAAAGTCAGAAAGCACCTGTTGACGAGCCATATGATTTTGATTGGTTTGTTAGATTTTATGAAGCTGTTGGAAATGTCAGTAATGAAGAAATGCAAGAAATCTGGGCAAGAATCTTATCAGGCGAGATTAATCACCCGGGGAGTTTTTCTTTGCGGGCAATCGAGATACTGAAGAATTTGGGACAAAAGGATGCTGAGCTTTTCGGGAAGATTTGTTCTTTTGCAATTAGTTCTGGCGAGCATATATTTGTTCCGTTTTATGAGTCATACCTCGATACATGTGGGATTACATATTCTGAAATAATGCGTTTAGATGAACTTGGGCTCATCAATAGTAACGGAATGCTTCTACTAAAAATGAACGTGTCGCCAGATAATAGTGTCTTGTTTCACAACATTAGGCTCCTTATCACCGCAAAAGCGGCAAAAGAGAATGCTGTCGTAGTCGATATAAAACAATTTCCATTAACAGATGTTGGGCGTGAACTTAGTCGAATCCAAATGATATCTGCACCTGATGAGTGTTTCACCGCCTTAGCACGTGAACTCTCAAAGAATAAAGCAATAACTATTGAATTACACCCGGTGATTAGTATTTCCGGCGATCAGATTCATTACGCCAACAATAATCTTTTAGAAAATGATACTCAGCGGGAATGACTCTCCCATTTTCCCGATTATTATCTAAACAAAAAGGCCACACCTTTGGAGTGATCTCCTCAGATGTGGTCCTTCTGTTTTACCCGCTTGAAGACGTTTCAGACAATGGTTTTTGTGTTATCCCTTATCCGCTCCGCCTTTTGAGCGGTGGTTTTTTTCTGTTATTTTGCCATATTGCTGCGGAAGAATGCGCAGATATCCTGGTTGGCCTGAACCGACTCGGGGAGGTCCGGCTTAATGACATTGAAGACATGCTCCAGGTCGTTGGCGGGACTTACATACTCCTTATACTGATGCGGAATTCCCTTTGCGGTCATGTCCTCGTGGATGGCTTTCGTTACGGGATAGGCGGTGGTGTCGCTCGGTGTTGTGACAAGGAAAACCGGTGGCATTCCTGCCTTGTCAAAGCTCTCATAGGACAAGAGCTTTCGGTCGTTTCGCTTTGCAAAGTCCGGTCCCAGAAGTGTTGTCATTCCTTTAGAGCGGACGTCATTTGCGGTAAAGCTGCCAACGGGGCAAGTGGCAGTTGTTGCGCGGAACCCGGCCGATGGTTTGATTTCCAGATATGCCTGCAGCTCCGGGTCAGTCTGGGCCGCGGTAAAGAGGAGTACGAGGTGACCTCCGGCGGAGTCGCCTGTGAGGAAGATATTGTTGTCGTCGAACCCGTACGTTGCTGCATTCTCATGAATCCATTGAAAGACCCTGGTGATTTCCTGCAGTTCCTGTTTGATTGTCGCCTCGGGAACCAGTGTGTAGTTGATGTTTACGACCCGGAATCCTTGGCTAGCGAAGTACAGGCCGTGCTGGCGATTGATCTTCTTATTACAGCTGACATACGCCCCTCCATGCACTTCCACAATAACTGGGAGCTTCTGTTGCGGGCTTGCCCCTTTTGGAGAATAGACGTCCAACAGGTGATAGGTGTCCTGATCACCCATATAGTTGATGTCATCCATTTCCGTGGAACAGTATGTGGGTGTGTTTTTGGCTTCGGCGTCTTTGTTGTGCTGCATTTGCCATACTCGCATGCCCTGTACCCATACCGGTATGGGCGATTCACTCTTTGACCCCGCCTGCACCGGCACCGCCATAAAGCTCACCAGGAATAGCAGTGAGAGCAGAATTGTTAAAATTCTCTTTTTCATATTTTCCTCCAAATAAAACAAAAGTTTTCAACATGATTATACAATATGGCGAATAGAACTCTCTGAAAAATTTTCATGGAAAAGAAAATGAACAAAAATGCCAAGTTTTCAATCATTGTAGTTGAGACGCGGAAGTCTCAGGAAAAATAAGAGGAGGAACTACCTTGAATAGTAAGAAATTAAGGAAGCGCATTGTCGCCGCCATGATGGCACTTGTGTGTGCACTTTCGGCTGTGGTCTCTGCCAGTGCAGCTAATCTGTCTTCCCTTGCTGGGGACATGTTTAATAGTGCCATTTCCAAGGGTGCAGATGTCGTGAATGCAAAACCGGCAACGGGCTATTGGTCTAAGAATCTGTCCCGTAATGGTCAGACAGCATATAATAAGATTCTAGATGCGGTCCAGAAATATCAATCTTCCGTTAAACTTTCTGATAACCTTACGAGTGAAGAACTGAAAGAAATTCCGCAGATCATTATTAATGAACATCCAGAATTGTTCTATTATGATGTCAAAAAATCGGGAGCAGAAAAATCTTATAATGAAAATGGTTTTGTAGATTCTTACATCTATCATCCTAGCTATATGGACAATTACAAGCAGAAAATATCTGAAGTGGAAAATGCTGCTAACCAGATTCTTGCAAAAGCTCCCCGGAATGGATCAGACTATGACAAAGAGCTTTTTGTCCACGATCAGCTTAGAGATCTTGTTACCTATAAACTTGGAGCAAACAATATCTATAACAGCCTAGTTCAGCATCAGGGCAGTTGTATGGGATACTCCTTTGCAATGCAGTACCTTCTGAATAAGCTGGGTGTTTCTTGCCGTGTCCAGACCGGTCGGGCAACCAGTCCCAAAAAGAAAACACCGGAAGATCATATGTGGAATATCGTAACATTGGATGGAAAAGAATATCTGGTCGATGTGACTTGGGATGACATCATTACAAGCGGTAAAAATTATACTCCGTACCGTTATTTTAATGTCACCAAAGACATGATGAAAGAGACCCATAACCCAAAGAACACTTCCGAATGGAATAATTGTACCAATACTGATCAGGATTGGTATCGTAAGAATGGATATTACTTCACTTCCTGGGCCGATGCCGAAAAAGCCATCCCGTCTATGATTCAAAAACAGGGTGGCGACAAGGGGAAGGTCGTCACATTCCGAATGGCTTCTACCAATATGGCAAAAGATATTGGAAATCACATGAACACTAATGTGCTTGGAAAATATATGGATGGAAAAACCGTTCTTTCGAATCATGAAGGTAGCCTTGGTGCGACCGGATTTGTAATCGTCGGTTAATAAGCTGTTTTGCAAAAAAGAAGCTCCACCTTTGGAATGTTCTAAAGGTGGGGCTTTTTCAGTTATCGAAATGGTTTATATAGAACTTTCCACTCTCAGTGAAAAATTAACTCTATCCATTGAAAGAAGGGATACCATACTGCAGAGAGTGTGGTTGGAGCACTATAAAAATTTTAATTTCAGTTTAAGTTCCCCTTTAATTTCAATTTAGTTACTCCCTCCATAATGTGTCTTGTAAACAGTTGATGCCCCAAAAGCATCAAGTCTGTAAGCAGTATTTAAACATTTTGGAGGTTTGACCTATGAACAAAGTCATTACTAAAATTGCAGCCGTAGCCTGTGCAGGCGTTATGTCCTGCTCCGCAGCCGTAGCTACTTTCGCTAAACCGGCTGGTCCGGCACCGAAAGCCCCGTCAATCACCCAGACTGCACCGGCTAAGAGGGAAGCTCCGAAACCAGCCCCTAAGAAGGATGCACCGAAGAAGGATGCGCCGAAAAAGGACTGCCAGAAGAAACCTGAGCCCAAGAAGGACTGCCCGAAGAAGGGTGACCCGAAGAAGGGCGACCCCAAGAAGGGTAGCCCCAAGAAGGGTGGCCATAAGCACGGTCAGCCGAAGCACGGTGACCAGGAAAAGGGTCCGGCTCCTCGCAAATAAGAATCTGTAAGTAGCACAATAAAAACAAGGCTGCATCGCCAATTCGGTGATGTAGCCTTGCGCTTTTCTATTCAATAATCAATCTACTTTGCTTCCGCAATGGGGGCAGAAATGGGTGCCGGGATCCAGCTTTGTGCCGCAGTATTGACAGAAATTCGGAGTGGTTTCTGCTTCTGGAGTGGATGGCTTTTTCGCATTATCTACGGCAGAGGTAACTTCTTTGGCAATTGCATTGAAATCTGGGGTTTTCAGTGCGTCCTTGACCACATCCCAACGGAACTGGATAAGGCATCCAAGGATGATGGTAAGGCCAGCAATTACACACAGAGTAATGGCAATGCCAATGCTGATGTGTTCATAGGATAGGGCGTTATATCCAAAACCAATCAAATCTTCAAAGGAATCAATGGAGGAAGAGGCACTAAACATAACAACCCAAGTTCCAATATAAGAAGTGTACTTAGCACTCAGTGCTAAAAACAAAATTTCCAGAGCGCTGGCGATGGAGTAGGCGAATGCACCATTACGTTCTTTTTTCCGGACAAGAAAATCAATCTGGAGAAATTCTGTAAAGATGATAAGTACAAAACAGGAAACAAGAAGAAGAATACTAAAAACAAATGTGACGACCATGGAACTGAGAGAACCAGTTCCAATTTTATCAAGCAGCGCCCCATTATCTGCGCAGATAATGGCAGAGAACAGACCATAAAGAAACAGGAGAGCAGCGCTTCCAATATTGAACCAGGAGAGCTGTTTGCTGTCTATCTTGTCTAACTTTTCCATGAATTTCCTCCTTATATACAATGAATTTGTTTTCTAAAATCTATGACCGACGAATGGAGAGAGTGGTTCAATGCCATGCCGCCTGTACATCAGTGAACAATTTCTCCAAGGTTTCAGTCAGATATTGTAGATTGAAAGAAAGAAGGTATCTTCCATGAAGTACTGCACCAAATGTGGTGCCGAATGCGGTGATGAGGAGAAGTTCTGCACCAATTGCGGAGCGAAACTCGAACCCGCCCCGGCACCGAAAAAAATGGAGGGTGAAATTCCCCCCCTGTAAATGATAATGATTCTCAGAAAAAGAAAGTCCCGGTCTGGGTCATAGTTCTGATTGTCGCTCTGATTGTTGTGGCTGCTGTTTTGGCAACTGTGCTTGTTATGCAGAATAAGCAGAAGGCAGAGGTAGAGAGCACTACGGTGGCATCATCTGTAGCAGTAACGCAAGGGGCTCCTTCAGCAACATCCAATGATGGTGGCAATTACCAATATCCGACTGAAGATCAGCTGATACAGCCATATGAGGCAAGCGTCGAGTGTACAGATAAAGTTGAGCAGGATTATGTGAAGTTGAGAAATGGCCCATCGAAGAGTGATGGTAATTTTGATGTGGTTAGAAATTCCCGCGGTGATGAACTTCATATTCCGGACGGAGATTATGTTACGGTAATGAGCAAACCTGTTTCCTATAGCAAAAATACACCTTGGGTCTTTGTTAAGTATACAGACCAGTATGGTAATTCTTATCAAGGCTGGATGAGATACGCTTTTGTTCATGTTCAATAGATAAAACAAGTGCGCTGCAGAACGACTTGTGTTCTGCAGCGCATTATTTTATTAATTTAAAGAACAGCGAGTATCTGCTCCGCCATATACCTGTGCCCATCCGCCGTCGGATGAAAATCTATCTTCTTCGTATCGGCAATGGTCTTGATGTCGCCTGCATTTAAATCAGTCTCCGGAACCGGGGCAAACTTGAGCTTGCCGCCATACTCCTTGGCAAGGGAAGCTTTGTATTCATTCATGGAGTCGTAGTACCACTGGACTAGATCGCCCACCGAGGCGCCGCCAGGTACTTTCCACTGCCGGAATGGGTTGTAGTTGCCAACCGCCACGATCGTGACATCCGGGTTCAGGGTATAAATTCGGTCTACAATGGCTTTGTAGTCTGTCTTCCAGTCGTTCAGGATGTAGGAGAGTGCATCGCGAAGCTGGCCGATCTTATCCAGATTCTCAAAATCGGAGAGAACGCCCATCATCGTGATCATGGAGTCATTCATGCCAATATCCAGCGTGACGAGATCCGACTGGCTCACCGCCACAATATCAGTTTTTCGCTGCTGCTCCATGGTCTGCTGACTGTAGTCGACATCTTCCTTGACGCCTGCCACATTCTTCGTGAGACCGCCGAGTTTATTTTTCGTAATGCTGTCGCCCTCATAGGTCGGATCCAGCAACATCCTCAAGTCCCTGGTCCGAAGACCCGGCTGAGCAAGATAGTTGGTTGTAGTGGCGCCGATGCTGTCCGAAACAATGGCCGGGTAGCTGCCCTCGACCCGCTCGTTCATGACGATATGGCGGTCGCCTTCCTGCTTATCCTTGTAGTCCGGGAGCATGAAGCCGGCGGCAATACTGTCGCCCAGAGACGTATAGACTTTGTATTTCTTTGGCGATGCAGCGCTTGCTGCGAAAGAGAACACCGTTGCTGTCATTACCAGCGCCAGCAGCACGGAAATCCATTTTCTTATTGTGTGTTTCATGGGATTCCTCCTCAGAATATTGGAATATAACTTATTATCATATTCTGAGAAGATAAAATGAACATAAAATAAATGGTCTATGATTTCTTTCACTAATTAGGAAACCGAGCTGGAGGGCATCATAAATACAATCAGGCTCTTTTGCGGGTGGAACATCTCTTTCCGATGCTTCTGCCCGTATTTTTCCGCCTTGCCGCTCATGGTACGGCCGTGGGAACCATCTGCCTTTACATCCATAGTGTTGGCGTAGACCCAGCGCATGTAACTGTCCGGAAACTGCTTGTCCATGAGGACGTCAAACTGATTCTTGGGGGGCTCTCCGGCGCGACGAGAGTTGAATCGCGCACTGGCAAAACAGGAGATAATACAGTCATAGACGAAGAAGACAAACAGGATCCAGAACAGGACCTTGCCGACCTTTTTCGGAATCTTTGCGACCAAGCGGTCCGAAACCGGGTAGATGACCTTTGCCCAGAGGACGCCCAGAGCGCCCCAAAACAGGGAATAGTAGAGGCAGATGCGGCCGTTGATGTTCAAAGGCATATTGGAGTAGTTCCACGCCGTCGTGCCGAACACGAATTCCTGACCCCAGGACATGACATATTCGGCGATGGACATCCAGAAAAATGCCTTGAGGAAGACCTTCCAAACAGGTTTATGGGCGTCTTTGTGGAGAAAAATCGTAAGAATCAGGGCGCCGAATCCCTCGGCCAGGGAAAAAGGACCATACACGAGGGAGGTTCGGTTTTCCCAGTAACCATTGCTAAAGCGGCAGTAGAGGACCTCAATGAGAGACCCAATGAGGCTGCCGAGGAAGAGCATGAGGAAGAGCTTGTAAGGGCTGAGCTGTTCGGGATCTCCCGCATCATAAAAGTGTTCCTTGAAGTGTTGCCAACGCTCTCCGCGGGACGCTTTTTTCTTCTCTTCCATAGCTCGCTCCTCCTTTCTGACTGTCATCATTATATCATTATGAAGGGTATACAGCAAATCGCCCAGATTTGACCGGCCGTTTGACATAAACATACAACTGTGTTAGAATCCATCAAAGTATTGTTGGCGCAATCTTGTATTTATTACGGGCCAACAATACTTTTTTTGCTTTTTTAGGAGAGGATGTTTGAATTTGATTGAATTTCAACATGTTTCCAAGTCGTTTAAGGAGAATACGGTGCTGCGGGACCTCAACTTTGAGATTCCCGAGGGGAAACTCACCGTCCTGATTGGTCCCAGCGGGTGTGGAAAGACCACGACGCTGAAGATGATCAACCGCCTGATCCGTCCGACTGAGGGAAAGATCCTCATTGACGGAAACGATATTGAGACGGTGGATAAAGTGGAACTGCGCCGCAGTATGGGCTATGTAATCCAGCAGGGTGGTCTGTTTCCCCATATGACGGTGCGGCAGAATATTGAGATTATTGAGAAACTGGAAGATATCCCGGAAGAGGATCGTGCTGCGAGAACCTCAGAGCTCATGGATATGGTAGGGCTACATGATACGGATTTTCTAGACCGTTATCCGCGGGAACTCTCCGGAGGACAGCAGCAGAGGATTGGCGTTGCCCGTGCCTTTGCCACTAACCCGGATATTATTCTCTTTGATGAGCCGTTCTCAGCTTTGGATCCCATAACACGGGGCTCGTTGCAGGATCAGCTCCTGGAGATCCAGGAAAAAGAGGCCAAGACCATGGTGTTTGTGACCCACGACATGGATGAGGCCATCAAGATTGCGGATGAGATCTGTATTATGCACGACGGCAGAATCGTACAATTTGATACGCCAGAGCAGATTCTCCGCCATCCTTCCGACGACTTTGTCGTGGATTTCATCGGTCCTAATCGGATATGGAGCAACCCGGAGTACCTGAAAGTTCGGGATTTTATGCTCCCCGATCCGGTGGTCTGCCATAAACAGATGCCGGTGACAGGCTGTATTCGCCTTATCCGAACCAAACATGTGGATTCCGTCTTCGTTGTGGATGAGGAACAGAAATTCCTTGGGATAGTGGATCGCCGCTCCTTTACCAGTGATCACCGGTCGTTCTGGACCGCAGCGGATGTCATGATGGAGCCGGACTTTACCGTAAATGTGGATGACTCCATTATGAGTCTGTTGGAAAAGGCTTCCAGCTTTGAACAGACTCGGCCCATTCCAGTATTGGATGACAATGGGACCCTTTGCGGAATTATGACCAGCAGTGTGCTGATCTCACTTCTTAGCCGGCAGTACCTCAGCAGTGAGGACAGTATGGCAGAGGGAGGACTTGCATGAGCGCTTTCGGACAGTACATCGCCACCCATGGGGACCAAATCCTGCAGTTGACGCTGGAACATATTGAGATGACCGCCATCGCCGTGGGTATCTCCATTTTGGTCGGAGTTCCCATCGGAATATTGATCAGTTACGTCAAAGGCCTGAATAAGCCGGTTTTGGGTATTGCCAATGTGGTACAGGCCATTCCAAGTATGGCACTGCTCGGTCTGTTTATTCCTCTGTTCGGAATAGGAAAACTACCGGCCATTGTCATGGTCATCATCTTTTCCCTGCTGCCAATTATCAAAAACACCTACACCGGAATATCCAGTGTGGATCCGCTCTCCGTGGAGTCCGGACGCGCCATAGGACTGAACCGCTGGCAGATACTCTGGAAGGTTCGGCTCCCCATGGCACTTCCTGTTATTATGGCGGGAATTCGTATTTCCGCGGTCACGGCCGTCGGTACGATGACCATGGCCGCCTATGTGGGTGCTGGAGGACTTGGATATCTGATTTTCGCCGGTATCCGTACCGTCAACAATATCCAGATTCTTGCAGGCGCAATTCCCTCTGCACTCCTGGCACTTTTGGTGGATCTTCTCATTGGAACCATTGAACGCCTTGTGACCCCGGTGAGCCTCCAGAAAGATTTTGCCAAGACGACGCCGAAGTCCCGGAAACATAGAAAGGTTCGTGATATTGTAGGCCTCGTCATTTCCATTCTTCTGATTATCGCCATTGTCATTGGAAGCACCGTTGGTAATGCTGCTCCCGGTGGCAAGCAGATCACCTTTGGAGCTAAGGATTTCACAGAGGAAGATGTTCTCATGAATGTCTACTCGGATTACATTGAGGAAAAGACAGACATCCATGTCCGCAGAAAACCCGACCTCGGAGGAAGCGAGGTGGCCTATGAGGCCCTGAAGCAGGGCTCCATTGACGCTTATCCCGAATATACGGGAACACTCTATGGCAGTATCTATAAACATGGCGGAACACCGCAGAATCGGCAGCAAATTCATGAGATCATTACAAAGGATGCCGCCAAGGACGGCCTGACACTTTTGAATGAGACCCCCTGCAACGACACCTATACTCTATCGGTGCGAAAGGATACTGCAGAGAAATATCATCTGCGTACCATAGAAGACCTTGCCAAGGTATCTGGTAATATGAGACTGGGATCTACCATAGAATTCCTTAATCGCCAGGATGCCATGCTGTCCGTCCAGAAGAAATATCCGGAGCTGCACTTCAAAAAGACCGTTGCTATTGATAACTCTCCGCGATACACCGCTCTCATGAACAACGAAGTGGATGTTATAGATGCATTCTCCACCGAGGGCCTTCTTCTGAAATATCCCATCACGGTTCTGCAGGACACGCGGCACGCCTTCCCGGCATATTATGTGGTTCCGTGCTTCTCCGCGGCTACGCTGAAAAAATATCCGGAGCTTGCGAAGGTCTGTAATGAGCTCTCGCCCCATCTCACGGAGTCCGCTGTCATGAAGATGAATTATCAGGTCGATGTGGAGGGAAAGGACCCCGAGGCTGTTGCCCATGCTTTTTTGGTGGAAAACCATCTGATCAAGGCATAAAAGAACACCGCCGGCCAGAATTTGGTCGACGGTGTTTTTGTCTTTTCTTCAGCTCTGCGATGCAGCTTTCGGTGTCATTTCCGGAGTGATCTCGTTTTTCCAGTTGGAATACTTGATTCCCTTGACATGGTTGAAAGGCCAGTAGATATAAACCACTTTCGCAGTAATCTTGTCTCGCGCCACATATTTGTTGTACCAGAAGCGGGAGTCCAGACTGTCGTTGCGGTTGTCACCCATCATGAAGTAGTGGTTGGCGGGCACCTTGAATACTCCGTCACCGCTATTTGTGGGAGTGGTGTCAGTAAATTGGCAAAAATTGTCGGGGAGAGGGGTCTTGCTGCCGTTGATGTAGACCTTTCCATTTTTGACAAGTATGGTGTCTCCGGGAAGACCGATAATACGTTTGACAAAGTACTGGGACTCGTCATCCGGATATTTGAAAATGACGATATCAAAGCGCTCCGGGTCTTTATTTTTGTAGGCGAGGCGGTTGCCGATGACCCGGTCATGGGTCATGAGGGTGGTCTCCATGGACTCAGACGGGATTTTTGCGTTGATGAGTACCGTGGAATTCAACACAAAGAGAACCGCACATGCTATAATAAACACAAGCACGTCCCGGAGAAATTCCTTTCCCGAACTGCTCTTTTTTTTCTCTTCAGAGGTCTCGTCCTGTTTCTTGACCTTTGTTTCCTCACTCATGGAATGTATGGCTCCTTTCGGATAACATTTAATTAAAGTCATATCATTCTACGTCATGTGTGTCGCATCTGTCTACTTATAAATTCCATCATTCATCGAATTTTCAAAAAACTGTAATTTTTATAAAGGGGAAAGCCATTGAAAGACAATGTCATCATCACTCTGAAGGACATCTCTGTCGCCTTCAACGGTCAGCAGATCTTGAAGAATCTCAACCTGCAGATCAAGGACGGGGAGTTTGTCACCATCCTCGGTCCATCCGGGTGTGGAAAGACCACAACGCTGCGTATTATTGCCGGCTTTCAGGAGCCGGACTCCGGTACGGTCCTGTTCGGCGACAAGGTCATGAACAGTGTTCCTGCGCACAAACGAAAGGTCAATACCATTTTCCAACGATACGCTCTTTTTCCTCATCTGAATGTCTATGACAACATTGCCTTTGGCCTGCGGGTCCAGAAAAAGAAAGAGCGGGAAATAAAGCCAATAGTCAACCGCATGCTGGACCTCGTGGACTTGAAAGGATTTGAGCGTCGCACTATTGATTCTCTATCAGGCGGTCAGCAGCAGCGTGTCGCCATTGCACGTGCCCTTGCGGTGGATCCGAAGGTCCTTTTGTTGGACGAGCCCTTAAGCGCCCTTGACCTGAAACTCCGGAAGGACATGCAGAAGGAATTGAAGGAAATTCAGCAGTCTCTTGGCATTACCTTTATCTTTGTCACCCATGACCAGGAGGAGGCCCTGTCCATGTCGGACAAGGTCGTCGTCATGGACAGCGGTGAAATCCAGCAGATCGGTACACCCATCGACATCTACAACGAACCGGTCAACGCCTTTGTGGCCGACTTTATTGGAGAGTCAAATATCCTGGACGGTATCATGGTTCGTGACCGCCTCGTCCGCATAGATGGCAAGGACTTTCCATGTGTGGACACCGGTTTTGGGGAAAACAAACCGGTGGACGTCGTCATTCGCCCCGAGGATATCATTGTGGTTCCTCCGGAAGAGGGAATATTAACTGGAAAAGTTACCATGGTTACCTTCAAGGGTGTCCATTTTGAGATCATCGTGGATGTCGACGGCTTCAAATGGATGATCCAGTCCACAGAACAGAGTTTTGTAGGGGACATCATCGGTCTCACCGTAGACCCTGACAATATCCAGATCATGAAGAAATCCAAGTATTCCGACCTCTACGGGGACTACTCCAGCTTCTCCAACGAAATGGACTACATTTCTGACGCCTCCGTGGACCTCACGGAAATGGAGGAAGAGGATGACAAAGGAGGGGTTCTTTGAAAAATAGAACGGCTCTCTCGGCACCCTATTCCGTCTGGATGATCCTCTTTATTGTTGTCCCGCTCCTCATAGTCGTCTACTATGCCCTTACAGGTCCGGATGGCTCCTTTACCTGGGACAACATGAGGGGACTCAGCCATTACACTGACACCATTCTCCGTTCCGTCTACTATGGAATGCTGGCTACTGCCATCTGCCTTGTCGTCAGTTATCCTTTGGCGTACTTCTTTACGAAGACCAAAGCTTCGACTCAGGGCATTCTTGTCATGCTTATCATGATTCCCATGTGGATGAACTTCATTCTTAGGACCTACTCCATCATGGTTCTGTTTGAAGACACGGGAATCATCAACAATATGCTCCGCGGTATGGGACTGGATCCGGTCCATATGATCAATACCTCTGGTGCTGTTATTTTTGGTATGGTCTACAACTATGTTCCATTCATGGTCCTGCCGCTCTACACCTCGCTTTCAAAACTGGATTACAAATATGTGGAGGCGGGGAGAGACCTGGGTGCCAACGGATTCCAAATCTTCAAGGATGTCATGCTCCCCATGACAAAATCCGGTATCATCTCCGGCATCACCATGGTTTTCGTCCCATCTGTCAGCACATTCTATATCTCTCAGAAGCTGGGCGGCGGCGGATACACGCTCATTGGTGACGTCATTGAACTCCAGTTCCAGACAGCCTATAACTACCATCTTGGAGCATCCATTTCGCTGCTCCTCATGGTCCTTATCCTAATCTGCCTGGCAATTATGAACCGCTTTGGCGGCAGTGAAGACGGGGAGATGGTCATATGATGAAAAAACTTAGCATCCCCGGAAAAATATATCTCATCCTGTTCTTTATTCTTCTCTATACACCTCTTATCGTCCTGTTCCTGTTCTCTTTCAACGCCTCAAACAGTACCAGTGTTTTTACTGGTTTCTCGGTTCGCTGGTATCAGGAACTGTTCCGGGACGAGGCGACCATTGCCGCATTTAAAAACACGGTCGCTCTCGCGGTGCTCTCATCGGTTATCTCTACTATCCTGGGAACAGCTGCCGCGGTGGGCTTTCACTATTCCCGCAGCAAGTTCTATAAGCGCAGTATGATGACGGTTACCAATATTCCCATGATGAACCCGGACATTGTCACGGGTATCTCCATGATGCTTCTGTTTGTCTTTGCCGGAACCCTCTTCCATATGCGTGGTGTCCTCGGATTTGGCACCATGCTCATTGCCCATATCTCGTTCCAGCTTCCCTATATCATCTTAAATATCCTTCCGCGGCTCAACAGCCTGGATGTGTATTTGACGGAGGCTGCGGAGGATCTGGGTTGCACTCCATCGCAGGCCTTCTTTAAGGTCACTCTCCCACAGATCCGTTCCGGAATCTTTGCCGGCGCCATCATGGCCTTTACGCTTTCTCTGGACGATTTCGTCATCAGCTACTTTGTCAGCGGGCCCACGTTCCAGACTCTGCCCATCCGCATCTACTCCATGACAAAAAAACGTGTCACTCCGGACATGTACGCCCTGTCGACACTCATATTTTTGTTCATGCTTATTCTCCTCATTCTTATCAATGTTATCCAGAGTGACAAACATGCAGAGCGAAAAGAGAAACGCCGTAACCGCAGGGAACTGAAAAAAGCACAGGAGGCGGTGGAATGAAAATATCAAATATCCGCCGAATAGCCTCATCTTTGCTAGCTACACTATTGTTTTTTGTGTGGACGGCGGTTCCTGCAATGGCTGCCTCAAAAAAGGATTACCCAATCAATGAAAACTACTATAGAAACAATCCATACCGGGGAACGACCTTGAATGTCTACAACTGGGGTGAGTATATTTCTGACGGAAGCGAGGGGAGCCTGGACGTCAACAAGGAGTTTGAACGTCTCACTGGAATCAAAGTAAATTACACAAACTTTGACAGCAACGAGGACATGTATGCCAAACTCAAAAGCGGGGGAGCATCCTATGATGTCATTATTCCTTCGGATTATATGATCCAGCGGCTTATTCAGGAGGGTATGCTGAATAAAATCAATATGTCCAACGTTCCGAACTTCCGGTACATCGCCCCGGAATATAAGGGCATGTACTACGACCCGAAGAATGAGTATACGGTTACCTATAACGTGGGCTATGTTGCCCTTATCTATAATAAGAAGCTTGTGAAGGAACGGCCCGACAGCTGGAGTGCCCTCTGGGACCCTCAGTACAAGGGTATAATCCTAATGTTCAATAACCCCCGGGACGCCTTTGCCATTGCCCAGTCCCTGCTTGGCCAAGACTATAACACTACGGATCAGAAGGACTGGAATGCCGCCTATCAAAAGCTGGTGGAACAGAAACCATTGGTGCGCTCGTATGCCATGGATGAAGTCTTCAACATCATGGAGAGCGGTGCGGCTGCTCTGGCGCCTTACTATGTGGGGGACTACTTCATTATGAAGGAGAACAATCCAGATCTCGGCGTGGTTTTCCCGAAAGAGGGGGCCAATATTTTTGCCGATGCCATGTGTATTCCGAAGACGGCACAAAATCAGGGGGCAGCGGAACTCTATATCAACTTCATGGAGGAGCCGCAGGTGGCTCTGGCCAATGCCGAGGAAATCTGTTATGCGACCCCGAATATGGCGGTCCGGAATATGGAGGAATATACGTTCCAGGGCAACCGGATCCTTTACCCGGGGGAGAAGGTTCTTGCTAAGGATCAGTACTTCCATAATCTTCCGGGAAATATCCAAACTTTGATGAGTACCTATTGGAGTGACCTAAAGATAGATGGCAACTCCAATCTGTCTATATATGTAGGTCTCGGCTGCTTTGCGGCTCTGTTTCTTGCCATGGGAATACACCATGTTGTAAAGAAAAAAAGCCGTGAAAAATATTACGATTGATATTGACAACCCTTAAAACCGTGAATATAATTAATATCGTTGCGTGAGAGGCAATCGCCTCCCACGAGACCTGCGAGAGTGGCGGAATTGGCAGACGCGCACGTTTGAGGGGCGTGTTCTTCACGGAGTACGGGTTCAAGTCCCGTCTCTCGCACCAGGTTCTCCGAAGCGTATGCTTCGGAGAATATTTTGAAGAAATTCAAAGAGGTCTCGGTGCGCACAGAAAATTAAACATGTATGCGAGAGTGGCGGAATTGGCAGACGCGCACGTTTGAGGGGCGTGTTCTTCACGGAGTACGGGTTCAAGTCCCGTCTCTCGCACCATGGCTCTTCGAGGCGTATGCTTCGGAGAGTTTTTTCTATATATAAATGTAATAAATCGCCCGGGGGGAACGGATGTCACAGAAAGTTTAACGGACAGATGCTTTCCTAACCCTCTGGGAAATGGTAAGATAATATCAATATAGAGTGTTTTGGGGTAAAAATCATGAGTAATACACGCCGAAAACCAAACAGAAGAGGACGCAGATTATCGCAGAGCCCGGAGAATATCCGCAAGCGCCGCCGCTTTTACACGATCTGTGTCCTCTTTATCGTTGTTCTGATCATTATCATTGCCGCTGCCAGTGGGCACAAGGATAAGGAGCCGGTGAGCACAGGCCCCGCCAAGGTGCCGACAAAGACCGTAACACTGGCCCCCGCCGAACTGAATGGCAAATGGGGTTACATTGACAAGTCTGGCAAGACAATTATTCAGTTTACTTTTGATAAGGCACAGCCCTTTGGGCCCAACGGCCTGGCTGCGGTCAAGAACAGCGAGGGGAAGTGGGGGTACATCCACACAGACGGCTCCTACGCCATTTCCCCCACATTTGAGTCGGATGCCTACGGCAACTCTCCCATCGGGGACTTTACCGCTTCCGGCCTTGCCCCAGCCCGAAATGGCGAGGGGAAATACGGCTTTATCAACGCTTCCGGCAAATATGTTATCCCGGCGGACTATGATTCCGTTCGCCAGTTTGCAGACAACGGACTGGCTGCGGTCTCGCAGAATGGTCTCTGGGGTTACATCAATACCCATGGCAAAATGGTTCTTCCCTGCAAATACTCTGACGCCGGAGACTTTGGCTCCAATGGACTGGCGCCCATCAAGGCTGGTTCCAGCTCTTTCTACAGCTACATTGACAGTTCGGGAAAAGAGGTCATTCAGGCCCAGTTCAAACAGGCGTATCCGTTCCGCAATGGCCTGGCTGCAGTACAGACATCGAGCGGTGTCTGCAAGTATATTGATAAGACCGGCATTCCTGTCTCCACAAAGATTTTTGGTTTCCTGCGCGGAGGCCATGGTTCCAGCTCTTATTATCTCGGCAGCTTCGCAAAGAATGGCCTTTGCCCGGCAACGAGCGGCAGCGGTCTCAGCGGTTATATTGGCCGGGACGGCGTATTCTCCATTGAGGAGCAGTTCTACCGCGTGGACAACTTCTCCGACAGCGGACTGGCTGCCATTGAGACGAAAGAATACAAGTGGGGCTTCATTGACCGCACGGGTCAGACCGTCATCTCTCCGCAGTATGAGGATGTCGGAAGCTTCAGCACTGTGACCATTCGTGCCTGACAGGAGGAATCAAATTGGCGAAACGAACCCTGGAGGAAATGCTCTACGGCTCTGAAAATGAGCAGAAGACATCATCTCCCGGCGGAAAAAAGGGGAGGCGGCAGCCGTTTACCCCTCAGGAGAAGAGACGGCTAGCCGTACTCTGGACCGTACTTATTGTCTGCCTTGCCGGGTTTATTCTCTGCATTGTCGTCCTAGTCACGAAGAACCCGCTGAAGGATGACCCGAAGCCCAGCCAGACCCTGGCGCCGGCGTACAGTTACAGTTATAACTATGATTACAGTCAGACGGCAGCAAGTCAGGAAACCGTACCGGAACTGCAAACTGTTCCCGAACAGCAGACCGTTCCGGAAACAACAGGAGGATATTATTAATGAAATTTTTTCTAGATACCGCGAATGTCGACGACATCCGTGAGGCCAATGATATGGGCATTATCTGCGGTGTGACCACCAACCCCTCCCTCATTGCCAAAGAGGGGAGAGACTTTGGAGAGGTCATCCGGGAAATTGCCGCCATTGTAGACGGTCCCATTTCCGGTGAGGTGAAAGCCACGACCCTGGACGCTGAGGGCATTATTCAGGAGGCAAGAGAAATTGCCGCCATCCACCCCAACATTGTCGTGAAAATTCCCATGACTGCGGAAGGCCTCAAAGCCATTAAGGTTCTCTCCAAAGAGGGCGTCAAGACAAACTGCACTCTTATCTTCTCTGCAAACCAGGCGCTTCTCGCAGCACGTGCCGGTGCGGACTATGTCTCCCCGTTCCTCGGTAGACTAGATGACATTGGAACGCCTGGTATTGAGCTTGTCCGTCAGATTTCGGCTATCTTTAAGACGGCAGGGGACATTGAGACGGAAATTATTGCCGCTTCCATTCGCAACCCTGTCCATGTCACAGACTGTGCTATTGCCGGTGCCGATATTGCCACGGTTCCCATGAAGGTCATCCGCCAAATGATCCACCATCCGCTGACCGACGCGGGAATCATCAAGTTCCAGGAGGACTCCAAGGCATAAGCGGTAGTTAGCGTCCTGTAAATCCGAATACTCTGTTATAATGGCAAGTGGTGATACTTCAATGTGGATACTACTTGCCTTTCTCTCTGCCCTCTTTGCCGGAGTTACATCCATCCTGGCAAAAATCGGCATTCAACATTCTGACTCCACCGTGGCCACGGCCATTCGGACTGTTGTGGTTCTGATTCTGTCCTGGGTTATCGTTTTTATTGTCGGGTCACAGACCACCATTCCACAGATTGACGGCAGGGCTTGGCTTTTTCTAGTGCTCTCGGGGCTTGCAACGGGGGCTTCCTGGCTCTGCTACTTCCGAGCCCTGCAGCTTGGCAATATCAACAAGGTTGTTCCCATAGACAAGAGCAGCACTGTCCTTGCCATGCTATTGGCGTTTATTTTCCTAGGAGAGCAGATTACCTGGCTCAAAGGTCTATGTATGGCCGCCATTGCCGTGGGAACCTATCTTATGATTGAGAAAAAGCCAGCTTCGGAAACGGTTCCCGCAAGTGGCGACGCCGCAGCGAATACGCAGAAGTCAAAACACAGCAAAGGTTGGCTCTTCTATGCGCTGCTTTCCGCTGTCTTTGCAGCATTGACCTCTATACTCGGGAAAATCGGAATTGACGGGGTAGAGTCCAATTTGGGCACCGCCATCCGTACTGCCGTCGTGCTGGTCATGGCATGGGTCATGGTGCTCGTTACTGGTAAGACCGGAAAAATCAAGGAAATTCCAAGAAGGGAACTCTGGTTCATACTTCTAAGTGGACTCACGACAGGGGGCTCCTGGCTCTGCTATTACCGTGCCCTAAAGGACGGACAGGCCAGTGTCGTCGTTCCCATTGATAAACTCAGTATTCTTGTAACTATTTTATTCTCCTATATTGTGTTCCATGAAAAGCTCACAAAGAAGTCGGGCGCGGGCCTGCTCCTCATTGTGGCGGGGACCCTTGGAATGCTTGTTCAAGTGTAGGGGAGAAAAGGGGAAATGAAATATGGCAGCATTTGACCGTGTTGCCTCCGGAATTCCGGAGATGGATGGGGCGCTGGACAATATCCGGCTGGGGGACAATGTGGTCCTACGGGTCTCGGATCTTGATTCCTTCCGTACCTTTGCGGTGAAATTTACCGAACAGGCTATTCGAGACCATAGGAATATCACTTATGTGCGATTTGCGGATCACCCTCCGCTTATACCCGATTATCCCGAAGTGAAGACTGTCTGCATTCCACTCAACAATCGCTTCGAGCAGTTTACTGTGACCATTCACGACCTCATCACCAAAGAGGGGAAAGGCGCATTTTTTATCTTTGACTGCCTCTCGGAACTGCAGACGGCATGGGCCACAGACCTTATGATGGGGAACTTTTTCCGTCTGACCTGCCCCTATCTCTTCCAACTGGATACCGTGGCGTGGTTCCCCATTATCCGCGGGAAACATTCCTCTGAGGCTATTGCTCGAATCCGGGACACCACCCAGCTGTTTCTGGATGTCTTCTCCGGTGAATCGGAAATCTATGTGCGGCCTCTCAAAGTCTGGAACCGGGAATCCGCCACCATGTTCCTTCCGCACCGGTATGATCCGGAGGACCAGACATTCCGACCCATCATGGGAGGTGTTCAGAGCAGTCGTTTCTACCGGGCAATGAATGAACAGCTCCGCGCCTCGGCCGACCTCAACACTGACAGCTGGGACCGCTTCTTCCAGAGCACCCAGCTTCTCTATGAAAACGGAGCCGATGTCAGCGACGCCTGTGACAAGATGTGCCGCATCATGCTGACCCGAGATCTCCGCATGCGGAAACTCATCCATGAGAACTTTCTCCCGCAGGACTACTTTGATGTCCGCTCCCGGATGATCGGGACCGGCCTCATCGGCGGAAAGGCCTGTGGTATGCTGACGGCTCGGAAAATCATTGAGCGGAACCGGCCGGATCTGGCGGCGCGTTTGGAACCACATGACTCGTTCTATATTGGCTCCGATGTCTTCTATTCCTATCTCGTTGACAACGGTCTGTGGGGTCTTCGCCTAAAGCAGCGCTCTGCGGAGGGATATTTTTCCGCGGCCGGGGAAATGTCGGATGCCCTTGCAGCCGGTAAATTCTCCCACAACCTGGAGGAACAGTTCAGCCGGGTCCTGGAATATTATGGACAGGATCCTTGCATAGTGCGTTCCAGTTCCATTCTCGAAGATGGATTCGGCAACGCCTTTGCCGGAAAATATGAGTCGGTCTTCTGCTCTAACAGCGGTACCATGGAGGAACGCCTCCGGGAATTTGAGGATGCCATCCGTACTGTCTATCAGAGCACCATGAGCAGAGCTGCTCTGGAATACCGCAAACGCCGCGGGCTGGACCGCCGAGATGAGCAGATGTCACTCCTTGTCCAGCGTGTCTCTGGTTCCCGTTATGAGGAGTATTTTCTGCCATCGGCTGCCGGTGTCGGATACTCCATGAGTCCCTATCATTTTGATGCCTCCGGAAACGCGACAGAGGGAGGCATGCTGCGCCTTGTTATGGGCCTTGGAACGGCAGCTGTGGACCGGGAGAGGGGATCTTACCCGAGAATCGTGGAGTGCAGCCACCCGGAAAAGACACGGGGCACCACTAGCGCAGAGCGACATCAGTACTCCCAGCAGGCCATTGACGCCGTCAATACGAAAACCGGTCATGTGGATTCCCTCAATGTTCCATGGGCGGAAAAGAACCTTCCGGAAGGACAGCTGCGGCTTCTTCTGTCCCATGACTTCGATGCGGAGTCCCAATTCCTGAATCGCGGACAGCGAAGAAAAATCCGCTATGTCTCCTGCGATGGCATTGTAGAAAACAAACAGCTCATGGACGACCTGCGAGACATGCTCGCCCTCATCCAGGAGAAGTACGAGTATCCGGTGGACACGGAATTCACCATCAACCTTACGGACAGCGGAGAATATGTAATTGATCTGCTGCAGTGCCGCCCTCTCCAGACCGAGCAGGAAGGGGAGAGCGTTGTCGTTCCCGGCGTCGAGGAAGACAACGTGTTCCTCGAGAGCCGTGGTGCCTCTATGGGTGTCTCCCGGGAAATTGACCTTGACTGTATTGTTATCGTGGACCCAGTGGCATACTATAATATGCCATACGCAGAGAAGTATTCTGTGCGCAACGCAGTAGGTGCGGTGAACTGGGCATTCCGTGGAAAGGGGAAGCATCTCATGCTGCTTGCCCCGGGCCGACTCGGCACATCGTCTCCGGAGCTGGGTGTCCCGACGTCTTTTGCCGACATCAGTGAGTTTGACTGCATTGCCGAGGTGGAGGAGCAGAGCGCGGGATACGATCCCGAACTCTCCTACGGAAGCCACATGTTCCAGGACCTCGTCGAGGAGAATATCCTGTATACGGCAGTTTTCCGAAGTGGCGAGAGACAATATTATCCCGGGCGATTCACCTCTTATCCCAACCTCCTAACTCGTTATTACGCAGAAGGGGAGAAGCTCTCGGATATCGTCAGAGTCTATTGCTTTGATGAAAATAAGCCGAAACTCTATTATGATATGGTAAGCGGTCATCTGTTGGTGACGGCGGAAAGATAGAGGAAAAGCCGGTCCGTTTTTATGCGGGCCGGCTTGTGTTTTAATAAAAATAAAAATGATCTGCTGCTATGAACAACAGACCATTTTCATGGTGCGGATGACGGGACTTGAACCCACATGAACTCGCGTTCACTAGAACCTGAATCTAGCGCGTCTGCCAATTCCGCCACATCCGCATATGTGATACCTGTGGCGCGGTACTCCAATAATATATCACAGCGCCCACGTGCATGCAAGGGGAAATTTGGCGAATTTTTTAATTGAAACGGGGCTCTGCATGTGATAAAATAATCTTCACATACAATGATGTAGTGCGTGGCAATGGGGTCACAGGGTCTGCCCAATTTGGGCAGGTCCTGTGACTCTTTTGCTTTTTGTTAATTTTGGAGGGAGTGTTGGTCTTCATGGAAAACACCTTGTACGATCCCCGGTTTGAGCATGATGCATGTGGTATCGGAACCGTAGTCAGTATTAAGGGAGTTGCCTCTCGTAAGATCGTCGACGACGCATTGAAAATCGTCGAGAAACTGGAACACCGCGCCGGTAAGGACGCCAAGGGCGAGACCGGAGACGGTGTCGGTATCATTGTGGCCATGCCACATGACTTTATGAAGAGTGCCGCCAAGGAAATTGGCATCACTCTGGGCGGCCCGCGCAGCTATGGCGTCGGCATGTTCTTTTTCCCGCAGGACAACCTCAAGCGTGCTCAGGTCAAGCGCATGTTTGAAATCATCACGGAAAAAGAGGGCTTGAAGTTCCTCGGCTGGAGAAAGGTCCCCACTTGCCCGGATATCCTCGGTGAGAAGGCCCTCTCCAAAATGCCCTATATTGAGCAGTGCTTCATTGAGAAGCCGGAGGATGTCAAAGAAGGTCTCGACTTTGACCGCATGCTCTATGTGGTCCGCCGTGAGTTTGAACAGAGTAATGAGTCCACTTATGTGGCCTCTCTATCCAGTCGTACCATTGTCTATAAAGGAATGTTCCTTGTGGGACAGCTCCGTAAATTCTATAAGGATCTGCAGTCCGATAACTTTAAGTCGGCTATTGCCATGGTTCACTCCCGCTTCTCCACAAACACCAATCCCAGTTGGAGACGTGCCCACCCGAACCGCTTCATTCTCCACAACGGTGAAATCAATACCATCCGTGGCAACGTCGACCGTATGAACGCCCGTGAGGAGACCATGGAGACCGACTTCCTCAACGAGTACAGCGACAAGATTCTGCCAGTCATCAACGGATATGGCTCTGACTCCGCCATGCTGGACAACTCCATTGAGTTCCTAGTCATGAATGGAATGGAGCTTCCTCTAGCCATGATGATCTGTATTCCCGAACCCTGGATCTCTGACGATACCATGAGTCGCGAGAAAAAAGATCTCTATCATTATTATTCCACTATGATGGAGCCTTGGGACGGTCCGGCATCCATCCTGTTTACCGACGGCGACCAGGTTGGCGCAATACTCGACCGAAACGGCCTCCGTCCTTCCCGTTACTATATCACCGACGATGACATGCTCATCCTCGCCTCCGAGGTCGGTGTTCTCGACATTGACGAGTCCCACATTGTCAAGAAATCCCGTCTTCAGCCTGGCAAAATGCTTCTTATTGACACAAAGAAGGGTCGCCTTATTGCCGATAATGAGCTGAAAGAATACTATGCCAATCGTGCTCCCTACGGTGAGTGGCTTGACATGCATCTGGAAAAACTTTCAAATCTTCCAATTCCGAACAAGAAGGTGGAGACCTACACCCAGGAGGAGCGAGACCGTCTCTACAAGGCATTCGGCTACTCCTATGAGGATGTGTTCCAGACCATTCTTCCCATGGCTCAGAATGGCGGTGAGCCCATTGTTGCAATGGGCGTCGACATTCCGCTTGCCGTCCTTTCCGACAAACACCAGCTTCTCTTCAGCTATTTTAAGCAGCTGTTTGCGCAGGTAACGAACCCGCCCATTGATGCTATCCGTGAGGAAATTGTCACGGACACCCACGTCTATGTCGGTTCAGACGGCAACCTCCTTCAGGAGGCACCGGAAAACTGTAGCGTGCTGGAAATTGAGAACCCCATTCTCACCAGTGTCGACCTGTTGAAGATAAAGAACATGAATCGCCCCGGTTTCAAAGTTGAGACCATTTCGCTTCTGTTCTACAAGACAACGTCCCTGAAAAAGGCTGTCGACCATCTCTTTGTCGAGTGCGACAAGGCTTATAAGAACGGCGCCAACATCATCATCCTGTCCGACCGTGGCGTGGATGAGAACCATGTCGCCATCCCGTCTCTTCTTGCGGTATCTGCCATTGAGCAGCACCTCATCCGCAATAAGTGCCGTACCGCTGTCTCCATTATTCTGGAGTCCGCAGAGCCCCGTACCGTCCATCAGTTTGCAACTCTGCTTGGCTATGGTGCCCGTGCTGTCAACCCGTATCTGGCACAGGACTGCATTGAGGAGTGCATTGATGAAGGACTCCTCGACAAGGATCCGCATACCGCCATTGACGACTATGATGAGGCCATCCTCCATGGCATTGTAAAGATTGCCTCGAAGATGGGTATTTCGACACTTCAGTCCTACGAGTCCGCACAGATTTTTGAGATCATCGGAATCAACAAGGACGTCGTAGACGAGTACTTCACCAACACCGTCAGTGAGGTGGAGGGAATCGGTCTCGACGAAATCGATGAGGGCGTTGAGTACCGCCACGACAAGGCCTTTGATCCGCTCGGTCTCGGCGTCGACACCACGCTTGAAAGCATGGGTCTCCATAAGCTCCGCAACGGCAGCAACAAAGAGGATCATCTCTACGATCCGAAAACCATCATTACGCTCCGCCGTGCCACCATGGACGGCGACTACGAGCGTTTTAAAGAATACTCCTCCATGGTCAACAACGAGCAGATTCCGCACACCCTTCGCGGACTTCTGTCCTTCAACTTCCCGGAGGATGGCGGAATTCCCATCGACGAGGTGGAGCCCGTCTCTGAAATCGTAAAGCGCTTTAAGACCGGTGCCATGTCCTATGGCTCTCTCTCCAGAGAGGCTCATGAGTGTATGGCCATCGCCATGAACCGCCTCGGCGGCAAGTCCAACACCGGTGAGGGCGGTGAGGCCCCTGACCGTTATGGCACCGAACGTAACAGTGCCATCAAGCAGGTCGCCTCTGGCCGTTTCGGCGTAACCTCTGAGTACCTCGTCAGTGCCAAGGAAATCCAGATCAAGATGGCCCAGGGCGCCAAGCCCGGCGAGGGCGGTCATCTCCCCGGAAAGAAAGTCTATCCGTGGGTTGCCAAGACCCGTTTCTCCACTCCGGGTGTATCGCTGATTTCTCCGCCTCCGCACCACGACATCTACTCCATTGAGGACCTTGCCCAGCTCATCTACGACCTGAAGAACTCGAACCGTGACGCCCGTATTTCCGTCAAGCTCGTCTCTGAGGCCGGCGTCGGCACCATCGCCGCCGGAGTTGCCAAGGGTGGCGCACAGGTCGTCCTCATCTCCGGATATGACGGAGGAACCGGCGCAGCTCCCATGAGTTCTATCCACAATGCCGGTCTTCCCTGGGAACTCGGCCTTTCCGAGGCCCATCAGACCCTTATCCAGAACGACCTCCGTACAAGAGTTGCTCTGGAGACGGACGGTAAACTCATGACTGGCCGTGACGTTGCCATTGCCTGCATGCTTGGCGCAGAGGAGTTCGGCTTTGCCACCGGACCTCTGGTCTCCATGGGCTGTGTCATGATGCGTGTCTGCAACCTGAACACTTGTCCTGTCGGCATTGCCACCCAGAATCCGGAACTCTGCAAGCGGTTCGTTGGAAAACCCGAATATGTCATGAACTACATGCAGTTCATCGCTCAGGAACTCCGGGAAATCATGGCGAAACTTGGCGTCCGCTCTGTCGCGGAGCTCGTCGGCCGTACCGACCTGCTGAAGCCGCGTGACCACGCCATCACCAAACGGGCGGAAATGGTCAGCCTGAAGAAGATTCTTGGAAATCAGAATGCAGATGGCAGCAACGCCGTTCATTTTGAGCCCGAGGATGTCTATGACTTCAAACTTGAGAAGACTTTGGATGAGCGTGTCCTTCTTCCCGCTATGAAAAAGGCCGATGACAGCCATACCAAGATGGATATCAATGTTGAGGTCTCCAGTACAGACCGTACTTTCGGAACCATCATGGGTTCGGAAATCACAAAGAAATATGGCACCTCTCTTCCGGATGACACCTACCTCATCCATGCGAAGGGCGGCGGAGGACAGTCCTTCGGCGCATTCCTTCCCCATGGCATGACGATTGAACTGGAAGGCGACAGCAACGACTATTTCGGCAAGGGACTTTCCGGCGGCAAGCTGATTGTCCATCCTCCAAAAGAGCGTGGATATAAGGCCCAGGACAACATCATCATCGGAAACGTGGCTCTCTATGGCGCCACATCCGGTAAGGCATTCATCAACGGTATTGCCGGCGAGCGCTTCTGTGTCCGTAACTCTGGCGTCGAGGCCGTTGTTGAGGGCGTCGGTGACCACGGCTGTGAGTACATGACCGGCGGTGTCGCTGTCATCCTTGGACGTACCGGCAAAAACTTCGCTGCCGGTATGAGTGGCGGAATTGCCTACGTTCTGGACATCAATCACGACCTCTATCGTCGTCTTAACAAGGAGCTTGTCGACGTGAGCACGGTTTCCCAGAAAAACGACAAACTTCGCCTGAAGAACCTCATTCAGGAGCACGTCGAGGCCACCGGCTCGGAACTTGGTCAGGAGATCCTCGACAACTTCGAGGACTATGTCCCATCCTTCAAGAAAATCATTCCGCATGAGTTTGCCAACATGCTCGGAAAGATCGCAGAGTTCGAGAGCAAAGGCATGACCCGCGATGAGGCAGAACTTGAGGCCTTCGTCAGCCTGACCAGCGAATGAGGAGGGAGCAGACATGGGAAAGACTACAGGATTTTTAGATTACGAGAGAGAAGATAATCCGGCCATCACCCCGGAGAATCGGATCAAGAATTTTAATGAGTTTCACACCCCCATCTCCGTGGAGGAGAGGAGAAAACAGGGCGCCCGCTGCATGAACTGCGGTGTCCCTTTCTGCCAGTCCGCCGTTGCCTTTGGCAAGGGTCCGGCAGTCACAGGCTGCCCGCTTCACAACCTCATTCCCGAGTGGAATGACGAGGTCTACCACGACGAGTGGGACTATGCGGCAAAGCGTCTTCTCAAGACCAATAACTTCCCAGAGTTTACCGGACGTGTCTGCCCGGCGCTCTGCGAGAAAGCCTGCACTTGTGGCATGAATGATGACCCGGTCACCGTTCATGAGAACGAGCTCGCCATCATTGAGACCGCTTTCAAGAATGGCTATGTAGAGCCCCGCATTCCGAAGGTCCGCTCCGGAAAACGGGTCGCCGTCATCGGTTCTGGCCCCTCTGGCCTTGCTGCTGCGGACTGCCTGAATCAGAGAGGTCATTATGTGACCGTCTTCGAGCGCGAGGATCATCCGGGCGGACTGCTCATGTATGGAATCCCCAACATGAAGCTGGAAAAGTCTGTCATCGACCGCCGTCTCTCTATTATGAAGAAAGAGGGCATTGAGTTCCGCTGCAACTGCAATGTCGGCGCGGATATTCCTGCTGAGGATATCCTTTCAGAGTATGATGCCGTCATCCTTGCCTGCGGTGCAAAACAGCCGCGTGGACTTGGAGTGGGCGAGGAGAAGGTCAAGAATGTCTACTATGCTGTGGACTTCCTGACGGACACAACGAAAGCCCTTATCCGCAATAAATATGACATGCCTGCATTCCTTGCAGACCGAAAGAAGATCACGGCTCACAATAAACGGGTCGTCATCGTAGGCGGCGGCGACACCGGCAATGACTGTGTTGGAACCTGTATCCGTGAGGGCTGCCGTTCCGTTACCCAGCTGGAAATGATGCCGAAGCCCCCGGAGACCCGCCTCCCGAACAACCCGTGGCCGGAGTGGCCCAATGTCCTGAAGACGGACTATGGTCAGCAGGAGTCCATAGCCGTATTTGGCAAAGACCCCCGGGTCTACCAGACTACCATCAAGGAGCTCAATACGGACGCACGCGGAAATCTGAAGTCCATCACTACAGTTAAGCTGGAATTCAAGAAGAATCCCAAGGGCGGCAGACCAATACCAACTCCGGTAGAGGGCAGCGAGAAGACGATCGGCTGCAATCTTCTTCTGATTGCCGCTGGCTTTGTCGGCTGCCAGTCCTATACAGCAGAGGCTTTCGGTGTTGACCTTACCCCACGAAACGTTGTTGCCACAGACGCCGGCAAGTATAAGACCAGCAAAGACAAGGTCTTTACGGCAGGTGACATGCACCGCGGCCAGTCTCTGGTTGTATGGGCCATTACGGAGGGCAGAGAGTGCGCTATGGCAGTAGATGAGTATCTTATGGGCTACTCCTTCATGCGCTAATAATTACCAATAAACGAAAAGGCATGCGAATCACCGACTGGTGGATCGCATGTCTTTTTATCTATCTGTGAACAATGAAAAGAGCATGCCGGAAACCACAACGGGCTTACCGACATGCTGCTTTTCAGTAATGGAGGTTATTTCTTCTTGTATTCGTCATAGTCACGGTAGATATCTTCCGTGTAGATATTGTGCTCATTCTTGCCGTGGTCTGCATACCAAACTTGGGCGAAGAACGGGTTGTTGGCCGCAACCTCATCGTAGGTCCAGGGGAACGGTTCCTCAAACGGGGACCAATGGCCGCCGCGGAGAACAAGGTTCGGGGTCATGTCGAACTCATTGCCCTTAGCGTCCTTCCAAGTAACGGGGGTGTACATATCCTTGATTTCCGTGGAGACAAGATGACCGCCGCGGAACTGAGCTGCCTTCTCAAGGTCGTCAACCGTGAGCTCGTCGAAGGGCTTCGTCTCGTCGTAGCCGTGATCAAGATAGGTGACAGTCTTTGACGGCACCTTGAGCGGATAGTCTTTCCAGTTGGAGGGGATCTTCTTCCAGTGCTCCATGCCATAGGACTCGGTGTCACCAAAGTAGGCGCTCATGCGCTCTTTGTTGTTGGTGCGGATCCAGGTGCGGGTACCGAAACGCTTATCCAGGGCGAGCATACCGAGACCGGCACGGGCGAGCTGGGAGATTCCAGGAATGCGCACGGCAAAAGACAGTTTGTAGAACCACTCGACTTCTTTTGCCATATTCTTAAAGTACTGTTTGATTGGTACATTGTGGCGGAAATGGAGATAATCATCTAATACGTCGGAGTCGGCATACCACTGACCATGGAAGTTACGGTCAATAAACCAGTTGGGCTTGAAGACGATTTTGCTTGCGTCGTGGCCCATGCCGATGGCGCTCAGAAGGAGGTCCTCGAACTGATAGAGGGAGATGCGATATTCCTCGCCGGAACCGATGTTGTAGAAACGGCGGAAGAAGTCGTCCGGAAGGTCGTCGGTGCAGATGTTTGCCATGAGGGTGGCGGAGTCCTCAACCGTTGCCCACTCGAGGGCCTCATTCATGGGAACATGGAACATGATGGGGTCCATATTCTTCAGAATGGCAGGGTAGAGGATACCGGACTGGCGCAGGGAGACCCACTTTTTCAGGCCAGACTCGGCAAAGACACGCTCTGCGCGTACTTTACTGACGGCATAGTGGTCATAGATGGAGATTTTGATGGGGTCACCAGTACGACCCCAGTGGATGGGCTCTGGACGGTTGCCGGTCTCAGCGACAGTGCCAATGTAGACAACAATCATGTCATCTGCATTCGGCTGTGCTTTGACTGCTTTGACAATGTTCTCAGCAGCGGCGACATTGGTTTTCAGAGTGCGTTTCGGGTAGTAGTCAGCAGCAGGGGAGACCATACCACCAATATGGAGAACATAGTCTGCTCCTGTGACACCGCGGAGGATGCTATCATAGTCATTCAGGTCACCCCAGACGATCTTGACGCGGGGGTCTCCGAGGCACTTGGCGAATTTGTTGCGGTTTTTCTCGCTGTCGCGGAGAAGGACCGTGATGTTCAGGTCAGGGCGCTTGTCATAGATTTCATTAAAGCTTGCCCAGCCCATGTGACCGGAGGCACCGGTCATGAAGACAGTCTTGTTGGCCATAATTTACAAACCTCCTATATATGGACATTAAGATTTTGTGATTAATTTCAGTATACCTGTTCGACAAGAAAAAAACAATCAAAAGTCGTGAACGTATGCTCACTTAGAACAAATTTAGGGTCCCGCCAAAAGCGAGACCCTAAAAATCATATTTTCAGTTTATGGAAATTCAGGCGCTGTGGGCGGCCTTTTTCTTCTTGTTAGGCGCTTTTTCTTTCTTCTTGCCGGGAATGATGGCCAGAAGAAGAATGAACACAGCAATGATGATTGCCAGAATGAGGTAGTAGGTGATGATATTTCTTGCTACCCAATTTACAAAGGAGCCGAAGCCCTCTACGCGGTATTTGGCGTAGCCGAGATATTCGTCCTGTTTGACAGAATATGTCTTATTATCGTCTCCTGAGACACGGAGCACTGTTTCTCCCTTATCCTTCTTTACGGCCTCCACCTTGGCGAGGGAGCGGTCATGCGGTGTGGCGAGGATAACATATCCGGTCTTCATTTCGTTAAAGTCCTTGCGTGTTACGAAAACGACATCGTTGTTGCTGGCAATGGACTCCATATTATTGTTTGTAATAGTGTAAGCGCGGACACCAAAGAACGAGCTGTTCGGGTTCTTGCTGTGGCCAATGGCGCTGGACACAATGCTGATGATTCCAACGAGGAGGAAGATGACCAGGAAGAAAATGATAAAGCCGCGGAGAACGCTATGGCTCTTCTTCGGTTTCTTGCGTGGAGCTGGTTTGGCTGCCGGCACATCCTGAAAGTCAAGAGAATCCAGCTTCTTACTCTCTATGGGCGATTCTGCTTTTTCTGTCTCCGGCTGCGGCTCTTCTGCTGGAACCTTTGCCGAGAGGTCATAGATCTGATTCTTGAGCTCCGCGATTTCCTGGCGGTACTGCTCGTTCTGCCGCTTCAGTTCCGGGACATCCTCACTGAGGATACCGGAATCCTGGATTTTTTTCAGCCGTTTGGCAAAGGAGACACAGTCGGTATAGAGCTTCTTGTTCTCCTCGGATATTTTCTGAAACTGCTCCTGTACTCCGCGAAAATAGGTGTCGACCTCTTCTTTGTCGTAGCCTTCGGCGGAGGAGGAGAATTTCTTCTTGTTTTCATCCATTTGTGGAACCTCCATAAACATTTCTATTTCTATGCTATTATACCAGATTCCCCCAAATTTACGAGGGGCTTATGTTATTGAAACAGGTATACGATTGTAGTAAAATTAAATGATGTTTCTTACTCTGCGGAGGGGGCATTTATTTGAAGAATACGTCACTCACAGCACTGGGCGGAATCATCACAGCACTGTCTGTGTTTATCATGTTTTTGGCGGGTATCATCCCGAATATGACCTATGTCATTCCGGAGCTTGCCAGCATTCTGCTCATTGTCACCACACAGGAGGCGGACCTGAAATGGTCGGTCTTTATCTATGCGGCGGTCTCTCTTCTCAGCATCTTCATTGTGGCTGATAAAGAGGCTGTGGTCATGTACGTGTTCCTTATCGGCTACTATCCCATCCTGAAGGATATCTATGACCGGCGCCTTCATCCGGTTCTGCGTTTTCTGGCCAAGTTTGTTACATTTAATGTCACAACCATTCTTGCCTATCTCGTCATTATTTATATTCTTCTGATTCCCATTGAGGGCATGGGCCGTTTTGGCAAGTATACCGCTTGGATCCTTCTTGCCATAGGCAATGTGGCATTTTTCCTCTATGATTGGATGCTTGGAAAACTCGTCCTCCTATACCGCAAGAACATGCAGAAGCACATTCGGAAAATTTTCCGCTTTGAACCGAGGAGGAACCCATGAAGCTGGAAACTTTTGCCTATCCGCTCGTCAATCTCATTGTTCTGCTCATTGGACTGCCGCTTATTGGTGTCCGTCACTGGGTGTGGATCGCACTGGGAATCGCCATTGCGGAATTTGTTCCCACCATTGGAACCACGCTCTGTATGACCATCTGGGCTTTCTGTGCCCTGACGGTTACGCAAAATACCAGAGAAGGGCTCTGGCTCATGGTTTTGTATTCCATTATTATGATCCTGCACCAAATCATGTCGCCATTTCTCAAACGCCCGAATCTCTTTGGCGCAACCCCGTTTGAAATGCTCTTGTCCTGTGCGGTGGGGTATCTCATTACCGGGTTCCAGCCCTTCGGCATTCTTGTCGGACCGCTGGTCTATCTTTTTGGAAAAAAGCTCATCCTCACATTTTTCGAGCCCCGAAAGGGAAAAAGTCATCTTCAGGGCTATTTCAACCGGGGCTTTCCGACCCGGAACTAAGATAAGGAGAACGTAACTTCGCCATGAATGGATCGGTCCTCTCTAAAATCGAATCGCTTTACCCGACGCTCTCCAAGAGCCATAAGCGTATTGCCGACTATATCCTCCAAAATTACGAAAAGGCGGCATTCCTGACCGCTGCTCGCCTTGGCGAGGAGACCGGAATCAGCGTCTCTACAGTTGTCCGCTTTGCCACCCACATGGGGTATGAGGGGTATCCGGAATTTCAGGAGGCACTCCAGGAAACGGTAAAAGGGAAACTAACTTCAACGCAGCGAATGAAGGTGGCAGAGCCACGTCTTCAGGGGGCCAATCTTCTTGAGACGACCATGCGCCGAGACATGGACATGATCAAGGAGACCCTCGCCAATATTTCCCAGGAGGACTTTGACGGTGCAGCCCGTGCCATCAACGAGGCAAACCATATCTATATCATTGGTGTACGCAGTGCCGCCTCTCTGGCAAGCTTCATGTATTTCTATTTCCGCCAGGTCTACTCCGAGGTCCGTCTCATCACCACAAACAGTTCCAGTGAAATGTTTGAGGAACTCTTCCGTGTCGGACCGGATGATGTCTGTATTGTCGCCACGTTCCCGCGATACTCTACTTCTGTTTATAAAATGGCGCTGTATGCCCACGAGAAAGGGGCAAAATTGGTGGCTATTACGGATAATAGCCATGCACCCATTGCGTCCATCGCCGACCATCTTCTTATTGCCCGCAGCACAATGGCTTCCTATATCGACTCGCTTGTTGCTCCTCTGAGCCTCATCAATGCCCTCATCCTCTCTGCATCCGGCGGACGTCGGGACGACGCCATGGAGAATTTCAGTGAGCTGGAGAAGGTATGGCAAAAGTATAATGTCTATGAGAACTTAGAACAGACCGGGGGCGACTCCGGTGAGAAGGGCGGGCCCCATGGGAAATAAGGTCCTCGTCATTGGCGGGGGAGCTGCCGGTGTCCGAGCGGCCTGTGCTGCAGCGGAACTCGGCGCAGAGGTCACCCTCTTTGAACGAAATGAGAGGATTGGCCGGAAAGTCCGGATTACGGGAAAAGGGCGTTGCAACCTGACCAATTACCGTCCGGACATCAATGAATTTGTGCGCCACGTGCCGGTAAACGGCCGTTTTCTCTACAGTGCCCTCTCAAGGTTTGGTCCTCTTGACACCATGGCTCTCTTTGAGGAGGAGCTCGGTGTACCGCTGAGGACGGAGCGCGGTAATCGCGTTTTCCCGGTCTCAGATAAGGCAACTGACATAGTGGATGCCATGGACCGAGACCTGCGTCGCCATCGGGTGCGCCGCGTTCAGGATCGTATTGTGCGAATCCTTACAGAAGACGGAAAAGCTGTTGGTGTAGAGGGGGAACACTGCGGCCAATTCACAGGCGCTGCTGTTATCCTTGCCACAGGCGGCATGTCCTATCCGAAAACCGGATCTACGGGGGACGGATATCGCATGGCGGAAGTACTGGGGCATACCGTTACACCGCTCTCACCCTCACTGGTTCCAATGACCTCTGCGGACCCCTGTTGCCATGCCCTTCAAGGGCTTGCGCTCCGAAATGTGGGAATCCAGGTCATAGACCCGAAGAACGGCACCAAAATCTACGAGGACTTTGGGGAAATGGAGTTTACCTATTTTGGGGTTTCCGGCCCAGTCATCCGAAGTGCCAGTTCCCACATCCGTTCGCTTTCCCATCCGCTCCAACTTACTATTGACTTGAAGCCTGCCCTGGATGAACAGAAACTGGATCGCCGCATCCAGCGGGACTTTTCTGCCGACCCGAACCGACTGTTTCGAGACTCCCTCGGAAAACTTCTTCCAAAGAAAATGATTCCTGTCATGGTGGAGCGTAGCAATATTGCCCCTGACAAGCCATTAAATCAGGTCACCAGGGAGGAGAGAGAGCATCTTGTTCGCTGTTTCAAGCAGTTTGGGCTTATGCTCAATGGGTTTCGGCCAGTCACGGAGGCCATCATCACCTCCGGCGGTGTGAGCACCCGGGAAATTGATCCCCATACCATGGAATCCCGGCTTGTTCCCGGCCTCTTTTTTGCCGGCGAAATCATTGATGTGGATGGTTACACCGGGGGCTATAACCTGCAAATTGCCTTTTCCACCGGTACGTTGGCCGGTGAGAACGCCGCCTACGCGGCACTGAATACAGATTGATATCGGAGGAAACAATATGTTTCATATTGCCATCGACGGACCGGCGGGCGCCGGGAAGAGCAGCATCGCCAAGGAGGCTGCCCGGCGGCTCGGATTTGTCTATGTTGACACCGGAGCGCTGTACCGGACGGTTGCGCTGAATGCTTTGAACCAGGGCGTTGACCTGGAAAATTCGGATGCCGTTATTGCATCGTTAGACGGTACGGATATCCGGCTGGCATTTGAGGACGGCACCCAGAAAGTTCTGCTGAATGGACAGGATGTCTCGGACTCCATCCGGACCGAGCAGGTCTCTGCCGGTGCGTCCAAGGTCTCGGCCATTCCCGCAGTCCGGGAATTCCTGTTTGGCCTGCAGAAGAACATCGCCGCATCCTGTGACTGTCTCATGGACGGCCGGGACATTGGAACGGTTGTTCTCCCGGATGCTGACCTAAAGATCTTCCTGACCGCCTCTCCGGAGGAGCGTGCCAGAAGACGATATGAACAGAACCGGGAACGGGGTATGGAAGCGGACTATGACGCCATCCTCGCAGAGGTCAATCAGAGGGATTATCAGGACACCCACCGCGAAATTGCTCCACTCAGACAGGCGGGCGATGCAGTTCTGCTCGACAGCACCCACATGTCATTCCAAGAAGTCGTTGACCGGCTTCTTCAGCTGGTAGAGGAGAAAAGATAATGGCGGAAAAGAAAAAGAAGCTTCCTTTTTACAACGATAAGCCGTTCCAGTTCAACTGGGACAGACCGGTCAAGGCGCACCCCATTTTCTATTCATTCTTAAAGCCAATCGCCAAGCAGCTTCTGAATCTACGTTTTGCGGATATGAAGTTTTTTGATTCGGAAAATATTCCGGATCAGGGCGGCTTTATTCTCTGTGCCAACCATACCAATGGTTTTGACCCCATTGCTGTGACCTATGGCTTCGGTCTCAGACGGCAAATGTATTTTATGGCCAAAGAGGAGTTCTACCACACGTTTTATACCCGGTGGGCGCTGAATATCTTTGGCGGCTTCCCGGTGAGCCGCGGCACGGCAGACCGGGACTCAATTAAGTATTGTCAGAAGATCATCGAAAATGGTCATGGTCTCTGTATTTTCCCTCAGGGCACACGTGACCTGGAGGGAAGTCGTCCGTCCGGTTTCAAACCTGGTGCGGCTCTTGTGGCGAGGGAGTGTCAGGCTCCAGTTGTCCCTGTCTCCATTCGCCGTTATAAGAAGAAATCGGATGATAAGAAATACAGCCTTATCATCCGCTATGGGAAACCCATTCCTTATAGCGGCCTTGGGTTTTCCGCAGGAACCAGAAAATCCAGAGAACTGCGTGTAGCTGCCAAACTTATTGAGGACCGCGTGGCAGAACTCTGGGATAAGGATGAAGGTATTTTATGAGTGTTCAAGAGAGAGTTGCCATGGAGGAGAGCAATCTTCCGTTTTTCAATCCTGGTCCCATCAAATATAACTGGGATCAGGAAATTAAGGATATCAAACTGCGTTACGCGCTGAGTTATATCCCTGCCACTATACTGATGCACCTGGTTTATCGGAATGTGGAGAGCCATGGCTCTTGGAATGTTCCAAAGGAAGGCGGTTTCATTCTCGCTGTGAACCACCAGTCCTATATGGACCCCATCGACATATATTATGGTATGAAGGGCAAGCGCTGCATGTATTTCATGTCAAAGGAGGAGTTTTTCCACTCTCCACCCGTCCGTGCGGTCTTTGATTTTTACCATGCTTTTCCAGTCTATCGGAACACGTCGGACAAAGAGTCTTTGGATTTTGCCGCTCGCGTCATAAAAGAGGGAAAAGTTCTGACACTGTTCCCTCAGGGAACCCGGAATCAGGATCACAGCAAACCCGTTGACTTTAAGCCAGGCGCTGCACTTCTCGCTCGGGAGGCAGAGGCAGACGTTCTTCCCGTTTCCCTCCATCTGGAACAGGGAAAAAAATTCCGTCCGAAGCTCATCATCCGTTATGGCGAGCTTATTCCCTATGAGGATCTCGGGTTTACGAAGGGCTCTCGGAAGTCTAAGGAACTCCGTGCCGCCTCCAAAATGATTGAGGAGAAGGTGCAGGAACTCTGGGAGATGGATACGATATGAGTCAGCCGGAAATCATTGTCGCAGATCATGCCGGATTCTGCTTTGGCGTAACCAGTGCTGTGAACTCCATTCAAAAGGAGATCGGGAAAAATCCTCGCGTCTACGCCATGAGTGAGATCGTTCACAACCCCAGGGTCAACAGCGACCTCGAAAAAGAGGGGCTGCACTTTGTACCAAATAAAGAGGAGATCCCGGACGACGCCGAGGTCATTCTCCGCACTCACGGCGAGCCAAGGGCCACCTATGAGTACTTCGAGAGCCGCGGCATTCCCTGCCTGGATGTGACATGCCCCTTTGTCTCTAAGACCCACCGGCTTATTTCAAAGCTGGATGCGGATAAGGATGTCCTTATTTATACCGGAACTCCGGGGCATGCGGAGGCCACTGCATCGCTCAGCTACGCGAAATGTCCCTATTTCCTGGTATCCTCTGCCGAGGAGCTCCGTGACGTTCTGGAAGAAAACCGTGAAATCTTCCAAAAACGCCATGCTGTTTTGCTGTCCCAGACAACATTTCGCATAAATGAGTGGGAAACCTGCATGAAAATTGTAAATTCATTATGTACAAACCCCACGATTTTTGATACAATATGTAAAGCTACCGAGGAACGGCAGTATGAAGCTGAAGTACTTTCCAAGCGCTGCGACAGGATGATAGTAATCGGTGGCAAACACAGTTCGAATACTATCAAATTGTACGACGTATGTAGGAAAAACTGTGAAACTTGTCTTGTGGAGTCCGCTTCGGAACTCCGGCCCGAATTCCTGTTTGGGGCTAAGAGGATAGGTGTTACTGCAGGGGCTTCAACGCCTTCTGCCATTATAAAGGAGGTACTTGAGGCTATGTCCGAAGTAGAAAACAAAGAGGTTGTTAACAACGAGGAGGAGAACTTCGAAGCAATGCTCGAAGAGAGTCTCTCCAAGATGTCTAACGACCAGCGGGTCAAAGGGACTATCGTAGGTGTCACTCCTACTGATATCCAGGTCGATATCGGCCGTAAACAGACCGGCTATATCAAATATGACGAGTGGAGCTACGACCCCAACGTCGACCCGGCCCAGGAGGCCAAGGTTGGCGACGAGGTCGACTGTGTCATTATGAAGACCAATGACGCCGAGGGAACTATCATGCTCTCCAAGCGTCGTTTTGACAGTGCCAACGCATGGAGCGAGCTCGAAGAGGCTTCTGAGAGCGGCGAAATCCTCGAGGGTACTGTTACTGACATCAATAAGGGCGGCGTAATTGCCACCACGGAGAAGGGCATCCGTGTCTTCATCCCCGGTTCTCTTGCAACCGAGAGCAGAGGACAGGCTCTTGACTCTCTTCTCAAGACCAAGGTCCGCTTTAAGATCATTGAGGTCAACAAGCAGCGCAAGCGTGCCGTTGGCTCCATCAAAGCGGTCATCAAGGAAGAGCGCAAAGCTGCCAAGGAGAAGTTCTGGGAGACCGCAGAGGTTGGCCAGAAGTACACTGGCGTTGTCAAGTCTCTCACCTCTTATGGTGCATTTGTTGACATCGGCGGCGTAGACGGCATGATCCATATCAGTGAGCTCTCATGGAAGCGCATCAAGCATCCGTCTGAGGTTCTGAATGTCGGTGACACGGTCGAAGTTTATATCAAGTCCCTTGAGAACAATCGTATTTCTCTTGGTTATAAGAAGGATGAGGACAACCCGTGGGTTATCCTTCAGAACACCTATGACGTCGGTGACGTTGTGGAGTGCAAAATTGTCGGCATGACCACTTTTGGTGCTTTCGCCAACATCATCCCGGGCATTGATGGTCTTATCCACATCTCTCAGATTGCTGACAGACACATCGACAAGCCGGATGACGTTCTCTCTGAGGGCGAGGTTGTAAAGGCCAAAATCACTGAGATCGACTACGACAAGAAACGCGTCTCCCTCTCCATCCGTGCTCTTCTTGACGAAGAGGACTACGACGACGAGGATGACGAATAATCTATCCCAATAATTCTGGCAGCTGTCTTTTGGCAGCTGCCTTTTCTTAGTTTTAGGAGAAGCTTCTTTTGAATTTCTATCTGCAGGAACATGAGGATGTCTGGCACCGGCTGAAACAGGAAAAGCGCCCCATCATTCTCTATGGCACCGGGGACGGAGCCGACAAAATCCTTGATAGTTTCGAACAATACGGCATTCAGGCAACAGACTTGTTTGTCAGTGACGCGTTTTACCGTGGGCAGGACTTCCGCGGCTTCCATGCGAAACGTTACTCGGATATCTGTGAGAAGTACAAGGATGCCGTTATTGTACTCTGCTTTGCCGTTTTCCGTCCGGACATGCTTCAGTTTGTCCGGGGTGTGGCGGAACGGTTTGAGGTGCTGGCCCCGGAAATGCCGGTTTTTGGAAATACCGTATTCACGGAGGAATATTTGGATAAAAATTACGATCGGGCAGAGACAATCTATTCTGCTCTGGCAGATTCAACTTCCCAGGATGTATTTCTCTCCCTACTGAATTACCGGCTCTCCGGGAAAATAGAATATCTCTTCTCTGCGGAAACCTCTCGAGAGGAGGTGTTCCGGAATGTTCTTCCGCTGCAGGACAACGAGATCTATGCGGATCTCGGTGCATACCGCGGTGACACCATTGAGGAGTTCTTGGACATAACCAATGGAAAGTTTGACAGCATATATGCACTGGAACCGGATTCCAAGAATTATCAGAAACTGGAAGAGACCATTGCAGGACTTTCCATCACGGAGGAGCAGCGGTCGAGAATTCATACCTATCCGCTCGCCAGCTGGTCTGGAAAAATGGTGCTGCCTTTTGATGGCGGGGGAGGAAGGAGCTCTTCATTAAATACCGGAAAGCGAATCGCCCACACGACAGATTTGGATTCGCTCCTGAACGGTGCCCGAGTCACCTATGTAAAAATGGATGTTGAGGGAGCCGATAAGGAGACGCTGCATGGCATGGAGCAGACATTAAAAAGATGGCAGCCGAAGCTTGCCATATCCGCTTACCATAGGACGGAGGATCTCTTTGATATTCCGGAGATTATCTGGGACGCGGTGCCGGATTACCGGATTTATCTGCGGCATCACCCATATATTCCTGCCTGGGAGACCAATTTTTACTGCAAATAGCGGGAAAAGTTTACAGGAAATTCATTTTCATTAGTATTCTGTACCGCAACGGTGTATAATACAACCATCTGTTAGAGAGGATACATCGACTATGAGGAAAAATCGGGAGTCGGTGCTGTTCTACTTTGCATTGCTGTTACTGGCTGGGGTGCTTTTCTATAATATCTTTTCCACACCGGTGCTCTACCGGGCAAAGGTATCTCCGGAAAAGCCCGCATTGGATTATGCTGTTTCCGCTGCGGAGAGCTCCACAAATATAACGGAACTTGTACCTTCCTCGGCCGCTTCCGAAGCGGAGCCGGGAAAGGTCAACATCAATACGGCCGGGCAGGAGGAACTGGAGTCCCTGCCGGGTATTGGGGAGGCCCGTGCCCGGGCTATTATTGAGGAACGCCGGAAAAACGGGGCATTTGCCTCGGTCCATGACCTGACCAGAGTGCCGGGTATTGGCGAGAAAATCTATGAGAAATTGAAAAACAATATCACTGTCTGAAAGGGGATCTTTTTGAATTATGTAATTCTGGATCTGGAGTGGAATACCGCATTCTCCCGGCAGAAAAAGGCCTTTGTGAATGAAATCATCGAGTTCGGCGCCGTAAAGCTGAATGATGATTTTGAGGTCCTTTCCACGTTCTCGGAGTTTGTGAAGCCCCAGATCAGTTCCAAACTGAACTCCCACGTGAAGAAGCTGACTCATATCCGAAATACGGATCTGGTGGACGCTGACCCGTATCAGGTCGTCTATGAACGCTTCGGAGACTGGGCGCAGGAGGGCTCGGACGGAGTGCCGCCCATCTTTATGTCGTGGGGTGACATGGACATACGGACACTCATCAGCAACAACCAATATTTTTTCAAGGACCCGAAAATCCACTACCTCTCAGAATATGTAGACTTGCAGGCCTACTTTATGAAGGTGCAGAACCTACCGAAGGGAAAACAGATTGGTCTCTCGGACGCTGCGGAGTACATCAACGAGGATCCGGACCAGTTCACCCATCACCGTGCGTTGGACGACAGCAAATTGACCGCCGTCATACTCAAGAAAATCTATGAATATGACAGCTTTGAGGACGCCATCGTAGACTGTGACGACGAACTCTACAAACGCATCCTGTTCACTCCGTACTACATTAAGGATCTGGATGACAAACAAATAGACCGGAGCAGTCTGAATTGCCACTGCATGCACTGTGGAAAGGACGCTGAGCAGACTTCGGACTGGAACTTTTCCAGTAATTCCTTCCATGCATTTTTCCGCTGTAATGACTGTGGTATAAAGTATCGGGTCAATATCTCCTTCAAGCGTTCCTATAATCAAATTGCTACCCGGAAGACGGTCATTGAGGTCCGTCCCCGGAAGAAAAAATCCAATTCGCAGCTGCCGTCGCAGCCGCAAAAGCAATAACGACAAAAAATGGCCGCCCATTCTGGGCGGCCGTCGCTTTTTCTATATGGTTTTAGTCTTCGGCGAGAACGTCTTTCATGCTGTACATGCCGGGTTCTTTCCCATTCATGAAGACAGCGGCATTCAGGGCACCGTTGGCAAAAATTTTACGGGATGCTGCCGAGTGGCTGATGCGGATGACCTCGTCCGGACCGGCGAAGATGACCTCGTGCTCCCCAACGATGGTGCCGCCGCGGATGCTGTGGATGCCGATTTCATTGACCGGGCGCTTGCCGCGTTTAGCCTGGCGGTCATACTCGTAGTCAATGTCATCGTCCAGAACGGAGGACATTTCGTCTGCAATCATGAGAGCGGTGCCGCTCGGGGCGTCCAGCTTCTGATTGTGGTGTTCCTCAATGACCTCAATGTTGAAGTCAGGATAGAGAACAGAAGCGGCCTTTTTGGCAAGCTCTATGAGCAGATTGATGCCTGTGGACATGTTGCCGGAACGGAACATGGCAATTTTCTTAGAGGCGGCTTCAATTTTTTGAAGCTGCTCCTCACTGTAACCAGTGGTGCAGAGAATGGTGGGGACATTGTTCTCCAGAGCATAGGCCAGAATGTTGTCTAGCGCACTGGGGTTGGAGAAGTCAATAATGACGTCCGGCTTCTCTGCGATGGCGGTGTAGTCTGTATAGGTTGCAAAGGGATAGGAGGTCTCCGGCTCTTTGTAGTCGACGCCGCCGACAACCTCAATGTCGTCCCGCTCGGAGGCCAGGTCGATAAGAAAAGCCCCCATGCGTCCGAGATATCCGTTGATAAGTACTTTTGTCATTTTCTATATGCCTCTTCAGATGAGATTATAGTCCTTCAGGGTCTGTACCATGACCTCGTGGTCAGCCGGGGAGAGGGGAGCCAACGGCATTCTGCAGTCTCCGACCTCGAGACCCATGATGTTCATTGCCTCTTTGACCGGGATGGGGTTGACGTCCATGAAAAGCTTGTTGATGAGGTCCAGGTAGTGGATTTGCAGCTCAGCGGACTTCTTGAAGTCCCCGTCCAGAGCGGCCTGGGCAATATCATGCGCACCCTCCGGAGCAACATTGGAGAGTACGGAGATGACACCCTTGGCACCAAGGGACATGATGGCTGTAATCTGGTCGTCATTGCCACTGTAGATGTCGAGCTTGTCTCCGCAGAGACGGACAATTTTGGCCACATCACTGATGTTCCCGCTTGCCTCCTTGATGGCGGCAATGCGCTCAATGTCCGCCAGACGGGCAAACGTCTCCGGCTTGATGTTGACGCCGGTGCGGCTCGGGACGTTGTAGACGATGATGGGGTGGGAAACTCGGTCGGCGATGTACTTGTAGTGCCGTACGAGGCCGTCCTGAGATGTTTTATTATAATAAGGTGTTACGACAAGGAGTGCGTCCGCTCCGGCGGCCTCTGCCTGGTTGGACAGCTTTACGGCAACGGCCGTGTCGTTGGAGCCCGTACCGGCAATGACCGGAACGCGGTGGTCGACCTGCTTGATGGCAAATTCAATGGCCTTGATGTGTTCTACCATGTCGAGGGCAGCACTCTCGCCGGTGGTGCCGCAGATGACGATGGCGTCGGTGCTGTGGGCAATTTGATATTCAATGAGCTCAGCGAGCTTCGGATAGTTGATGTTTCCGTACTGGTCGAACGGTGTAACGATGGCGACGGCAGCGCCGGTGAAAATTGGCTTATCCAGTTTCATTTCCGTTTCTTCCTTTCTCAGTCAAAATAGCCCTTTGCGGCGAGGAGCTCTGCGAGCTCAACGGCACCGCCGGCGGCGCCGCGGAGCGTGTTGTGGGAGACGCAGACAAACTTGTAGTCGTACTGGGTATCCTCACGGAGACGGCCGATGGAGACAGCCATGCCCTTTTCCAGATTTCTCTGGAGTTTCGGCTGCGGGAGGTTCGGGTCGTCAAAGTAGTTCAGGAAGTGCTCGGGGGCCATGGGGAGCTTGAGCTCCTGGGGTACGCCGGAGAAGTTCTTCCAGATATCAAGGATTTCCTCCTTGGTGGGTTTGTTCTTAAAACGGACAAAGACAGCGGCGGTGTGGCCGTCACTGACCGGGACACGGAGACACTGGGCCGTGAAGTGGGGCTCCTCGGCGTCTTTGATTACGTTGCCCTCAATGTGTCCCCAGAGCTTGAGAGGCTCCTGCTCGGATTTCTCCTCTTCGCCTCCGATGTAGGGGATGACGTTGTCGAGGATTTCCGGCCATGTCTCAAAAGTGCGGCCGGCGCCGGAGATGGCCTGATAGGTGCAGACGAGAACGTCCTCTACGCCGAACTTCTCATGAAGCGGGAAGAGCGGGGGAACGTAGCTCTGCAGGGAGCAGTTGGACTTGACGGCAATGAAACCGCGCTTGGTGCCAAGACGCTCTCTCTGGGCCGGGATGATGACAATGTGCTCCGGGTTGAGCTCCGGTACGACCATGGGGACGTCCGGGGTGTGGCGATTTGCGCTGTTGTTGGAGACGACAGGGATTTCCGCCTTGGCGTACTTTTCCTCGAGGGCTCTTGTCTCTTCCTTGGAGAGGTTTACGGCGCAGAACACAAAGTCCACGAGCTCACCGATTTTCTCGATGTCCTCCTCGGCATTCATGACGACCATGTCCTTTACGCTGTCGGGCATGGGAATGGAGAGTTTCCAGCGGGTCCCCACTGCGTCCTCATAGCGTTTTCCAGCGGTGCGGGAGCTGGCTGCAAGGACTTTGATGTTGAACCACGGATGGCTGTCCAGGATCGTGGTGAAGCGCTGACCGACCATGCCGGTGGCGCCGATGATGCCGACGTTATACTGTTTCATGAATGAAACCTCCAGTTTGAATTCATCGAGATACAAAAACCGGTTGTAAACCGGGATTCTTTGCCATATAATAAAGCGGTTATTCTTTCCGCCTTTTTATATTTAAAAGAATATTAATATATAGAATATATAACAGGGTCCTGTCAAAGTCAACAAAAAACCAAGACAGGAAAAACGCAGTGGAGGAGCCGTTTTCACATGAAAAAATCTGACTTTTACTACGATCTTCCGAAGGAGCTCATAGCCCAGCATCCCGCGGAGCCGAGGGACTCGGCGCGGCTTATGCACGTGGATCGCGAAACGGGAAAAATAGAACACAGAGTGTTCCATGATGTCTGCAACTACCTCGAGCCCGGCGACTGCCTCATCATCAACGATACCAAGGTTCTCCCTGCCCGAATTTTCGGCGTCAAAGAAGAGACGGGAGCCGTTGTGGAGTTCCTGTTGCTGAACCAGACTTCCAAGGACGAGTGGGAGTGCTTGACCCGTCCTGGAAAGCGGGCAAAAGAGGGAACTCACTTCACCTTCGGCGAGGGCAAGCTCGTCGGCGAAGTGACCGCGGTCAAAGAAGACGGAAACCGTGTCGTCCATTTCTCCTATGATGGCAATTTTTTCAACATCCTGGATGAAATCGGTCAAATGCCTCTTCCGCCTTATATCAAGGAGCAGATAGAGGACAATGACGAGTACCAGACCGTCTATGCCGACAAACTCGGTTCCGCTGCAGCCCCGACGGCCGGCCTCCACTTTACACCGGAGCTCCTGCAGAAAATTCAGGACATGGGCGTGAACATCGGGAAAGTCACACTTCATGTAGGTCTTGGCACGTTCCGCCCCGTCAAGGCAGACAACATTGAGGACCACGACATGCACTCCGAGCATTACTGGATGCCAAAGGAGACGGCAGACCTCATCAATGCCACCCACGCCGCCGGTCACCGGGTCATTGCGGTTGGCACCACATCCTGCCGTACCATTGAGGCGGTGGGGACGAAGCTCGGTTGTATTGCCGAGGATGAGGACTGGACCAGCATATTCATCTACCCAGGATATAAATTTAAATGTATGGACGCTCTTATAACGAACTTCCATCTCCCGGAGAGCACACTGATCATGTTGATCTCAGCCTTCCTGGACTACGAAAAGACCATGCAGAGCTATAAGACCGCCGTTGAGGAGAAATACCGCTTCTTCTCCTTCGGTGACGCCATGATGATTTCCTGAGGAGGGAACCATGTATCGACTTCTGAAGACAGAGGGCACCGCGCGCCGCGGCGAGCTTGTGACGGTCGACGGCACCATCCAGACCCCGGCGTTCCAGAACGTTGCCACAGACGGCGCCATCAAGGGTGGTGTCTCGTCCATGGATCTGAAAAACTCGCTGCACACGCAGATCATGCTCTGCAACACCTATCATCTCCATGTTCGCCCGGGCGATTCACTGGTGAAACGCATGGGCGGTCTCCACAAATTTACCGGCTGGCAGGGACCCATCCTGACGGACTCCGGCGGATTCCAGGTATTCTCTCTGGCGAAACTCAATAAGATCACCGAAGAGGGGGTTGCCTTTAACTCCCACGTGGATGGCCGGAAACTATTCATTGGACCGGAGGAGAGCATGCAGATCCAGTCCAATCTCGGCTCCACCATTGCCATGGCTTTCGACGAGTGTGTCAAAAACCCTGCAGAGTATGGCTATGCCAAGCAGTCTGTGGAGCGGACAACGCGCTGGCTCGTCCGCTGCAAGAAGGAGATGGAACGGCTCAACAGTCTTCCGGACACGCTGAATAAGCAGCAGATGCTGTTTGGAATAAACCAGGGCTGTACGTATGAAGATCTGCGAATCGCCCACATGAAGCAGATTGCAGACCTAGACCTGGACGGGTATGCCATTGGCGGCCTCGCTGTTGGGGAGCCAAAGGAGGAGATGTACAGTATCATTTCCGCTGTGGAGCCGTACGCACCAAAGGACAAAATTCGTTACCTTATGGGTGTCGGTACGCCGGGCAACATCATTGAGTCTGTCTACCGCGGTGTGGACCTCTTCGACTGCGTCATGCCAACGCGGAATGCGCGGCATGGGCATCTTTTTACATGGAATGGAATTATCAATCTGAACAATGCCCGGTATGCGGAGGATGAGAGCCCCATTGATGAGGCTTGCCACTGCCCGGTGTGCCAGCAGTTCTCAAAGGCTTACCTACGACATCTTATGAAGGCGAAGGAGCTGCTATATTTCCGTCTTGCGGTTATGCATAATCTCTATTTCTATAACACGCTGATGGAGAGGATCCGGGATGAGCTGGATGCCGGGACGTTCACACGGTTCCATGATCAGTATGTAGATGTTCTGGACACGCGAATTTGACCTGTGCTATAATGGCTCAGGAAATTAAGTACTAACTGTACGTTTACAGGAGGGAATCCAATATGGATTTTTCAGCAATCACCTTTCAGCTTCTCGCTAACACCCCGTCTGGAAGTCAGGGCGGCGGCAGCACCACGGTCTGGATGGTCGTTCTCCTTCTCTTCTTCGTCGTCTACATGTTCTTCATCTCCCGCAGAGACAAGAAACAGAAGAAGGAAGAGGCTGCCATGCGTGACAGCATGAAAGTAGGGGACGAGGTCCTCACCATCGGTGGTATTATGGGCCGCGTTGTTTCGGTCAAGGACGACTCTGTTGTCATTGAGACTGGCGCTGACCGCAACAAAATCCGCTTCACCAAGACCGCTATTGCCACCAATGTCTCCGCGGATAACCGTGTAAAGGAGGCAAAGGCTGCTCAGGAGGCCGCAAAGCAGGCTGCCAAAAAGCAGAAAAAGGCAGGGTCCTCCGAGAAAAAGCCGGAGAAAGTCGACAAGAAATAAGACTTTATCTGAGAGACAATGAAATGACCCCTGGTCACCGTTTAACTTTCTGGTGGCTGGGGGTCATTTTTCTGCTCTTCATGCTGTTGTTCTGCTAGAAGCTTTTGCTCCTGGTCCTCGCGATGTCGCATATCGTCCCGGACTTTCTTTTTTATTTTTTCTGCATTCAAGGGGTTGGCGTCGGTAGCGGCCTTTAACTCGTCGTTTACCACATGGGTATAGATTTGCGTAGTGCCAACATTTTCGTGGCCAAGGATCTCCTTGAGCTGAAGGATGTCGACGTTGCCGTACTGGTACATAAGCGTGGCAGCGGTGTGGCGGAGTTTATGGACGGAGTAGCCCTTGAGTCCGGCTTTTTCCAGGTCTGTGGTGACAATATGCTGAACGGTCTTTGGACTGATTCTCTGAAGCCGGCTGCTGAGGAAAAGAGCCTCTTTGTCCTTGACACCGTCCACAGGGCGAACCCTCATGTAATTGTTTATGGCTCTCATACATGCGTCGTTCAAATAGATGGTACGCTCTTTGTTTCCTTTACCGGTGATACGGATGGTGTGGTCGTCCCGAATATCGGTGTAATTAAGGCTGACAAGCTCGGAGAGACGCATTCCGCAGTTGAGGAAGAGTGTGATGATGGCAAAGTCCCGCTCCTTGTTGGGGCCTTCAGCGGCAACCTCAAGCAGATCTACGCTCTCGTCCAAGGTGAGATATTTTGGGAGGGTATGCTTGAGCTTGGGAGTGTCCAGCTCCTGCATAGGGTTTTTCTCTAAAATGTGTTTCTGGACAGTGCAGTATTTAAAAAAGGCACGCAGGGTGGAAACTTTGCGGGCACGGGTCGTTGCGGAATTGTGCCGCTCATCCTTGCAGTAGGAGAGGAAGGCATAGGCGTCTGCTAGACTGACGGAACGGATAAAATCGTCATCGATGTCCCGGATGTCTATGTCGTCGAATTCCGTGTCGGCGGGAACCATGTGCCGCTCCTGTTTCAGGAAACGGAAAAATGTCCGCAAGTCCATGGCATATTCTGAGATGGTGGCCTGGGACTTGTTCCGGATGGCGCTCATATAGTTCAAAAAATCAACCACGACGTCCGGAAACTGGTCATAGTCTTCTCTAGTGATCATTATTCAATTACTCCGCATTTCATTTTTATCTCGACCTTATTTTACTACAGAATGTCCATATCGGAAATAACGGAAAACGGAGCTTATCTTTCGACAAAAAAGCAAAAATGAAAAATAGCCGCTTACATTTTTCATTTTTTGTGAATTTTCATGGTGGTAAAAAAGAATTGTACAAACAAGAATGGAATTATGCTACAGACAATCCGCCAACTAGCTTCTGAAAAAACAATAAAAATTGACGTTATATAGGCGTTTTTGTACCATTTAAACAAATAAATCGCGGGGATGAAAAAATGCAAAATTTCAGTTGAATATTTTCACGAATAGTGGTAAAACCTTTGTGTAACAGATTAATGCTAAATTTTTCACGATTTGGCAAAAATTGTCGGGGCGTTTTCATGGTGAATCCGAAACTGGAAAAGACGGTCATTGCCATGGCGAGTGTACTTGCCGCCATAGGCTGTCTTGTCCTTATCTTTTTACCATGGTCCACGCCCAAGGGCATACTTGGAATAATAACTGGTTTATTTCTCAGTATATCCAATTTTCTTATGACTTCCTTTCTGTATGGAAGCCTTGGGAAAGAGGGGAGGACCGAGCGGGTCTTTCCGAAAATCTCTCTCATTGTTTCCATGCTTCTGACAGGGGTCGTTTTATTTTTTTACTGGCGTTTTTCCAGTATCACTTTTTGGTGTGCAGTAATTGGGGTTTGTCTCGTGCCCTTTGCCATGATGCTGTTCATTGTGGCTGAGGTCACCGGCCTTATTTCCACCAATTATTATGTATAAACAAATCCAAACGAAAAGAGGCATACACCTTGGATACTGAAAGCTTGTTTGTCCATGACGTGATGTTCACCATCCCGCTTGGTAAGCTCCGCATCCCTGTGACGAACACCATCGTCATGATGTGGATCATCATGGTGGTCATGATCGTCCTGGCGCTTATCCTGGTGCGGCCGAAGAAGTTTGAGAAAGTACCGAAGGGAAAGCAGCTTGTCGCGGAGACCATTGTCGGTGGAATCCAGAACATCCTGGTCAAGAATATGGGGAAAAAAGGCAAGGACTTTACACCCTATTTCGGAACCATTCTTCTGTTTCTGGTCTTTGCCAACATTGCCAGCATCTTCAACATCATCCCGTCTGCGGAGCTTGTCCACCACTGGACTGGCTGGATGCCGAAGGTCTGGTTCCAAATCGAGCCGCCCACCAGTGACCTCAATTTGCCGCTGGTACTGGCACTCATGACGATCTGTCTTATCCCCATGTCTTCCATCAAATACACCGGCCTCAAAGGATATGGAAAGAGCTTCCTGAAACCGACGCCTATCATGCTTCCGTTCAACATCCTGGACTACGCGACCAGAACGCTGTCGCTCTCTCTCCGGCTGTTCGGTAACATCTTCGCAGGTGTCGTCATCATGGACATGCTCTATGCAGGTTCTGTCTTTGTCAAACCTATCGTCCCGCTGGCAAGTGCATTCTTTGACTTGTTCGACGCAGGACTTCAGGCATATATCTTTGTATTTTTGTCTTCCATCTATGTATCGGAAGCCATCAATAACGAGTAATTAGGAGGATTTTATTATGAACGCAGGATTAATTGCTATCGGTGCAGGAATTGCAATGCTCGCCGCTATCGGCGCTGGTATTGGCCTCGGCCTTGCCTCTTCCAAGGCTTCGGAGAGTGTCGCCAGAAACCCGGAGGCCTCCGGTAAGATCATGTCCACCGGTCTTATCTTCGCCACCCTCTCTGAGGTAACGGCCATCTTCGCCTTCGTTATTGCCATCATTATCACGGGCAAAATCTAAGGCCAGAGTTCACGTATCGTAAAATTCAGACTTTTCAGGTGATTATCCATGCTGCAAAGTATTAATCTTTACACCTGCGTCTTCGCACTCATCAACCTTCTCATTCTTTATTTCGTCCTGAAGAAAGTCCTTTTCAAGCCTGTCATGAACTACATGGACAAGCGCAGCGAAGAGGTCGCCGAGTCTCTGAAGAATTCAGAGGAGGCCAAGACGGAGGCCAATGAGCTCAAGGCCCAGTATGAAGACCAGATGAAAACCGCCCATGCCGATGGTCAGAAGGTCGTCGAAGAGATGACCGCCCGTGCCAATCAGATGTACGATGACACGGTTGCCAAGGCAGAGGAGGAGTCGAAAGCCATCATTGCCCGCGCCCAGGAAGATGCCAAGCGGGAGCATGAGAAGGCCATCAAGGACTCCAAGGCGGAAATCTCCGGACTCGCCATTGCCGCTGCGTCGAAGGTTATTGACGCAAACCTCGACACCGAGGCGAACCGGAAACTCGTTGACAAATTCCTTGATGAAACCGGAGCTGCCTAATGTCTTTGATCTCTGAGAGATATGCTGCGGCCCTGTTTGCCATTGGAGAAGACAAGAAAAAAATTGACGCCCTGTCTGAAGATCTGTCGTTTCTCTCTGAAATCTGGAATTCCCAGCCGGATCTGAAGGGTTACCTCCGGAATCCGCGGAAGAGCCCGAAGGAGAAAGAAAAGGCGCTGACGAACATCTTCGCATCCCAGGTGGATGCCTATGCATTCCAGCTTCTTCTTCTCCTTCTTCGGAAGGATCGCCTTGATCTTCTCCCGGAAATCTGTTCTGATTTCCAGAGGATGCGCGAGGATTCGCAGGATATCCTGCATATCACAATTACGACCGCCAAGGAGGCGGAGCCCGACACCATCCGGAAAATTTCCGACCGGTTCCAGAAAAAATACAGCGCCGGGGGAGTCCGGGTCACCACAAAGGTGGATCCATCCCTTATCGGCGGTGTCCAGGTCCAGGTCGGGGACACCCTGTATGATGATTCCGTGAAGGGCAAATTAAAAGCACTTCAGGAGGAGCTTGTCTCCCACTGATCGTGTCTTTCCCGAATACTGTATCTTAAGGTGAAAGCAATGAAATTGAAACCGGAAGAAATAACTGCCGTCATCCGGGAGCAAATTGAGAACTACGACAGCATAACCGCTGAGGAAAACGTAGGCTATGTGCTCCAGTCCGGCGACGGCATTGCCAGAATATATGGCCTGAAGGATGCCATGTACGGTGAGCTTCTCGTCTTTGAGAACGGGGAGGCCGGCATGGCCATGAACCTGGAGGAGGACAACGTCGGCTGCATTCTCCTCGGTTCTGACCGGGAAATCAAAGAGGGCATGACCGTAAAGACCACGGGTAAAGTTCTCTCCGTTCCCTGTGGCGATGAACTCATCGGCCGTGTCGTTGACCCTCTCGGCCATCCAGTGGACGGGCGCGGTGCCATCCACACTGAGACTGCTCGTCCCATCGAATCCCCGGCACCGGGCATCCTGAAACGGAAATCTATTGACACCCCTCTCCAGACCGGTATTGTGGCCATTGACGCAATGACTCCCATCGGCCGCGGCCAGCGTGAACTTATCATCGGCGACCGTCAGACCGGTAAGACCGCTATTGCTGTCGATACCATCATCAACCAGAAGGGGAAGGATGTCATTTGCGTTTATGTCGCCATCGGTCAGAAGGCGTCTACTATTGCGGGCATTCAGGACACTCTGAAGAAGCACGGTGCCATGGATTATACCCTTATTGTGGCATCCACGGCTGACCAGAGTTCCACCGTCCAGTACATCGCCCCCTATGCAGGGTGTGCCATGGCCGAGTACTTCATGTACGAAGAACACAAGGACGTTCTCATCATATATGATGACCTTTCCAAGCACGCTGTTGCATACCGTGCTGTATCCCTGCTCCTGAAGCGTTCTCCCGGACGTGAGGCCTACCCCGGCGATGTATTCTATCTCCACTCCAGACTTCTGGAGCGTGCCGCAAAGCTGTCTGATGATCTCGGCGGCGGTTCCATGACCGCACTGCCTATCATTGAGACCCAGGCGGGCGACATCTCCGCATATATCCCCACCAACGTCATCTCCATTACAGATGGACAGATCTTCCTGGAGACCGAGCTCTTCTACTCCGGTCAGCGTCCGGCCATCAACGTCGGTTTCTCGGTATCCCGAGTCGGCGGCGATGCCCAGCTGAAGGCCATGAAGCAGATTGCCGGTCCGCTCCGTCTGAACCTGGCGCAGTACCGTGAGATGGCTGCCTTTGCCCAGTTCGGCTCCGACCTCGATGAGGGGACACGGAACAAACTGGCCCAGGGCGAGCGGCTCTATGAGTGCCTGAAGCAGCCCCAGTATTCTCCACTGGAGGTCGAGGATCAGATCGTCATGCTCTACAGCGCAGTTCACGGCTATCTGATGGATGTTCCCACCAAGGAGGTCGGGAAATTCAACCAGGGTCTTATCCAGTTTGTGGAGAGCACAGACCGTGCTGTTCTGGATGAGCTTCTTGCACAGAAGAAATTCACCCCGGAGATCGAGGAGAAATTAAAGAAAGACATTGAGACTTACAAAGAGTCTCTGGCGTCTTAAGGCCAGGTGAAGAAGCATGCCCAGCACAGGAGAAATCAAACAGAGGATCCAGAGTATTCAGGAGACTCAGAAGATAACCAATGCCATGCGTATCGTCTCGGCCTCTAAGATGAAGCGTGCCAAGAAGCAACAGGCCGAGGCTGCTCCGTTCTTCTACGATATTGAGACGGTCATGGTGGATATCCTCTCCCACAGTGCGGAAATCCAGAACCACAACTTCGACCAGCGTCCCTATAAAACCGGCAAGAACCGCAATGTTGCTGTCCTTGTCATGACCGGCGACAAGGGTCTCTCCGGCGGATATGATATCAATGTCTGCAAAAAGGCGGAGGAGCTTATCGCCAAGCAGGGCGATGCCAATGTGGAAATTCTCATAGCAGGCCGCATGGGTCAGGAGTATTTTCGAAAGACCGACCATAAGGTGGATGAGGACTTCATCTACCCGGTCCGGAACCCCAGCACCACCCGTGCCAACGAGATTGGGAAACTCATTCGGGAGCGTTTTGACAACGAGACCTATGATGATGTCTATGTGGTCTACACCCAGTGCAAGTCCACTATTGCCCAGGTCCCCACGGTGTTAAAACTACTTCCGCTCAATGCGGATGACCTCAAGGCTTCCCTTGGAATAACAGACAGCACGGCGCCCGACAGTATGCTGAACTATTCTCCGAATCCGCACGAGGTCTTTAAGGTGCTTATCAAGAAGTATCTGAACTGGATCATCTACACCTGCTTCGTAGAGGCATTCACCAGCGAACAGTGCGCACGCATGACCGCCATGAAGACAGCATCCGATAATGCGGAGGAAATGCTTGAGAAACTGAACCTGGACTTCAACCGGGCCCGTCAGGCAGCCATCACGCAGGAGATCACGGAGATTGTCGGCGGTGCCGCATCACTATAAGGAGGCGAAATAAATGGCAGAGAATACAGGCGAGGTCGTCCGCGTCATCGGACCCGTTGTCGACGTCAAGTTTGAGACGGGCGACCTTCCGGAAATCTACAATGCCATTCAGATAAAGAACGGGGAGGACTGCATTACCGCAGAGGTCATGCAGCACCTCGGAGAACAGACAGTCCGCTGCGTCGCCATGGCGGCCACAGAGGGACTGAAACGAGGCCTCTCGGCCACAGACACGGGCGCTCCCATCAGCGTCCCGGTCGGCGAGCAGACCCTGGGTCGTATGATGAACGTCCTCGGCGAGACCATCGACGAGAAGGGCGACATGCCGCAGCCCGACATGAAGCTCCCCATACACCGCGCGGCTCCTCCCTTTGAGGACCAGAAGCCGGCCACCGAGGTCCTTGAGACCGGTATCAAAGTACTGGACCTTTTGGTACCGTACGCAAAGGGCGGTAAGATCGGACTGTTCGGTGGCGCCGGTGTCGGCAAGACCGTACTTATCCAGGAGCTTATCCACAACGTCGCCACAGAGCACGGCGGATACTCGGTATTTACCGGTGTCGGCGAGCGTTCCCGTGAGGGTAATGACCTCTGGGGCGAGATGGGCGAGTCCGGCGTACTGGACAAGACCTCTCTGGTATTCGGCCAGATGAATGAACCGCCCGGAGCCCGTATGCGTGTCGGTCTCACAGGACTCACTGTTGCCGAATATTTCCGTGACCAGATGAATCAGGATGTGCTCCTGTTCATTGATAATATTTTCCGTTTCATTCAGGCCGGTTCCGAGGTATCCGCACTTCTTGGCCGTACACCTTCTGCCGTTGGTTATCAGCCGACGCTGGCCACCGATGTCGGTTCTCTTGAGGAGCGAATCACCTCCACAAAGAACGGATCCATCACTTCTGTTCAGGCCGTATATGTACCCGCCGATGATCTCACGGACCCGGCTCCGGCAACCATATTTGCCCACCTGGATGCCCGTACCGTTCTCTCCCGTTCCATCGTGGAGCAGGGCATTTATCCGGCCGTTGACCCGCTGGACTCCTCATCTCGTATCCTTGACCCGCAGATCGTCGGTCAGGAACACTATGATGTTGCACGGAAAGTCCAGGCCGTTCTTCAGCGTTATAAAGAGCTGCAGGATATCATCGCTGTACTCGGTATTGATGAGCTCGGTGATGAGGACAAACAGATCATCTATCGCGCCAGAAAGATCCAAAAATATCTCTCCCAGCCGTTCTTCGTAGCAGAGCAGTTCACCGGTATTCCCGGCAAGTATGTTCCGCTCAAGGAGACCATCCGTGGCTTCAAGGCCATTGTGGACGGCGAAATGGACGATATTCCCGAGGATGCCTTCTACAACAAGGGCACCATCGATGAGGTCTATGAGGCCGCGGAACAGATGAAATCTTCCCACTAAGGAGTAGGTTTCTATGGCAACTGAAGCTGCAAAGACCTTTTATCTGGTTATCAAGACGCCGGAGAAGAACTTCTGCTCCGAGCCGGCTGAGGAGATCATCCTTGAGACCCCCAGCGGACAGATCGGTATCCTGCCCGGGCATGAGCCCATGGTATCCGCTGTCGCCATCGGCCCCATCCGTATCAAAAAGGAAGGGGAGTGGGAGGAGGCTGTTCTCTCAGAGGGCTTCCTTGAGGTCAATCAGGACATGGTCGTCATTCTTGTGGATACTGCTGAGTGGCCGGATGAAATTGACGAGAACCGTGCCAGACGTGCCGAGGAGCGCGCACAGGAGCGTCTCCAGGGCAAGCTGAGCCGTATTGAGTATGCGGAGTCCCGCGCCGCGCTGCAGCGTGCTATTTCGCGTCTGAAGGTCTCGTCCCACTCCCATAAGATCTGATAGCTAGTTAAAATTTTCACAAATCCGCGATTCACGGAATTCTCTTATATTACAGCGCAAATGTCCCGCCGGGGTTCTCGGCGGGATTTTCTATTTCTTATTATGTATGGGCGATTTAGTGATTCGTTCTATTTCAAAGGAATGATTTGGAATGAAAATATCTTGTTGCTTTAAATTGGATTTCTTTGATCGATTGGTTTATATTTAACTGCTGATTTTAATGCTGATTTGACTGCCGAACTAATATATTAAAAAATTCAGCTGTTTAAGACTGAAATCGATATAAATGAATTTAACTGCATCGATTGGAATAAGGTAATGGATCATTGGAAAAATTCTGGTGAGATTTTTTGCGGCGAATAATTGAATACGAAAATATAAAATGATATGAAAGTTGTGACTTAAAAATTCCAACGAGTTCGTTGGAATTTTTTGAGAGAAAAACATACTTATTAATGGAATAGTCCCCATAAAAATATAAGGATAAAAATGCTCTAATTGCAGAAATCCCATACCTACGCCCTTTATTAACTCCCCTCAATTATACAAAACATTTATTTTGTATAATTCACTCAACTAAAGTGCCACCAGATTTCTCTTCCTCCACCCCAATCAATACATAGAAAAAGAACCCCGGAATTACTTCCGGGGTCCAGCCATTATTATTAAATTAAAGGAATTGGAATGTTTAATTTAAGATGGCTAAATTCACTGAGTCTTAAGTTATGCTCTCTTGGAGATAACGAAAGCAGCGGCAGCAGCAGCAGCAACAGCGCCAGCAACAGCGAGACCAGCGTCACCAGTGTTGGCAATCTTAGTCTTCTTGTTAGCAGCGGTCTTGTCAGCAGCGTTAGCGTCCTCGCCGTTCTCGTCGTCAGCGTTCTCAGCAGCAGTGGTCTCAGCCTCGGTAACTACAGCAGTAGTAGAAGCAGCAGAAGACTCCTTCTTGGTGCCGGTGAGATCTTTGATGCTCTTGGTAGCGGTAAGATCTTTTACGCTCTTGGTTTTGGTGAGATCCTTGAGGCTGAAGGTAGCAGCAGAAGCAGAAACAGCGAAGGTGAAAACAAGTGCAAGAGCAAGGATTACGCCTAATACTTTTTTCATTGTTACTCTTCCTTTCTTTCTAATGTTTTTAGCTAGTACAAGGAAGCGGTACTTCCACGTACGACGTAATTATAGCCTATTTTGCCATAAAAAGCAATTATTCAAAATGATTTAATCAAATCTGTCAGATAATTCCATTATTTTCCGTAAATTTTTATGATGTTTTTTGCTATTACGGACTTTTTCTCACAGTTATCCATGGCAGCCTTCTCAATATACCGGTGTGCCTCGGCCTCCGTCATCTTCAGATTGTCCATGAGCAGGCCTTTGGCGCGGTTGACAAGACGGATTTCATCCATCTTCTCCTCGAGTTTGGCGGTCTTCTTCTCCAGTTTTTTGAGACGGGCCTGCGTTGCCAGCAACAGTTTCATGGATTGGAAAATATCCTTGCTGGTACAAGGCCGGCTCAAAGTCAGTACACCGTAATCCTCTACCCGGTACGTGACCTGGTCATAGATCTCCGATTTTACCATGAGCAGTACACCGCAGCGGCTGTGCTGTGCAATATCTATGGCAAGATCTGTACTGGATGCGTCTTTCAGCGGGGCATTGATTACAACAATGTCAACGCTTCTATTAATGAGGTAGCGCTGTGCCTCCCCTGCTCCGATTGTGGAGATGACTGGTGAAAACTGGTCCTGTGGAAGTATCTTTTTTAAGAATTGATAGAGCTTGTCGGTCTGCGAGATCACCATGACACTGGCAGGCTGATCGGTCTTCATCATATCGGGTTCATCTCCAGGGTCACAGGGTCGGAATCAGGTCTAAATAGTTGTCACCGAGGATGTCTCGGATAAAGGTGCTGTTCTTGGCGCAGGCGACGGCATCTTTCAGGGTAAGAGGCAGTTTCTTATAGTCTTTACCCGGATAGGTGTCCTCGACGGAGAGATTCATATTTGTGGGCTCTCCGGGGTCCATATTATTCTTAATACCGTCCATGCCGGCATAGATAAGGAGCGCATAGGCAATGTACGGGTTCATGCCGGAGTCTGGAGAACGGAGCTTCATATGTCTGCGCTCTGGTGTGGTGGCCGGAACCATGATGAGCTGACGGCGATTTTCCGGGGACCATGTAATGTAGATGGGCGCCTTTTTCTCACCAAAGCGGTGGTAGGACTCCTCTGTGGGGTTCAGGAATGCCGTCAGTTCTTCAATATGGGAAAGGACTCCTGCCATGAAGGACATAAGGCGGTCTGTTCCGTCAAAGGATTTTACCGTAATGTTGATGTGGCAGCCGTTGCCGCTCTCCTTCTCTAAAGGTTTTGGAGAGAAGTCCGCATACAGCCCCTCACTTGTGGAGAGCGTACGAACTACCGACTTGAACGTGATAAAATTCTCTGCTGCGGTTAGTGGGTCAGAATATTTAAAGTCTACCTCGTGCTGACCGGGGCCGGATTCGTGGTGAGAGGACTGGGGAATAATGCCCATGTCGGAGAGCGTAAAGCAGATTTCTCTACGGATGTTCTCCCCTTTATCTGCCGGGGAAATGTCGAGATAACCGGCATGGTCAAAGGGCTCTCTTGTGGGGTTCCCGTCGTCGTCTGTCTTGAAAAGATAGAATTCGCTGTTGTTTCCGAACGTGCAGGAAATGCCATTGTCAGTGGCGTATTTGATGGCATTCTGGAGAATGCTGCGGCTGTCCGCTTCAAAGGGCGTGCCGTCCGGATAAGTCACATTACAGAACATGCGGACAACACGGCCGTCGGAAGGTCTCCAGGGAAGTACGGAGAGCGTGGACGGATCCGGATGGAGAAACAGATTGGATTTCTCATATTTGCTGAAGCCGTTGATATTGGCGCTGTCAAAGGGAAAACCTTCGGTAAAGGCGCGCCGAAGTTCGCTTGGCATGATGGCAATGTTTTTCTGGGTGCCATCAATGTCGACGAAGGCAAGCCGTATGAAACGGACATTTTCCTCCTCAACATAAGACAGGACGTCTTGGGAGCTGTACATGGGGCTGATCTCCTTTAATAAAACAACTTTTTATTATCATACAATATTTATATCCCCTATTTCAATTTTGTTTTTTCGGGAACTGTGTCTTGACAACATACGACAGGAAACTCTATAATACTTGCGTGAAGACAAAGGCGTCTGAACTTATTTTTTGGTTCAAACTCTTTTGTCTTCTATTTTTTTATAACGTTAGATTCGAATAAGAAGGAGTTTTTCATCAATGTGTTCTATTTTTGGGTACACAGGAAGTGTAGTCGAACTGGAAACCTTGAAGAAAGGTTTTGACGAGACCATTTCCCGTGGACCGGACATGTCGCGGATCATGGAGACCGGTAAAGGTCTTCTGGGGTTCCATCGCCTGGCCATTATGGGCCTTACCCCGGAGGGCATGCAGCCTTTCACAAGACAGAACGAGTCCGGCAGTACGGACTATGTGGTGTGCAACGGTGAAATTTACGGGTTCCGCGCCATAAAAAATGACCTTATCGAAAGGGGCTATAAATTCAAGAGTGACTCCGACTGTGAGCTGCTCCTCCCCCTCTGGTATGAATACGGAACGGGAATGTTTGAGAGACTCGACGCCGAGTTTGCCATGATTCTCTTCGACGGTTCTACCGGAGAGTACATCGCCGCCCGTGACCCCATCGGTATTCGTCCCCTCTACTATGGTTATGACGAGAATGGGGCCATCTGCTTTGCATCGGAGCCCAAAAACCTTGTCGGGTTCTGTGATAAGGTCATGCCCTTCCCTCCCGGACACTACTATTTCAAGGGCGAATTCATTGAATACCGGGACATCACGGAGGTGGACGAAGTCTGCTATGACGACCTCCCGGCCATCTATAAAAACATCCACGACAAGCTTGTAAAAGGCGTGGACAAGCGTATGGACTCCGACGCACCGGTTGGCTTCCTGCTCTCCGGCGGATTGGACTCCTCCCTTGTATGTGCCATTGCCGCACAGTGCACCGACGAACCCATTGAGACGTTCGCCATCGGCATGGACACCGACGCCATTGACTTGAAATATGCCCGTCAGGTGGCGGACTACATCGGTTCGAACCACCATGAATACTATATGACGAAAGAGGACGTCATCTCCTCTCTCCCAGAAGTTATCAAGATGCTCGGCACCTATGATATCACGACCATCCGTGCCAGCATGGGAATGTATCTGCTCTGTAAGCAGATCCACGAGAAGACTGACCGCAAGGTCCTTCTCACTGGCGAAATCAGCGACGAGATCTTCGGCTACAAGTACACCGACTTCGCACCAAGCCCCGAGGCCTTCCAGGCTGAGGCTGTCAAGCGTGTCAAGGAACTGCATATGTACGACGTTCTCCGCGCTGACCGCTGCATCTCCGTTAACTCCCTTGAGGCCCGTGTTCCCTTCGGCGACCTGGACTTTGTCCAGTACGTCATGAGCATTGACCCCAAGAAGAAAATGAATACCTATGGAAAGGGCAAGTATCTCCTCCGCAAGGCCTTTGAGGAGGATCATATCCTGCCGGAATCCATCCTGATGAGAGAAAAAGCTGCATTCTCCGACGCCGTCGGTCACTCCATGGTGGACGACCTGAAGGAATATGCGGAGACGGTCTATACGGATGAGGAGTTTGAGGAAAAGGTCAAACTCTACGACAATCCGAAGCCGTTTACCAAAGAATCTCTCCTCTACCGCGAAATCTTTGAGGAGTATTATCCGGGACAGTCCTCCATGATCGTGGACTACTGGATGCCCAACAAGGACTGGACAGGCTGTGATGTCAACGACCCGTCTGCCAGATACCTCTCAAACTATGGCGCAAGCGGTGAATAACCAATACGTTATTATTTTAAGCGCCCTGAAATTTTGACAGCTCCCTCCAATCTGACGTTATAGGGAAAATCCCTCTGGAGGCAGAACCAAACGGCTCTGCTGACAGGGGGATTTTTCCATGCTTTTTTATTTATTGATCCATTTCAGTACATCCTCTTGCAGCGAAGAAATTGTATTATTGGCCTCTGATGAGTTGGGCTTTCTCGTGTAGAAATAGAGCTTCAGCTTAGGTTCTGTGCCAGATGGGCGGACAGCAAACCAGGTGGATTCATCAATGGTGAATCGCAGAACATTGGAGGCGGGAATGTCTTCAAAGCCGTTGCGGTAGTCGGTTTTCTGCCCGAAACGCTGTGGGGCACCATTTCGAAATTTTTCCATGATGGCGGAAATCTCCTCTGCCCCCTTCTCCCCCTTGCGAATTAGGGAGACCTGTGACTCGGCAAAGTATCCATACTTCTGAAATAGGTTCTGGAGCGCCTCATAGAGTGTCATACCCCTTTTGCGGTACCATGCCGCCATTTCAGCAATGAGGAGCGACGCAGCAATCCCATCTTTGTCATGGACCATTTCCCCAGGCGCGCATCCAATACTCTCCTCATAACCAAAGAAGTATTGATATCCCTCCTTCTGGAGCTCCGGTATTCGACCGCAAATATTCTTGAACCCGGTTAGGGCCTCCTTTACTGCGATGCCATAGTCTTCGCAAATAGTACGGCCAAAGTCGCCGGTCACAATGGACTTGATCATGACAGGATTCTCAGGCATATTCCCCTTTTCCCGCCGGCTCATGGCGAGATAGGATATGAGCAGCCCGCCAGTCTGATTCCCATTCAGAAAATGATATTCTCCGTCTGGCTCCAGAAGCTCAATGGCCATACGGTCACTGTCCGGGTCAGTGGCAATAAGCACTTCTGCGCCAAGCGTTTTACCGAGCCGTTCCGAATAGGAAAATGCCTTTGGGTCCTCTGGGTTGGGGTAACCCACGGTGGTAAAGTCAGGATCTGGGTCTCTCTGTTCCTCCACAACGTGGACTTCACTGTAACCCATCTCAGTGAGAACAGTAGTTACTGGAATGCTTCCAGCCCCGTTCAAAGGAGTGTAGACAATTGGAATGGATAGGTCTAGTTCCTCTTTGGGCCGCAGAGAGAGCGACTCCACGTAATCTAGATATTGGCGATCCACTTCTTGTCCGAGTATTGTAAGCAGACCTTTCCTCTCAGCATCTTCCAGTGAAATCTCTTGAAAAGTATCAAACAGGTCTAATGCCATAATTTCCTGCTGCATTCCCTGTGAAATACTGCCCGATATTTGGGCTCCATCTTTCCAATAGACTTTATAGCCGTTATATTCCTTTGGGTTGTGGCTTGCCGTCAGGTTGATGCCCGAGAGCGTTCCAAGCTTCCGAATGGTAAAGGACAGCTCTGGTGTGGGACGCAGGGATGGGAACAAGAATACGGGAATGCCGTTTCCCATGAGAATGCGGGCAGCAAGCTCAGAAAATTCCTTGGAATGGTGTCTGCAATCATACGCAATTACAACTCCCTGGGAAGTGTCCTCTCCAGAGTGGTTTAAAAAATTGGCAATTCCCTGTGTAGCACGTCCTACAGTCAGGGGGTTCATCCGATTCCTTCCCGCACCGCAGATTCCTCGAAGGCCGGCGGTTCCAAATGTAATATCCTGATAGAACCGGTCGGTGATCTCGGAGTTGTCATCCTTTATGGCGAAAAGCTCAGAATACATTGGGTTATCCGGCGAAAGCTTCTGCAGCCAATGGTTGTATTCTTCTCGAAAGTCCATTGCTTTACACCTCATACAGTCCAAAAGTCATCCATTGCAACTGTAAAGGAAACGTCTTTTGATTATTTGAGATTTACCTTTACAGCACGTAGATTAGCCATTTATTATGCTTCCTATGTCAATTAATTTCCTTGACGGAAGCAAACATTCATAATGTATCCCACGGCGTTCTAAGAATTCACGTATCTTTTCCCCGTCCCTATGGGTCTGGATATCCCCGAAAAAATACAGAGTATCCCCAATCCATCCGCTTGCGCCGCCAATGAATCCATAACCGTACCCCGGGAGCAGAATGTCCCCTTTTTCTATTTTCAGGACTTGAATTTTCCCATCCCGCTCCAAGGCATCGGCGATGGACGGGTCATCCGTAATAACAGCGTTCTCCCCTGCCCTGCAGAGGGAGCACGATACATACCCCTGGGCAACGTCGATGATTTTTAAACCGGATTTTTCCGCATCCTGCAAGAGGATTTCAGCGACTGTTCTGCGGTTGCAGAGGAACCGATCTCCAATTTGTTCTGCACTGAGCGGTACATCCTGGGGATATTTGGTTCCCAGATTCTCATCGATGATATTATCGGCCCGTTTTTGAAGTAATTCCGGTGACTGGCGCGCTGCATATTGTTTCCCACAAAGAAAAGCTGTCATAAGGTCAATGTGACCTGCCACAGGAGCCTCCAGGCACATACATGCCCCTGTTTCCCGTAACTTTATTCCTCTCTCAAAAAACGCCCTGTGGACGCTCTCAGGAGCTGTTCCACAGAGCACTTCTGTCATTTCATTCATAATTGAGATACTTACCTTATCCAAAGACCGCAGAGAATGCCTGAGAGAGATACCGAACGCCGATGATCTGGGCCTGGCTCCTCATTTCCTTGGAGATATATTTCAGATTGGCCGCTGGCAGGATGATTTTGTGGAATCCGAGCCGGATGGCCTCTTTTATTCTCTGCTCGCAGAACCCCACCGACCGGATCTCACCAGCCAGTCCAATTTCTCCAAAAGCAAGGACGTCCTCAGGAACCACCTCATCCTTCAGGCTGGAGACAAGGGCAAGGGCAACGGTAAGATCCGCTGCTGGCTCGTATAGCCGGATTCCCCCAATGATATTCAGATAGACATCCATGTTGGAGAAATAGTATCCACCCCGTTTTTCCAAAACAGCGAGGATGACATTCAGTCGGTTATAGTCATACCCAGAACTCATGCGCCTCGGGTTTCCAAACCCGGTGGTCGTGACGAGAGCTTGTACCTCCGCCATCATGGGTCTCAGACCCTCCATGGTGCATGCAACACAGGTGCCGGAGCAGTTTACCGGGCGTCCATCGAGCATCATCTCAGAGGGATTCTGGACTTCCCGGAGCCCCTTGTCTATCATCTCAAAAACACCGATCTCGTTGGTGGATCCGAATCGGTTCTTGACCGCGCGTAGAATCCGATAGGACAGATTCCGCTCCCCTTCAAAATAGAGGACCGTGTCTACAATATGCTCCAGAACCTTGGGACCGGCAATATTTCCGTCCTTGTTCACGTGGCCGACAATAATGGTTGGGATATTCAGCGACTTCGCCGTCCGCAGAAACAGGTTGGTGCACTCTCTTACCTGTGTAATGGAACCAGCAGATGACGTGAGTTCCGACAATGTCATGGTCTGGATGGAGTCCACAATGACCACGTCGGGTTTCTGGGTGCGGATTTGCTCTGTCACGATCTCGGCGTCGTTCTCGCTCATGACATAGATATTCCCCGAGTCCACACCGAGACGGTCCGCGCGAAGGCGGATCTGGTGGGCGGACTCCTCTCCGGAGGCATACAGAATGGTCAGGCTTTTTGCCAGGGTCTGGCAGACCTGGAGAAGGATGGTGGATTTGCCAATGCCCGGGTCACCGCTCAGAAGGACCACAGAGCCCTTTACAAGCCCTCCGCCCAGCACGCGGTCGAACTCCTCCATGCCGGTCTGGTAACGGTGCTCCCCCTCCGTCTTGATCTCGTTGATGGGATGGGAGAGCTGGCCAGAGACTCTGGTCTTGTGGGGCGATGCAGCGGACTTTGCCTCTGTCGTACGCTCCTCCATGGTGTCCCACTCCCCGCACTGGGGGCATTTGCCATACCACTTGGGGTTCTCGTAGCCGCAGTTGCTGCAGACGAAGATGGATTTGATCTTGTTTGCCATGTTTTCCTCCGGATAAGGGAGAGCCCCGCAAAGAGAAATCATGATCCTCTGCAGGGCTCCCACGTCTCACTTAGTTTTTAAAATACATGTAATACTGGCACTTGATCATGCCGTTGTAGAGCTTTCTGCGCTTATCAGCACGTCTTCCAAAGAGCTTTTCAAACTCCTCGTCCGAGCTGATGACATAATAGGCCCAACCGCGTTCCTGCGGAAACTTGCTGCCCATGATCTTATAGAGCTCCTCGGCCTCCTGGACCTCCAGCAGGCGCTCGCCATAGGGTGGGTTGCAAATTACGGTGCCGCGCTCGCTTTTCCGTTCAAAGTTCCGGATGTCCGCGACCTCAAGGTGTACCCGGGTGTCGACGCCGGCTCTTCTGGCGTTCTCGCGTGCAATCTCAATGGAGGAAGGATCTATGTCACTTCCATAGGCCTCAAAGGAACAGTCGAAGTCAATGAGGTCGGCCGCCCTTGTCCGCTCCTCGGACCAGACCGATGCGGGGATTTGCGGAAAGGATTCTGCGGCAAAGGTGCGATGCAGACCAGGTGCCATATTGAGGGCCTTCATGGCACCCTCTATAAGAATGGTTCCTGAGCCGCACATGGGGTCATAGAGAGTGTGATAATTTCTCACCCTGGCCAGGGAGCAGAGCGAAGCAGCAAGCGTCTCCTTGATGGGTGCCTCATTGGCCTGCAGACGGTATCCCCGTTTATGAAGCCCCGTACCCGTGGTGTCAATGACCATTGTGACCTCATTCTTGAGGATGGAGAACTGGATTTGATAGGTAACGCCGGATTCTGAGAACCATGGCACCTTATACTTTTGCTTCAGGCGCTCCACGATGGCCTTTTTGGTGATGGCCTGGATGTCACGGGTGCTGAAGAGCTTGGAGTTCAGTGAATACCCTTTGACGGGAAACGCGTCGTTTTTGCCAATCCAGTTCTCCCAAGGCAGTGCTTTGACCCCCTGGAACAGCTGCTCGAATGTCAGGGCACGGAAGCTTCCGACAATGATCTGCACCCGTTCCGCTTCGCGGAGACAGAGGTTGGCGCGGGCTAAGATGTGTTCGTCCCCTGAGAAGAGGACGCGGGCATTTTCTGCCCGGACATCTTCGGCACCGATATCCTTAAGTTCCGCGGCAATGAGGGACTCGACTCCCATGAGACAGGGAACGACAAAATTCATTTTCATGTGGGCAAGGTTTCCTTTTCTAAAAGTAATTAATAGTTGTGGTCCGGCTCCAGAACGCCGTAGCCGCCGTTGTGGCGAATGTAGACGACATTGATTTCTCCAGTGTCTCCGTTCTCAAACATGTAGAAGTTGTGGCCGAGCATTTTCATCTGCAGAATGGCCTCATCCACGGTCTGGGGCTTGACGGCGGTCTTTTTATGGCGGACCACGTCATATTCCAGCTCCTCTTCCACCGGTGCGTCCCCGAGATAGTCGTCAAGGTTTCCGGCCTTGAGTTTCTTGGAGAGTTTGGTCTTGTTCCGGCGGATTTTCCGGATCATCATGTCAATGCACTGGTCCAGGGCGTCGGACATGTCGTCCGCGGTGGCCTGAGTACGGTAGAACATGCCATTATTGTGGATGGTGAGTTCGACCGTAGCCTTGTTCTTGATGACGGAGCAGGTGATCTTAGCATCACCCTCGCCGCCGAACAGCTTGTCGATTTTCCCCAGCTTCTGCTCTGCTCTCTCCTTGAAGGAGTCCTTCGGAGTGCATTTTCTTCCAATAATAACAGTATTCATACCATAGCCTCCTTTGGCTTTTGATTACACTTTTAGTATAACAGACAGCCTTGGAAACTACAAAAAAATCAGAGCAAAGGAGAACCTCTGCCCTGATGGATTTTCAAATTATTAAGAGTACCGCTTATTGCCGCCGCGACGGGAAAAACCGCCGTGTTTGGACTCGGTGGCGTGCTTCAGGTCGGTGAGCTTGTCGTCACTCTCCTGCTTGAACTTCGCCATCATCTCCTCAAAGGAGAGGTCGTTGCGGTCGGAGTAAGCGGACTTCTTCTGACCATTCCAGACATTGGGTGCCGAGCGGCGCTTGCCGCTTTTCCGTTCCCCATGTTCCCCGCGGAATTCCTTTCCGCCCGGGCCTCTATGGGAATGGTCTCCGTGATCTTCTTCTCCGTTGCGGCGCTGAAGCTGTGCGTCGTCTCCAGCCTGCTTGATGGAGAGGCTGATTTTGCCGGCGCTGTCTATATTCAGGATCTTAACTTTAATGGTCTGACCCTTCTCCAGAAAATCTGAGATTTCCTTTACATACTGGTTGGAGACCTCGGAAATATGGACCATGCCGACCCGGTTTTCCGGGAGTTCGACAAATGCTCCGAAGTTGGTGAGGCCGGTGACTTTCCCTTCGACGATTTCCCCAATTTCCAATGCCATTCGCTGAAGATCCTCCTTGATCAGCTGTCAGAAGACACATCGTAGTAGACACTTTCGCCAGGATAGGCATAACCAAGAACATTCCGCGCCACACGTTCCATGTAAGCGTTCTGGTCGTCCTCCGATGCCAGCTCCTTTAGCTCTTTATTCTTTTTGAGCTCCTGGGAGTACTGTGTCTGAACTGCGTTGAGTTCCTGTTGTTTGTTATAGATTTGAAACTGGAGGGATACGAGGGAAATACAGAAATAGCCGATCAGTGCAATGAGAGCGAGGGTCAGGAGGAAACTCCTCCGGTTCTTCGTCCGCTTGCGCTGTTTCTGCTGGCTCTTACTCAAAATGTTACCTTCTTTCCCCTGAGAGTTCCCACAAAAACAGTTGTCCTTATTATAAAGAACTCATGGGCTAATTTCAAGCTAAGGAATGCCAAATTTCCGCGTAATTACGACAAAAGTTCATACATGTCTCCCGCATTTTCCTTCGTGGCATGTTCCAGGACGGAAATGACTTTTGCCTTTAGGACGCGGGTGCCGGTCGTGATCTCAATGATGTCCCCTTCTTTTACATTGTAAGAGGCTCTCTGAGGTGTCCCGTTGACGGAGACATGCTTGGCGTCACAGAGCTCGTTTGCCACGGTGCGGCGCTTTACAAGGCGGGAGACCTTCAGGTACTTATCTAATCTCATGTTTGTCCTCTCTAAAAAAATGGGAGAGACAGTGTCTGTCTCTCCCGAGCTTGCTAAAGGTAGATTATTTGACTGCGTCCTTCAGAGCTTTACCAGCCTTGAAAGCCGGAAGCTTAGAAGCCGGAACAGTCATGGGCTCACCGGTGCGGGGGTTGTGGCCCTGTTTTGCAGCGCGATTCCGGACCTCAAAGGTGCCGAAGCCGACGAGCTGTACTTTGTCGCCCTCTTTCAGAGCAGCAGTGATAGAGTTGATTACGGAGACAACTGCTTTCTCAGCGTCTTTCTTCGTGAGACCGGTATCGGCAGATACAGCATTCACAAGTTCCGTTTTGTTCATATTACTTCCTCCATAAAACATCGTATTACGAGAGCATTAAACACAATTAATTTTAATGGATTAATCCTCTTTTTTCAAGCTTTCTGGACATTTTTTCTCCACCTGGCAGATTTTTAATATTATTCTTGTTCAGAACACGAAATGCCAGAAGGGTTGCAAACCATACTACCAGGAAGATAACCATGGCAATGAGAGCCGCCCATGTAAAGTTGGCGTTTCTGCTGTGGATATTCCCCTCGGGAAGGATGTGCATAAACAGAGCGTATGTGCCCCAGGTTGCCAGACCGGTGACGATACCGGAACCCAACGGCTTAATTAGGATGTCGACCCAGTTTAGGCGGACTCGTGTCTCTTTCAGAAGAACCACAAGATTATGGCAGACTATGTAAGCATAGCATACCAGGGTACCGATGGGCGCTCCCTTGATATTGATAGCAGGAATACCTACCAGTGTGTAGTTGCAAATGATCTTCGCCGTAGCACCAATCAACAGGGCCTTAACAGGTACATCTGCTCTGCCAATTGCCTGCAGCATGTTGGTAATTGGCGTGGATATGGATAGCAGAATGGCTGCATAGCCATAGATGGCGACGAAGGGAGCAGAAATCGTAATGGAGGCCTCGGCATTCGTTCCGACATAGAGGATCCGCAGAACCGGCTCTGCCAGAATGGCCATGGCGATTCCTGCCGGGATGGCAATAGAGTTTGCCGTCTTCAGAACCGAGGTGATGGCCCCTTTCATCTTCTTTTTATCTTTGACCGCCCAGGCACCGGAGAGCACCGGGATGGCACTGACGCCCAGCGTCATGATAACTGTGGGAATGATGTTCCGGAAGTCCAGAGCGGTTCCGTAGCATCCATACAGGAAATCCTTGATATCCTTGTCGAGGATATGCGATGCAGCCAACTGTGAACTATACATGGCCTTCACGACGCCGATATTCTTTCCTATTGCGGAGTAGAGGCGGTTCTGAATGGACCAGGTATCGATAAGGTTCGTGATGTTGAGAACCAGAGAGCTGACAACGACCGGGATGGCGAAATTGATCAGAGATTTCCGAAGACTCTTGCGAGAGGCCGGATCGGGAGATCCCTGGAGCATTTCACGGGTAATTCCATCGCCCACCGTGCGATGACGGATCTGCAGATAGATCAGTCCAAGGATCGTGCCGGCCGTGACGCCGAATATGGCGGCAGCGGAGCTGTAGGGAGCAATGGCGCTGCTGACCTCGCTCATGTTATGGCACGGGATGCCGAAGACGGTCCCATCGGTGTGGAACTGGGCCAGCCCCCTCTTTTGCACAATTTTTGCCAGAACCAGGCCGAAGACTAGCTTGCCGACAGTCTCGAGCAGCTGGGAGTACCCAGTGGGCGCCATATTGCGAAGTCCTTCATAGTATCCCCGATAGGAGGACATCATGCAGCAGAACAGGATAGAGGGCGCAATGCACATTACACTCCAGAATGCCTCCGGAGTATGGATGAAGAAATCCAGATGGGTGTATGGCCAAGCCAGACCCATGAGAACGGCGGTGCCGATAAGTCCGGTGGCAAGATAGATTTTCCTTGCAACAGCGCGGACTTCCCGCACTTCCCGGTACTTTCCTGTCGCCATGCGCTCAGAGACCATCTTCGAGACGGCGACCGGCAGGCCTGCCATGGAAATTGCATAGATGGGTGTATAGATCTCATAGGCGGAGGTGAAATAACCTCGGCCGACCGTTCCAATTGTTGCGGTCAGCGGGATCTTATACAGTACACCGATGATATGGACGATGACGGTTGTCACCATGAGGAACATGGCGCCGCTGACCAGCGACTGTCCCTGCTTCTTGTTTTTGCCCAAAGTCACACCATCCTAAATAATTGTCATTTGATGAATTCCTGAATGAGAGACGACCGCGGAACAATCAGACTGCTCAGCGGGTCAACCGGAGCAAGTTTGTCCATGATTCCCTCTGCTTTTGCGTAGTATGGGCCGCTCTGGGATACCCTCTGCAGCAGCGTCATAGCGGTCTTCTTATAGACACAGACTTCATATGGGTGGAAAGAGTCAATGCGGATATCGGCATCCGGCTCAAAGGGAAAGAGGTTTTTCTCCTCCCCCTTCAGCACCTCCGGCCACATGGAAAATGTGTTGACCACACTGCTGTTCCGGTAATTGTAGTCCCGGATGATCCGGCGCAAAAGGCGGATGTCGCGGGGACCGAACAGGATGTCCTCTTCATCATTGCAGATGGATGAGGAAATATTCACATATGCCTTGTACAGGCTGTCTGTCTCCTCCAAAGGCTCGAAAATCTTTGGATTCAGGGCGTGAAGACCTTCAATGATAACAGCGTCTCCATGGCGCACATGGATTGGATGCACATAGTCCCGGCGCCGGCCGGCGGTAAAGTCATATTCCGGCAATGCGGTACGTCCGTCCTGTGCCAGCGCCTGAAGTGTCTCCTGCAATAGTGGAAGATTCAGGGATTCGGGGCTCTCAAAATCCTGTTTCCCATCCGGCCCCGGAGAGATCTCATTCCGGTTTCGGTAGAAATCATCCAGGTGAACGACAAAGCAGCGATGACCTTCCAGACGGATATTTCTTGCAAGTTTGATGGCCGTTGTGGTTTTGCCGGAGGAACTGGGACCGGCAAGCATTAGGATCTTTCGGGAGTTTCCGGAGCAGATCTTGCCAGCCAGGGTACGGAGACGGCGGGAGTACTCCCGCTCCGATTTACGAATAAATATCAGCGGATCTTCCCGGGCAGACCGGTTGATTTCGCTCAAGGAATAACATTTCATGAATGGGACTCCCTGTGGAATTCGAGAATTTGCCGTTTCTGCTCCATCAGGGCGCCGAAGCGGTTGATATATTCATAGGGGTACTTGTAGTTGAAAAGACGGTGAATGTCGTCGCTGTCCGGGCGCTTGAGCTTTGTGACTGCCCCGGCACCGCAGGCGAGGATCGTATGACACTCCTCCATCATATAGACATTGTAACGGCTCTCCATGCCCGGCTTTGCCCAGCCGACATTTTCCAGATTCCCGACGCTTCGGGCCTGCCGGTACATATAGTAGGGCGCATAACCATTGTTATAGAGCAATTCCGACGAGGTGTCAACCATTTCCGACGTCTCATTCCCGCGGGAAAACAGTTCCTCGGTAGGAATAAGGCTGGCCGACCTTTTGATGGCCAGCGTGTGGACCGTGACCGACTCTGGGTCAAGGTCCAGCACTTCCATAAGAGAACGGCGGAAGTTTTCCGGGTCATCCCCCGGCAGACCGGCTATGAGATCCATATTGATGTTCTGGAAACCGGCCTCTCTGGCCTCGCGGAATGTCCGTTTGATATCCTCCACCGTATGGTTTCGGCCAACGGACTGAAGGATATCATCTGTCATGGACTGGGGGTTGATGCTGATCCGGTCCGCTCCCCCCTCTTTGATGGCCCGCAGTTTTTCGGCAGTGGTCGTGTCCGGCCTGCCCGCTTCAAAGGTGAATTCACTGCAGGATGACAGATCAAAGCTCCGGGAAATACATTGGAGAAGCCCGGAAATCTGTTCCGAGGAAAGCGTAGAAGGCGTTCCTCCTCCTATGTAAATGGAGCGAAGCGTAAGACCACATTCTGCGGAGATCTCTCCGGTCCGCTCCACTTCTTGCAGCAGCTTTTCATAGTACTGCGGAAAAAGTTTCTTGGCGGAGGGAGATCCTATGGAATGGGAGACAAAAGAACAGTAGGTACACCGATTTGGGCAGAAAGGGATAGAGATGTAAAGACTGCAGGACTCCGGTGTGGAATCCGCAATGATGACATCTTCTGCCCTTGCGACGGTATGGGCGAGCGCTGCCTTCTTTGGATCCACATAGAGCGCATTTTCAAAATAGGAAATGGCCTCTTTGTCCGTCTCGGTTCTCAGGTGATTTCGCATGACCTTGGAGGGCCTGACCCCGGTGAGAATGCCCCATTTGGGGCGCAGTCCTGTGACGGCGGAAAGCGTGTTGTAGAGGGCTCTACCCGCGGCCAGCTCCGGGTCTGTTCCCTCCCGAAGCGGCTCAACGGAGGCCTTTTTTCTGTCCTCGTCCTGATAGGTCACGGTAACAGAATCTTCCTTACGGACGACAGTAATGACAGGCTGGTTCGGGTCCAGATGTTCTGGCTCCGGTTTCCCGGGCTCCAGAATCTGAAATTTTCGGTCCGGAAAAAAGGCCATGGAGAGTTTCTCCATCTCGTAGCGCCAGGTGTTTCCCACAAGTCGGATGATCATTCTTCCCGCTCCCTCATATAGGGATTTGTCTCCCGCTCCTGCTGCAGCGTAGTAAGAGGGCCATGACCCGGCAGCACATTGTAATTTCCGGGCAGTGCCTTGAGCCTCTGCAGAGAGGCATATTCTGCCTCTGCGTCTCCTGTTGGATGCGTTGTGACACCCATAGAGCCGCGGAACAGAGTGTCGCCAGAGAACAGGATGTTGCCGAGAATAAAGCAGCTGCTGCCCAGAGTGTGGCCAGGTGTGGCCAGTACCTGGATCTTACTGCCCGCAAAGTCTACCTCGTCCCCGTCGTATACGATGCGATCCAGATAGATGGGATCCTGTTTTTTGCCGAACCGCTCGGCGAGAGAGAGGGTCGGGTCGGTGAAAAATTTTGCATCGCCCTCGGTGCCGATGACCTGCACACCGGGGTACTGTTCCCGCAGGCCATTCACCCCGAGGATGTGGTCCTCGTGTCCGTGGGTCAGCATGATGTAGCGGAGAGAATCCATGCCCATTTCGGCCAGGGTCTCCCCTATCCTCTCATCGTAGACAGCGGGGTCAATGACCAGACCGTCGCCGCTTACGTTGTCCACTACGAGATAACAGTTTGTGCCAAAGTCTCCGAGTATGAGCTGGGCGATTGAGATGTTGGGTAATGCCATAGGACGGTTCTCTCCATTATCTCCACTGATGGGTATCATATTGAATGGTGACAGGTCCATCATTCAGAAGGCGGACTTTCATATCCGCACCAAATTCTCCGTGCTGGACGTTTGTCACCCCGTTTTCCCGAAGCTTTTCCATGTAGCGCTCATAGAGCGGGATGGCGGTCTCCGGACGAGCAGCCTTGATAAAGGAGGGGCGGTTCCCTTTCTTCGTATCGGCCAGCAGGGTGAACTGGGAGATGACAAGGGCGGAATAGCCGAGATCCAGAAGCGAGAGGTTCATCTTCCCCTCCTCATCCTCAAAGATTCGAAGATTCGCAGTTTTGCGGGCTAGGATATCGGCATCTTTCTCTGTGTCGGTGTCATCCACTCCAAGAAGGATGAGAAATCCGTTCTCAATGAAGCCGAGAACGCTGCCATCTACTGTGACAGAGGCCTCTGTGACGCGCTGGATTACTGCTCTCAATACTCAGAGCCCCTTTCTCTCGACGGAAACTACACCGTCAATTTTACGAAGATGACTGATGACCGAGCGGAGATGCTCTGCGCTCGTGACCTTGATGGTCATATAGATGATAGAGTCGTCGCTCTTCTTGGTATTTCGGAGTGACATGTTCTGAATGCTAACATGCATGGAGGCAAGATCTGTGGAGATATCCGCCATCATTCCGATTTTATCTTCGCAGTTGATCTTCAGGGTGGCATCAAAGCTCTCCTTGACCTTCTTCGCCCAGCGCACTTTGACCCAGCGCTCCGGTTCCGCACAGTTTTCCAGATCCTTCGGGACATTGGGACAGTCCCTTTTGTGGATGGAGAGACCGTGTCCGCGTGTGACGAATCCGATGATCTCGTCATCGGGCAGCGGGTTGCAGCATTTGGAGAGTTTGACAAGGACGTCGTCCACACCCTCTACGATGATACCCTCGCTGCTGGTTTTGCGGGCAGGCTGCTCATTTGTCTCCTCGGAGAGCAGACCGTTCTCCAGTTCCTCGGCATTGCGCCGATTCTGGATTTCCCGATATTCCTCTCGGATAATGGGCAGAATATGGTCGACACTGATGCTGCCGTATCCGACGGCGGCAAGGAAGTCATCCTCGTTGTCAAAGCCCTTGCGTCGGCAGAGTGTGTGGAGAAGTTCTTCGGTCTCCTCCTCGTCCAGCTGGAAATGATTCCGGCGGAACGTGCGCTCCAGTTCAATCTTTCCCTGTTCAATATTTTCGCCACGTCGTTCCTTCTTGAACCAAGTGCGAATCTTGGAGCGGGCACTGCTGGTCTTTACAATGTTGAGCCAGTCGCGTGACGGGCCCTTATTGGGGTCCGGAGAGCGGAGAATCTCAACGATCTGACCGGTTTTTACCTTGTAGTCCAGCGGAACGATCTTGCCGTCGACCTTGGCGCCGTACATCCGGTTTCCGACTTCGGTATGGATGGCATAGGCAAAGTCGATAACGGTAGCACCATTGGGGATGTTGATGACGTCGCCCTTAGGTGTGAAGACAAATACATCGTCTGGAATGAAGTCCGTCTTGATGGTCTTGACGATATCCTCGACGTCATCGGCGTCCTTCTGGCTCTCGAGAAGCTGACGGATCCAGGTCAGACGCTGTTCAAACTTGTCGCTGCCCTTGACGCCCAGCTTGTATTTCCAGTGGGCGGCAATTCCATATTCCGCCGTGTAGTGCATTTCCCAGGTCCGGATCTGGACTTCAAAGGGAATGCCCTCCTCACTGATGACTGTGGTGTGCAGGGACTGGTACATGTTGGATTTTGGCGTGGAGATATAGTCCTTGAACCGGTTCGGCAGCGAATGGTACATGTCATGAACAATGCCAAGAACATTGTAGCAGTCGGTGACGCTGTCTACGATGACGCGGATGGCATAGATATCGTAGATCTGGTTGAAGGACTTTCCCTGGAGATACATTTTCCGGTAGATGCCGTAAATGCTCTTCTTCCGCCCGTTGACCTCGGCGTTGGGAATATATTCCCGGACCCGGGTCTTGATCTTCTCTATGGTATCCGGAACAAAGTTCGGATGCTTTTTGCTGTTTTCACTTAGAAGGTTCTGAATGGTGGTATAGCCGTAATTGTCCAGATAGCGGATGGACAGATCCTCCAGCTCATCCTTTACGGTATTGATGCCGAGGCGATGTGCGATGGGAGAATAGATTTCCAGTGTCTCCTGCGCCTTCTCCCGCTGCTTCGCAGGACGCATGAACTGCAGGGTTCGCATGTTGTGGAGACGGTCCGCCAGCTTGATGATGATGACGCGGATGTCCTGGGACATGGCGATCAGCATTTTGCGTACGTTCTCTGCCTGCCGCTCCTCATAGGTGGAGAGAGGGACTTTGCCGAGTTTGGTGACGCCGTCCACAAGATTGGCAACATCTTCCCCGAACATATTCTTTACGTCGTCCAGGGATGTGTTGGTATCCTCCACGGTGTCGTGAAGGAGCGCGGCTATGACAGACTGGTAGTCCATTCCCAGCTCAAAGAGGATGCGAGCCACGGCGACCGGATGCATGATGTAGGGCTCACCGGAGTAACGGCGCTGGTCCTTGTGCTGCTCTTTCGCGTATTGATAAGCCTTCAGGACCTGTTGGGTCTCCTCTTCGGAGTATTCTTTCTTTATGAGTTCCAGAAGGTCTTCAAAATGATCATCATATTGGGTCTCCGGGGAACCAGCGGTATTTTCGTCCTCGGGACTGAGCTTTGAGAAGGCCTCCTGTTTGGCCAGTTCCTCTTTCTTTCGCTCTACGTTGCGCTTTGCCAGTTCCTGTTCTTTGGCGCGCTGTTTTTCCTGTGCTTCCAGTGTCTTTTCCTGTGCCAAACGGATCACCTTCTTTCCTTGCGATATTTGTCCAGCTCCTGCAGGATAGGAGCTTCATTTAGGTCAACTTTGTTCTCCATTCGGGGAAGTTCCAGGAAGCCGTCTTTTCGGATGACGAGTAGTCCCAGTTCCCTCATGGCCTCCAAAATGACCATGGTCTTTATGAGAGGACCGTTTCCGGTCCGATAATTCAGATATTCATAACTGCGGCTGGACAGCGGCCCATTGCGTTTTAAATATTGATAAACGGCCGCAAACTGTGACCGGTCTGGCCTTGCCTCCTCTGCCTCCTCCGGGGTGAGGGACTGGCCGGAGAGAAGCCGGTCATAGAGAATCTCACTTTGGGACATGGCGTCGTCGTGGGTGCCTGCCGGGCGGATATCCTCAATAAATATGGAGATACTTTCCCTTCCGTTATAGAAATTGCGATGCAGCGTGACAATGGTATCCACCTTGTCACCCCGTCTCCATGGGAAATCCGGGACTCGGAAACAGACTGCTGTGACCCGGGTGTTTCCACCGGCTCGGTGCAAGACGAGGCGTCGGTGGTTATTCTCCTCCCCCATGCTCTCAACATTGTCGATTTCCATATTGAATAGTCCAAAGACTGGACTCTCATTGGACATGCCGAATGGTTCTAAGATCTCGATTTCTGAGAGCAGCCCCATATTGATGCCTTCCGGCCGCAGCCGGATGTCAATGGAAGTCTGCGGGTAGACTCTGGGTTGTCCCAGAGCATAGTCGTTGATACTCTCCCGGAATTTGTCAATGTTTTCAGAAGGCAGGCTCAGGCCAGCAGCCAGCTCATGGCCGCCAAATCCACTGAGAAACTCTGCGGAGCTGCTGATGGCGTCATAGATAGAGAATCCGGGTATACTGCGTGCAGAGCCCTTGGCCTTCTCCCCTTGGATACTCAGCACTATGACTGGGCGTAAATATTTTTCTACTATCTTTGAGGCGACGATTCCGAGAACGCCCTCATGCCAGCCCTCTCCGGCAACGACCAGAACCGGCATATGTGCTTCCCGTGGATGCTGAGAGAGCCACAGGGAGGCGGCCTTGAAGATCCGATCCTCCTCTGTATGACGGTCCATATTTAAGGATTCGATTCTCTCTGCCAGCTCTGCCGCTTGTTCCGGGTCCTCTGACATGAGAAGCTCTAGAGCATATTCCGGGGTCTCCATCCGCCCGGAGGCGTTGATTCGCGGGGCAATGCCAAAGGCAATCTCAGTGGAACTGATGGAACGCTCTCCCCGGTATGCCTGGGCAAGCAGGGCCTGAATACCGGGACGCGGCTGCTCGTTTATGAGCCGGAGCCCAAACTGGACGATTTTTCGGTTATCTCCACGGAGCGGAACCATATCCGCCACAGTACCTATAGCAGCCAGGTCCCCCAGGTCTTCCAGAACTCTGCTGGAGTTGCCCTCCAGAGCGCAGCAGATCTGCAGAGCGACTCCCGCTCCGCAGTAGTCGTCGAAAGGACAGTTGGCGTCCTTCCGGTGGGCGTCTACAATGGCGAGAGCTTCGGGTCTCTCCTCCCCTTCCAGATGATGGTCGGTGATGATGAGGTCCATGCCGAATTCTTTTGCCCGGCGAGCCTCTTCCACAGCGGCAATTCCATTATCCACTGTGATGATGAGCTGCGTTCCGCGCTCATGCATGGTCTCAATGGCCTGCATACTGAGGCCATAACCCTCGGTCAGACGATTCGGGAGAAGATAGGAGACCTCAGCGCCCTGGGCCTCCAGATAGGAATAGAGTATGGCCGTGGCAGTTACACCGTCACAGTCATAGTCTCCAAAAACGCAGATATGCTCTCCCCCAAAGATGGCCTCATTGATACGGTCAATGGCCACTTGCATATCCGGAAGAGCAAACGGGTCTTCCAGTTCCTCACGGGGAGAGAAGAAACGATCCAGCTTCTCAGCGGTGTCAATTCCCCGGCCGCAGAGCAGCAATGCAGAAAACGGGGCAATGCGGTATTGGTCCGCGATCCGGGATGCCAGATCTTTATTCATTTTTCCGACATTCCAGTACTTTCGCGCCATTCCCTCGTCTCCTTCTAGAACTGTCTTATTTTACTATATGGGAGTTAAGTTTTCAAATCATGGCGTAAATCGCCCAAGGGAAATATGGTATACTGATACTGTTTTTGAATTAACGGAGGAACAGAACCATGATATTTTCCGAAGAATGCAGATTTCAGTACAACGACTACAATAAGGATGGCGAACTGATGCTACGTGCCATGCTCTACCAGTTTGAACAAGCGGCTGCCGATCATTCAGTTGCGGTGGGTGACACGCTGGACCGACAGATGGAACAGGGCATCGCCTGGATCCTTGCCGGGTGGCGCATCCATGTCGAGCGTTACCCAAAGTATGGCGAGCCGATCACGGTAAATACCTGGATCGCATTGGAGCGGAATGGGTCGCTCATCATGAACCGCTGCTTCTCTCTCACCGACGCCGACGGCAATGAGGTGGTTCTTGCGGATGGATCCATGGGTATCTATGACTGGGGAAAACAGAGCACCATCAAAATGTCCGAGGAGCTCTTTGCCCTGTACGAACCGGAGGAACGGCATCTGTGGAAGCGACGCCTGCCCCGCGTTCGTCTGCCGGAAACCCTGGAGCGGGAACAGCCTGTTCTTCTCCGCCGTAGTGACACTGACTACAATGGCCATGTCCATAACACCTACTATCTGAACTTTGCCATGGAGGCGCTGAGTCAGGAAGACTATGAGAACAACGCCATCCATGACGTCGCAATGGTCTACCATAATCCCCTGAAATTGGGCGATTCACCTTTCGTCCGTTCCTCCTACTCCCCGGAATCCGGCACCTACTCCATCGGAATATTTGGAAGCGAGGAAAAACCGGCCTTTCAAGCAGAACTAAAGAAATGAGAAAAGACGGTCAGCGAAACCGCTGGCCGTCTTAAATTTTGTGGCAATTAGCCTATCTGTTCAATTGGAATAGTCTTGGTTGTTCCACCGACGGTGTTGGTCAGCAGACGACCATTATGGGTGACTGCGCCCATGCTGCGGGTCACAGAGGAGCCGGATCCAATATAACCGGCCACGGAACCAACGATTTTTCCTCCGGTTACACTGCAAGTGGCATAGCAGTTTTCAACGCGCAGCGCGATGGGCTCTTGGTAGTACTGTTTGTACTGAGCCACATAAAAACCGCCTCCGACGATGCCGCCGATTCGCTCCGCGCTCTCCGGGACGATGATTTTGACATTGTCCACGATGCAGTCCTTGATCAGGGTGGGTTTACCCTTTACGTCACCGTTTCCAGAGAATCCAGCCAATCCGCCGATGAGCATGGCTTTTTCGCCGGAGCGGATCGTGATATTCTTCGCGGTGCAGCGAAGCATATGCTCGGTGCTCATGACACAGCCGGCAAGACCGCCGAGACCGTTGATCCCGTTGCCATTGACAACTTTGCCTGTCGAGGTAACCGTGCCGCCGAGGGCATGGCAGTTTTCCATATTGGCCCCTTCATCGCCGCCCATGAGGACACCGGCGCACTGGGAGAAAATGCTGTTATCTCCTGTAAGATAAACATCAGCAACTGCCGTGCAGTTACGGACAAGCTTGTTATTAGCAGCTCCGGTAATGCCGCCGACCATGGTGCTGGCAGAGACCGTATTTTTGCCCACAAGTTTCAGACCATCAAGGACAGAGTTCTCGGATGCATATCCGACAATGGCACCGGTTCCGAAACCGCCAGTCACATTGGCATCCCGGACGTTGAGGTCACGGATCTTTGCGTTGCCGGCGGATGCGCCAAAGAGGCCGACGCCCTTGACATCTCCGCCCTTCTTAATGGTCAGGTTCTTTATCGTATGATTATTTCCATCAAAAGTTCCCGTAAAAGCGGCTTTGGGATTGGCCTGCTCTTCATCTTTGGCGGCGGGCTGGAATGTTCCGATGGGCTGGAAATTCTTATAATTTTTCAGATCAATGTCTTTATCCAACACAAAATTTCCATCCAGATGTTTTCGCACATTGTTCAGCTGCGCCGCAGTACGGATGTGCCAGGGATTATTTTTGGTGCCTGTGCCGGATGCAAACTGCGAACTTGCTGCAAATCCGGAGACAGCTGCCGATGCAGTGCACATCAGTGCAAACACCAGTCCCAGAACCAAGGAAAATAGACGTCTTCTTCTCATGATGAAACCCCTTTCTTCAATACAGAGTTAGCTTCTGCGAACCCCATATACCAAAATAGGTCAATAGGAGATATTTCGTCAATAAGCGGAAGAATTCGACTTATTGCAAAGATGCTACATTGCTGCCTTTTCGGTTTTTCCTGTTGACATAGATCAGGGCTCCAAAACAGAGCAGGATCTGCACCGCGGTGGAGGCAGGGCTGGCAAGTCCGATATGGAAAAGAGAGACTGGCTCTAAACGGCTCATAAGAAACGCTACCGGAACACGGATTCCAATTGCTCCGACGATCCCTTGGACCATGACAAAACTTGTCATGCCCAGGCCATTATAGAATCCAACAAAACTAAACAGGAAAGATACGAGAATGCAGTCAATGGCATATGCCTTCAGGTAAGAGGCAGCTGCGTCTACGACAGTTGGAACGGATGTGAAAATGCCTGCGAGGATATCACCGTGATAGAAAGCCACATATCCCATAAAGATTCCAATAAATAAGGACAGCAGGATGGAATCATACAGCGCTTTTTTGGCCCGCTCCGGCTTCTTTGCCCCAAAATTCTGTGCAACAAAGGCGGACATGGAATCCATGATGGAGATTGGGACAAGCATTATGAAAGCACAGACTTTTTCTGCCACTCCAACACCGGCGGATGCGGTCACACCAAGGGAATTGACAATTGCAAGGATGATCAGGAACGAGAGACTGACCATGAAGTCCTGAATAGCAATGGGGAGACCCAAAACGGTAATCTGTTTGGCTGTTCTACCCTGAAAATGGAGATCTTCCCGTTTGAATTGGAAGGGAAGGTCTTTTTTTCGAATGATCAGAAGAGAAATGATGACGCTGATGAGCTGGGAAAATACTGTGGCATAGGCGGCTCCCTTGGCACCCATGTGGAATTTACCAACGAGAAGTAAATCGCCCGCAATGTTGATGACAGCGGCAATGGCGACTGTGATCAGGGGCGTTCTGGAGTCCCCGATTCCTCGAAATACCGCGCCAATCAGGTTATAGGCCACTATGACGATGGAGCCGAGTCCGCAGATCCGAAGGTAAGAGGTGGTCGCACGATATGCCTCTGCGGGTGCATTCATCATTTTGCTGATAGGACCGGCAAGAATGCCAAATAGCAGCATGAGAAGAAGTGCGAGACCGCTAAAGAGAATAATACTGGTCCCTATTGTCTCTCCGGATTTTTTTTCATTCCCCTCCCCAATCTGTCGGCCGAGAAGGACGGTGGTGCCCATGGAAAAGCTGGTGATCAGGCTTGTCAGGGTCTGCATAAACTGGGAGCCTGTGGAGACGGCGGAGACATCGGCCGATGTGGCAAATCTCCCCACCACCCAGAGGTCCGCTGCACCGTATAGTGCTTGAAGCAATAGGGCTAGCAGAACGGGAAAGGCAAACCACACCAGTTTCCGAAAAATGGGTCCCTCTGTGAAAACGCCGTTTTTTTCCATGCTTTCCCCTCTTTCACAAAAAGCCGGATAAGACGCAGGCGTTTCAACCTGCCATCTTATCCGGCTAAACTACTTCTTTGTCGCTATTGCGGAATAGTTTTCCCTCCGATGAACGGTCTCATTGTAGCGTTCCGGCAGGGTCTTGTCAAATAATAAGAGTATGAGAAAATTAGCGAGCGTAATGTAATATATTGTCTATTTTCTAACACAAAATTTGTCAACTGTATAATTTTTGAAAAAGTGTCGTTGCATTTGCGTCCTCCATGGATATGATTTTATATCATTATTATCCAAAGAGGACGTGTTATTTATGATTATCTCCTGTGAATCCACCGTCGATGAGCCCTACAGCCGGGTCAGCAATCGAAATATTCCAGTCCTGTTCTACTCCTACACCGTGGACGGCAAGACCTACCCGGATGACATGGGTCGGGATCCGGAACTGCTTCCCCAGTTTTATGGATTCCTCGACCAGGGAAAAATTCCCTCCACCTCTCAGATAAACATGGCCCAGTACTACGATTTCCTCAAAGAGCTTGTGGAAAAGGACGATGTTCTCCATATTGCATTCGGTACCGGTATGACGGCATCCGTAAATAATGCTTTCCTAGCTGCCGACCAGCTTCGCGAGGAGTATCCGAACCGTAAAATCATCGTCATCGACTCCACCTGCAGTTCCTCAGGATATGGAATGCTTGTGGACTACGCGGCAGATATGCGGGATGAGGGGAAGTCCATTGAGGAGATTGCAGATTGGGTGGAAGCGCATAAGAAGAACATCCATCACCAGTTCTACTCCACGGATCTCAAGTTCTATCGCAAGAGCGGAAGAATGTCGGGTCCAGTCGCCATGCTCGGCGCCGTTCTCAATATTTGTCCCATTATGCGCCTCAACGATAAGGGCCAAATCATTGCCTATGACAAAGTGCGCGGCAAAAAGCGTGCCATTGCCCGCACGGTGGACCAGATGAAGAAACATGCCATGGATGGAGAGAACTATTCCGGCAAGTGCTATATTTGTCACTCGAACTGTATTGATGAGGCAAATCTTCTTAAGGCCTCTCTGAAGGCTAATTTCCCGAATATCCGGGACGTCGAGATCTTCGACATTGGAACAATCATTGCCTCCCACTGCGGTCCCGGAACAGTCGCGGTATTTTTCCTGGGCGATGAACGGGAACCCTATCCCGTTGAAAAATAAAATGAGTCAGTATTGACATGCTGGCACCCGTTTCCCCTTGGAGACGGGTGCTTTTTGGTATCATTTCCCACAATCCAATATAGCTATTTTAATTTTTTTCGTCAGAATCTACGAAAACCCGGAATTAAAGATTATAATATAAGACAAGATTGCGTGGGAGGTGTCGTGTTATGCCAATTGTCGGTGCCTTTATGGTACCCCATCCGCCCATTATCCTTCCGGAGATCGGGCGGGGCGAAGAAAATGTCATTGCCAGGACAATTGGCGCCTATCGACAGGCTATGCAGGAGGCTGCCGCTCTGCAGCCGGACACCGTTATTATCTCCTCTCCCCACGCGGAGGGGTATTCCGACTATTTCTGTGTCTCCGGTGGAAATGCCGGTTCCGGCAATTTCGCGGAGTTTGGCGCTCCACAGGTGGAAATATCTTACCCTTACGACACAGAACTGGTGAAGTCCATCTGCAATATTGCGGCAGAAGAAGACTTTCCCGCGGGTATTCTCGGCAGCGGGAATGCACAGCTTGACCACGGTACAATGATCCCTCTCTATTTTCTACGGCAGTTTTTGTCGGATTTCAAACTGGTTAGGGTCGGCCTTTCGGGGCTTCCACTCGAAGATCACTTTACATTTGGCCGGATTATTGATCAGGCCGTACAGAGCACAGGTCGGCGTGCTGTTTTCATTGCCAGCGGCGACCTCTCCCATCGATACAACGCAACAAGCCATTATGGCTACAGTCCATCTGGCCCGGAATATGATGAAAAGATAATGGATGTCATGGGCCAGGGAAACTTTGAGCAGCTCCTCTCTTTCCCGGAGAAGTTCTTACGCGAGGCCGCCGAGTGCGGGCACCGCTCTTTCTGCATTATGGCCGGTGCGTTGGAGGGCAGTTCAGTGGAATCCAGAGCATTGAGCCATGAGGGTCCTTGGGGTGTTGGATATGGCGTATGTACCTATAAAGTGCAACAGCCAGACCCCTATGTACAGCTGGCGAGAATGACCGTGGAATCTTTCGTGAGAGAACGTACTGTTCCCTCTGTCCCGGAAGATTTACCGGAGGAAATGCTCCACAACAGGGCAGGTGCCTTTGTCAGTCTCCACGAGCACGGGGAGCTCCGGGGCTGTATTGGGACAATTGGTCCTACCGAGAGCTGCATCGCCCGGGAAATCATACAGAATGCCATAAGCGCAGCCACACGGGACCCGCGGTTTCCCCCGGTCACCCCGGATGAGCTGGAGGACCTGGAAATCAGTGTCGATATCCTGGGAGAGCCGGAACCCATCGTCTCAGAGTCCGAGCTGGATGTGAAAAAATATGGAGTCATTGTACGGAGCGGGTATCGCTGCGGACTGTTGCTCCCAAACCTGGAAGGGGTAACAAGCGTGAAACAGCAGATATCCATTGCCAAGCAGAAGGCCGGCATCTGCCCGCGCCAGAAATATTCCATGGAACGATTCGAGGTGGTCCGCCATGTCTGAGAAATGTCCTGTCTGCTTCCGCCACTGCCAGCCACCGGAAGGCGGTCTTGGAATATGTCGCGGTCGCCGTATGGTGAATGGCAAAATGGTTCCGGATAACTATGGCAAACTTACCTGCCTCGCTCTTGATCCCATCGAGAAAAAACCGCTTCGGAACTTCTTCCCCGGCAGCAAGATCCTCTCTGTGGGCAGCTTCGGCTGCAACCTCTCCTGCCCCTTCTGCCAGAATTATCAGATATCGACGGCATGTTCCGATGATGTTGTAACGAAGGATTACAGCCCCGAGGAGCTCTGTGAACTGGCTGTTTCCCTAAAGGATCGGGGAAATATCGGCGTTGCCTACACCTACAATGAGCCCATGATCAGTTATGAATATGTCCGGGACACGGCAAAACTTGTCCATGAGGCAGGCATGAAGAATGTCCTCGTCACCAATGGAACGGCATGTAAAGAAGTCACGGATGAGGTGCTCCATTACATGGATGCTGTCAACGTAGATCTCAAAGGTTACAATTATACCTATTACAAAACTTTGGGCGGCGACCTCAAGATCGTCCTTAAATTCATTGAGCAGGCCGTTCAACAGTGCCATGTGGAGGTTACAACGCTAGTTGTCCCGGGGCAGAGCGACAATGAGGCCACCATCCGGATGATCTCCGCCTGGATCGAGACGCTGAGTCACAAATATGTGGCGGACATTCCCCTCCACATTACCCGTTTCTTCCCGGCCTATAAAGAAATTGACCGGAATCCCACAGCGGTGGAGACGGTGTACCATCTCGTGGATGTGGCGAAGGAAAAACTAAAATATGTCTATCCGGGAAACTGCTGAGGCAGATTTTCTGAATTAAAGCAGCTGTATTTCGCTTGGGCGATGCAGCTGTTTATTTTTTGCTTTGGACTATGTTGATTAATCCTGATTTCAATAAATTATTTTTTGATATATCACATATGAAACCAAAAATTCACCTATTCTATTGGACTTGTTGAAAATGTTGAATTCTGTGATTGCATTTGCGGAATATTTCTGATTTATGATATATCAAAAGAGTGCATAAAAAGACCCGGCCGTCTCCAGCCGGGTCCTATTAATTTCTTGTATTTTTTATTATTCTTCCCCAAATACCACAGTGAGCAGCATTTTGAATTTGGTCACGCCGTAGACAGCATGGGGAATGCGGTATGGCATTACGATGGACTCCCCTGCTTTCAGTTCGTGGGGAATACCGTCAATGGTGAAACGCCCTGTGCCCTCAAGAACTGTGACGAAGGCGTCTCCTCCGGCGGCATGGGTGCTGATTCCCTCATCCTTGTCAAAGGCAAAAACGGTAATACCAACACCATCTGTGTCGGCCAGAGTGCGGGTCACTACTTTATGGTCTTCATAGTCCACCATGTCTTTTACGACTAATGGAGTTGCTTTTTCAATATTCTTCATGAGTTCCATAGACTTACCTCCAGATATTTAGCACCACTTTTGGTGTCGACTGCGTGTGATTTCATGGCGGGGACAACGAGTGCATCGCCCGAAGTCAGGGATAACGTGGAGTCCTCTCGTCGAATTTCCAGGTCACCGGAGAGGCAGAGATACAGTGTGTCCCCCGGGTACATTTCGCTCCGCAGGCTCTCCCCTGCCGGTATGGCGAAGAGTGTCATAGGGACTGACTCCACCTGAGAGAGGGCCATGCTGACCACCTCACCTGGACGGATCTCAATGAGATTCTCCAGCTTTTCTGGCTGTTCCGGTAAATTTTTTAGGAATTCCATATGTTTCCCCTCCTTTTACTGCGAGTATAGCAGAGAAAACATAGGAAAAGTGTCGCATCAGCAACAGTTATCTAAATCTAACTCTTAATATAATGTTCCTGTAGTTATACAAAGCTAACTGAAGGAGCTTTCTTTATGAGACAAATTGGAATTGATTTGGGATCCTCCACGGTGAAAATCATTATTCTCTCAGATTCTGAGGTCGAGAGGCAGTGGATAGAGCCCCATTATGGAAATATTGCAGATACCCTTGTGCTTGGCTTGCAGGAATGTGGTGTGGCAGATGGAACAGAACTCTGTAGTGTGACGGGCGGAAATGCTTATTTTTTAAAAGATATTCTACCCCAGTCCTGTCTGACGGACGAAATCCCCGCCATAACGGAGGGAGTTCGGACCCTTGTTCCCAACGCTGCTTGTATTATGGAAATTGGCAGTCAGAGTTCTCGCTTTATTACTGATCTGAACTCCCCTGCTCCCCGTTTCAGCGTCAGCGGACACTGTGCCGGCGGTACCGGCTCGTTCTTTGAAGATCAGATGTCCCGCCTTGGAATGCGGATTGAAGACTATTCCAGGGAAGTGGAAAAAGCCACGTCCATTCCCCGTCTTTCCGGGCGATGCGCGGTCTTTGCCAAGACAGATATCATCCACCGCCAGCAGGAGGGCGTTACGATTCCAGATATTCTGAATGGTCTCTGTTATGCCATGATCCGCAATTACAAGGCCGTCATCATTAAGAATCTCCCGGTGCGCAAACCGGTTGTCTTCTGTGGCGGTGTCGCCTGTAATTCCGGCGTGGCCAAGGCAATACGTGACACATTTGGTCTCTCGAAAGAGGATTTGATCATTCCGAAGGATTTTCGATATACGGCCGCCATCGGTGCTGCGAAAGATGCGGCAGCTGCCGTTGATTTTGCAAGTTTTTGTGAGTCTCTCGCAAATGTTAAGCCCGCCGTTGCGGGGGTATCGGACCCCCTTGTACTTCGACTCGGTACCGAGCTCCATGATCCTGCTGCCAGTGGTGTCATACCAGAGGAGGGTTGTGCGCTCGGTATTGATATTGGTTCCACGAGCACAGATCTTGTTTTGGTCTCCCCTTCTGGAGAACTCATTGACTATCAGTATCTCCGCACCGCTGGAAACCCGGAGAAAGCGGTTCGAAATGGACTGGCGGCAATCCAGGAGAAATATGGAAATATTACTTTCCAATCCGTAGGCGTTACTGGTTCCGGACGGACACGGATTGGCCGAATGATTGGTGCGGACAGCATAAAAGACGAGATCACGGCCCAGGCAAAATGTGCGTCATTTTGGAATCCGGAGGCCGATACGGTTTTTGAAATCGGCGGACAGGACTCCAAATATATCTCCCTCAGAGATGGCGAAGTCGTTGATTTCATGATGAACAAGATCTGTGCTGCAGGTACCGGTTCCTTTATTGAGGAACAGGCCGCCAGAATGGATATCCCGCTGGAAAAATTTGGCGAGATGGCCCTTGCTTCCCGTGCACCGGCGGATCTCGGCGAGCGCTGCACGGTTTTCATGGAGACATCTATTGCTTCCTTGGAGGGCGCAGATACGCCACAGGAGGACATTGCTGCTGGTCTCTGCCAGTCTGTCGTAAGAAACTATCTCCACCGTGTCGTGGGAAACAAGCCAGTTGGACAGCATATTGTTCTCCAGGGCGGTGTGGATTATAACCCCGGTATTGTGGCCGCCTTCCAGCAGGCTTATGGAGAACGGATCACGGTCTCCCCCTGCTTCAGTATTTCAGGAGCCTTCGGAGTGGCTATGCTCGCTCTGGAGCATCAGGAGAAGGGTAAACCTAGCCATTTCCACGGGTTTACAGAAACGGATATTGAGGAAAAGCCTGTCCTGACGGCAGAAATTCAGAAAAATATTGAACTCTATCAGTCTCAGCGAACTTATCTCATGGGCGATTATGACGGTACGATCGACCCCAATAAGAAGACAGTCGGTATTCCCTACGTATTGGTCATTCACCGTATGTTTCCCATGGTTTATCACTTCTTCACTGAACTTGGGTTCAATGTCCTGCTGAGTACCCCAACCAATGAGGATACCATTCGACGTTCCCAACTCTCCGCCGAGGGTGAGACCTGTTATCCCGTGAAACTGATTTACGGACACATGCTGGAACTCGTGGAACGGGGCGTCGACTATCTATTCCTTCCGAGAATTCACACCATGAACCATGAGGGCGCCGGCGTCAAGCGCAGCTATGGGTGTGTTTATATGCAGAGTGCTCCGACGAATATTGCACGTTCTCTAAAGCTGGAGGATAAGGGGATCCATGTCCTCAGCCCCGTGGTGGACATGGAGATTGGACCGAGAGCCATGGCTTCCAGTATGATCAATGTCGGCATTTCTCTTGGAATTCCGCGCCCGAAAGTCATGAAGGCATTGGCCTCCGGCGCGCGTGCTTTCACGGCGTATGGCCAGCAAATGGAAAAACAGGGACAGGATTTGCTCCGTGATTTAAAGCCGGAGGACAAGGTCCTGGTACTCATGACGAGGCCCTATGGAATGAATGACCCCGTTCTCAACATGGGCATTCCGGAGCTTCTTCTGGAGCGCGGCTATAAGGTCATCACCAACGAAAACCTTCCCGGCCATGATGTCCACATAGATAAAGACTATCCCAACATGTACTGGCCGTTTGGACAGCATATTCTTGGCGGTGCGGAGCTTGTTGCCAGCCATCCAAACCTCTATGCTGTTTACCTCACCAACCATGGCTGTGGTCCGGATTCCATGCTGAACCATCTTGTAGCAGAGGTCATGGGTGACAAGCCGTATCTTCAAATCGAGGTGGATGAACACTTCTCCAAGGTCGGTGTTATCACCCGGGTGGAGGCTTTTCTCAATAGTCTGGAAAATCAGTCTATCCGAGAGGCAGGAGACATCAGCTGGATGACCGAGAAGAAAAAGAAGGCTCCTCTCCCCCTTCGCATGATTCAAAAGAAATTAAAGAAAAACGTCAAGAGTCCCAATACAACGGAAGAGATCACGAACAGACCGCTTTTCCTGCCTGACTTTGGTTTGTACAGTGATTATCTAAAAATGTATCTGGAACAGAACGGGAAGTACAGTGCGGTCAAGATCACTCGGATTACTCCGGAACTGCTCCATCGCGGACGTTCTGAGACAAGGGCGAAGGAGTACTATCCCTTTGCCGCCCTTGCCGGCACGGCGCTTTCCGCGGCTACAGAGTGCCAGGATCCCGCTGACCTCCTGATCCCTTCTGATCGGGGCGCCGAGGCGGAGGGAATCTATCCCTTGGCCGTCCGCTCTGCGTTGAGAAGAAATGGGGTCCAGAATCTCCGAGTGGTCTCCCCCATTCTGGAGGAAATCCTGATAAACTCTAATGACCCGGATCTCTTGTTCGGTGCTCTCCTGACGGGTGACCTATTTTATTCTGCCCCAAGCGAGTTCCGGGAGAAATTTGCCCCGAAGGAGATTCCCACCTTTGAAAAGCTTTTGGAGCTTGCCGAAAATATTGGGAAAATTCCCGTCGAGGGACGAAAAATTCTTGTGGTTGGCGACCCCATGTGCATGACAAGCCTGGACGAGGGCGTCCTGGAACAACTGGTGGAAGAGGGAAATGTTCTGCTTCGCACGCCCCTATCCGAGTCGATTTGTTTCCTCATGGGCGATTCACCGGATATTCCCTCCGTGCAGGTACAAAATTATGCCAACCGGCTAGGAGAAATCCATCGCAGATTGGGTGAGCGCTCTGCCTTTGCCGAGAACTGGAACTCCCTGAATGAATGCGCGGATGCTTCTCTCCCCTCCCTAAATGGTGGAAATGCCCGCTACCGCTGGGCAAAGACGGTTCTTGCCAAGGATGTATCTGCGGTTCTCTCTCTTGAGCCGCGCTATGAAAATGTCTCAATGGTACTCTCTATGAGTGGTATCCAGGAAGCTTGTCCTGTACCCTATTATGAGGTCATGCTCGACGGCGACTGGGATGAGACGGCAGCAAGCCAGCTCCGTTCTTTCCTGCATTATTGCTAAGGACAGAAAAATAAACGCTGTAATCCGTGATTTGGATTGCAGCGTTTTCCTTATTGTTTAATCGAGATGTACGACTTTTCCGCCAAGCAGCTCTGCGTCCTCCGGGTCATGGGTTGAGACGATGAGCGTTCGGTCTTTTCTCAAATCCAGTAGATATTGAATGACATTTCTCCGTGTCTTTTGGTCTAGCCCGGTGAAAGGCTCATCCATGAGAATCAAACTGCTGGGGTACCACATGGCGCGTGCAAGTGAGACACGTCGTTTCATTCCTCCGGATAGTTCCGAGATGGGCTGTTTTAAGCAGTTCTCCGGCAGAATATTGCGGAGGCTCGTCTCTATCGTCTTGCCGGAGGTTGATTTGGGGCAGACCAGAGAGATGTTTTGGACCGGGTCGAGAAAATCGACGAGTCGGTCCTCCTGAAAGACGATACCGGTATGACCGGCTCGGATACCGCGGATTACTCCGGAATCCGGTTTTTCAAGTCCTGCCATGATACGGAAAAGAGTTGTCTTGCCACGCCCAGAAGGTGCCATCAAGCAATAGATGCCATGGTCTGGGAAAGTGAGGGACAGATCAGTGAAGATGCATTTTTCCCCATAGCTCTTTGACAGATGAAGGATATCAACGTCCATGGACAATCCCCCTTCCCATAGGCTTGTTAAATAGCCGAATCAGGTTCAGGAACACCACTTCAAACAGCAGACTGAGCACAATGACCACGATTGTCCAGGCAAAGAGGTCTGCGGTCTGCAGAAATGATTTTGCCTGATAGAGTTCCCGGCCGATGGAGGGCTCCGGTGTTCCAATGACCTCGGCCATGATTCCGGATTTCCAGCTCATGCCAAGGCTCACCTTTGTATTGGATATGAGGTATGGCATGACGGCCGGTCGATAGATATAGAGAAACTTTCTCCATTTTGACAGGTGGTAAGTATCTGCCATCTCCAGCATCTCCTGCGGGACAGATTCCATTCCCGAGAGTGTGCTGGTATAAATCATTGGGAGGACAATTAGGAACGACAGATAAATGGTCAATGCCTGGTTTCCCACCCAGATCAGGAGCATGATGACAAAAGAGACCATTGGGACTGTCTTCAAAAGGGACATGATCGGCGCCAGAAGGTCTTTCATGAAATGGAACCGATATGCCAGCAGTCCCAGCAGAAAACCTGCCAGAAAGGACAGGAGAAAGCCCAGGACGATTCTTCCAAACGAGGCTCCGCAGATGACCCAGAAATCTCCCTTTTTCATCTGGTTCACCAGGGCCTCTGTCACATGGACGGGGCCGGAGAGAACCAGTCCGTTGTGGATGATTCGGTCTGCGAGTTCCCAGACCACCAGCCAGAACAGGACGATCAGAGCCTTTCGGATTTTCGGTTTTGCCTGGTTCATGGTTTTGTTGCCTCTCATGGAATGTAATAAAATGCGCTGTCAGGCAGTTTGCCTCCCACAGCCTCCGGGTCCATAGCATTAATGATCTTTAAGAAACCGGAGAGCTTTTCTCTCATCTCATTCCCGGTTATGCAGACGATATTACAGTAGGGAATGGCTGTCTTTGCAATTTCCGGGTTCATGAAAGTACCGTAGGTATCCGTCCATTCTGCGGCCTGATCCACATGGGAGTTCGTATAGTCCACAGATTTTTTCGTCATATCGAGATATTCCTGAACTGCCTGTTCATGGGCCTTCAAGAAGTCAGTGCGAACGATTGTGACGGCGGTAATCGTCTCCGCGTTTTTTTCTACCTTGTTCCATTCCCTTGTGAGATCAATGGGAACACGAAGTCCGGGAACCATGGTCTTTGCCACCTCGACAAAGGGCTGTGGGAGCATGGCCACGCTGTTTTTCTCCTTCTCCAACAGGTTGAGGACCTCAAATGGAGTAGATTTAAACGAGATGTTCACCTGATTTTGCATCTTGTTCTTGCTAAGGATGTTTTTCAGTGTGTACTCCGGCGTGCCACCTTCGCCAATTGCATAGAGATTCTTTCCCTTGATATCCTTCAGCGTCTTAATGGATGGGTCTGTTGTAATGATGTAGAGAAGACCAGTATTGTCAATGCTGATAACTTTGACACCGGACTGCAGGTCCTTATTGTTATATAAAATGGCTGCGACATTGGCGGGACAGGTGATCATGTCATAAGTCCCGTCATTCAGCGATGCCGCAAGCTTGGAATAGTCTGTGCCATCCACCGTCATCTTATAGTTGTTGTAGGTCTTCCCCTGCTCCACTTGATTCATGAACCATCCGAGACCCATAGAAGGCGGACCCATAATGAGACCGATATTCACAGTGGTGCGGTCTCCAGACTTGGATGCAGAACCGGAATTGGATGTTCCCTTTCCACAGGCAGTGAGCATTATGGCAACGAGTGCCACCGTTAGGAATAAACAGAGTATTTTTTTGAATTTCATGGTGCTACTCCCCTCTTATCGAAGTTTCCTGCGAAGCAGGATGATTGCGGCGGCAACTGCTACGGCACCGGTGACGCCTAGAATTGTCGGAACTTCTTTGGATGTCTTTTCCTCTTCGCCGGGGCGATTCAGTTTTCCTTTCCCGCTGATGACATGTTTTCCGTTCTGTACTTTGACGCCTTTATGCTGTTCATCTTTCTTTCCCTGCTGCAGCGCTTTTACCTGTGCAGCGGAGAGCGCTCCGCCACCGGATGATGGGAGACCGTGGAAATCCATCTCAAATGTGGCGGGCCATGTATGGGTTTTGGAGAGGCCGGAGATTTGAACTGCTAGATCGCCCATATTGATGGTCGCACTGCAGGATCTGCGGATGGAACTCCTATCAGAAGGCATTTTCCCGAGAGACACCGTAATACCCGTGAGGCGTCCGCCAGAACGGGTCTGCGAGGTGATGGGAAGCCCACTGATGGAGGTAACCGACATAATATTAGGCTGAATGCGGATAGGAACGGTGACCTGTCCATTGCCATTGTTATCTACAATCAGTGTGGCATTTCCGCTCACAGGCTCGCTCGGTGGGAAAGCCCCGTTTGTAATATGCGGATTCATAGGAAGACCGGTCGCCTCCTTGGAGAACCAGATATTGGCGGAGACACGGTAACGACCCGGCTTTACACTATTGGAAGTTCTCTTCTCCTGCTTTTTTACCTTTTTTTGGGTACTATTCTTTGCTGATTGGGTCTTAGGCTCTGTCTTGCTGATCTTTTTCGGAACGGTTTTTTCAGAGACAGGCGTTGTATATTGCTCACTTTGGGGAGCCGGAACTACTGGATTCGGAGTAGTTGTATTCTCTGCTTGCTGCGGAAGGAAAAGAGAAAGGAGCGTGTTTTTTACCTGATCAACTATGGTTTTGACCATTGCTTTTACAGTCTGCACCACCTGCTTGACAGGATTGCTCTGTACAAATGCAATGGGCTTTGGTGCCTCTGATTTCGTAGAAGGATCCTTGACACTAGTAGAAGAAGAGGTCTCCGTTTTCACGGGGACCCCTTTCTTTACGGTACTGAAGTCGACACTGAGACTCAAGGGCATTTGGAAGGTGCTGTTAACCACGGAGGGTTTCTCCTCTGCCTTTGCAAAGCGGTATTTTCCGGAGTCATTGTCCAGACGGATTCGGACACCGTCAATGTGCTTGCTGTCTCCACTCCCGGTGTAGTAGCGGTCTACCACCTCGGCGCCGGAGCCGGCATCGATCTTCTGCAGCTGGACAATGGGGTTCAGACCTTTGATGGTGAGATACATTGTGCCGTCCTCTTTTACCTCGAGAGACGCATTGTTCTCAACAGGTGAGGTCGGCGGGAATGCCGTATTGGTGATATATGCGGTGGTTCCCTTAAGAATCTGGTTGTCTTTCCCGTCAATGTAGAGATTGGCGGTCACCGTGTAGGTTCCTGGTTTATAGGAGTTCGCTTTTTCTGCAAAGGCGGTAACTCCAAGCGAGCTTACCAGAAGCAGAAGCACCATGGCCATGGCTAGTGTGCCGCTCCATAACTTGTTTTTCTTGAAACGCATGGTTCGGGATCCTTTCTTTTCCTTCATTGCCTTTTTGACATAACCAAGTATAATATTAGTTAGTTATTGATAACTGTATCCAGTGAGACAAAGCTAACTTATTATTTTTTCTTGATTCGAGGCTGTTGTGAAGTATCAGGATTTGACAAAAAGCGGATTATTTCATGGGTTGAATGACGAGGAAATCCAAGCTCTTCTCCATGATGTTCATCCGGTTGAAAAACACTATGCCAGGCATGAGGTCGTTTTTTATCTTGAGGATTTGGCCGACCGCATAGGAATTATTCTGCGTGGAGAAATCCTGGTCTCCAAGATCTTTGAGTCCGGGAAACTTGTTCGGATGACTGTGAAGAATAAGGGCGATATGATTGGTGAGGCCGCCTGCTTCTCCTATGGAAAGACGTATCCCTGCCAGCTCTCTGCGGAAAAAGACGCGGATGTCCTGGTCTTTACCAGAGACGATATGAAGAAAATATTACAGGCTGACGACCGGGTACTACAAAACTTTCTCTCTGAGTTGGCCGGGCAGACATATTTCCTTCATAGAAAAGTGGAGCTGCTCTCCTATAAAGGTACAGACCAGAAATTGGCTTTTTTTCTTTTGACTCAAAGTAAATCGCGAAATTCAAAAATGATTCCTATTCCTGGCTCTATTGTGAAAATGTCCCTCATAATGAATGTCTCCCGCACGACGCTGCACCGGGAAATCCGCAATCTGGAGGAAAATGGACTCATTCGGTATCAGAATAAAATCATAGAGATCAGGGACTCACAAGGGCTGAGAGAACTGCTTTCGGAAGAATGAAAAAGAGGATCACAGGCTGACTGTGGTCCTCTTGTGCTATACTGAATACATATTTTCAAGGTTAGGCGGGAATCAATGATGGAAGATGTAAAACAGGGTTGGAAGATCCAAGGCTCACAGCCGGTCTCTTCTCATTCTCATGGCAAACTTACTGTTGCACAGAAGCAGATCATCTCTGTTATTCTCTCCCTAATATCCTTAGCTCTTGTTCTTGTCCTGGTATTTGCTGTGGCTGTTCCCAGATACGGTTATCACAGGGCGTTCGGCCAGATAACCCGTGCTTACAATCGCCGGGAATCTCGGCCGGACAAGCTGGCGGAATTCTGTGTCTCTCCTGCGAGCAGCAACCGACTCTCCCGTTGCTATTATCAGGTCCTGGATGACATGACCTATCTTCCCTATCCCGACGCCGATGAACCGCAGAAAACGATTCGGCAGCAATACCAGAATCTCTCGAGAAAGTATGGAGATAACTGGAAGGTTCATTATCGGGTGCTTTACCGACAGCCCCTCTCCGGTTCGGAACTGCAGGGGTTGAAGAGTACGGCGTTTGCACAGGAGCTGAATCGCCAATTCGGGGATTATTCCTTCTATGTGAACATTTTGCAGCAGTTCGCCAACACCCGGAAGGCGTTCTACAAACAGATCAATGATAACCGGAAGATCCTGGGCAAGATGCCTCTTCCCCGCTCTGTTATTCAGGACGACGTGGAGAAGGCTGTTAAGTACCAACAGCAGATAACCGATGACGCCTGGAATGTGAAAGATGCCATGTATGTCACTGTGCGATTCACTCTTTCAGGAGACAAGAAAACCGATACTCTGGACAAGAAGTTCCTCATGGCCCGAGGCCCGCATGGCTGGTATTTATTACGGACGAGCTTGAATTATAACGCCCTGAATATCATGGAGAAACAGCCGGCGCTCTTTACCAATACGACTCCTAAGAATCAAAAAGAGCCGACACGATCCCTCTAACAGATAAAATACCCCCTGCACTGTCCTTTAATGATAGTGCAGGGGTAGTTTTATGTGTTGGAGAGCAAAGTGCCTTGGCGGTACAAAACATAATCTGCCGCCTTGGATGCCTCCTTCTCCGTCGCATATCCCGGGGTCAGATGAGAGGCAAACTGTTTTTTGACGACGAAGAGGCTTACTACGTCATCCGGAACCAGAACGTCTGGGTCGTAGAGGATTTTCCCTTCCCCTCCGTTATGGACATTTTGGAATATGCAGTAGACATAGTAATGATCCAAAACAGGGGCGTCGTCGGAAAGTATTTCCTTGTCCGGAACGGGTTCATCAATTCGAATGAGTGTCAGATAGTCATTCCCTTTCCACTTGGCACCAATGACTTTTAGGGTTCCCATGGAGGCATTCTGTACAGAGGTGTCCCAGCGGCTCTTGGTGGATAGAATCTCCTGAATGGCCTGACGCTGCAGATATTGTTCTGCGGTCCTCCGCTCTATGTTTTTTGAATATACGGTTGCGACAGCATTGGGACCTGCCTGCTCCGCTGCTGGAAGGATATTCCAGTCCCGGAATTCGGTCTCAGCATTAAACGGCTTTGCCCGGGTTGTAATATCCAATGTTCCTAGCACAATGGCTGCAATTCCTATCATGGAGACAAGGGCGATGAAGATTCGGGATGTAAAGAAGTTCGGAATTCCCGGTAACTTCTTTCCCCTTGAGGACTTGGACGCTGCATCTGCCTGGATCCAGTCCGAAGAGTGGAAGGTCTGCGGCGCTGTGGTAAGAAGTACTTTGCAGGTGAGAACGCCATTTTGGAGACCGACCCAGAAACCGTTGATGGACTTGCCCTCGCGGCGCTGCATCTCATCTCTCGCCTTACGCATATCCTTTTTTGAGTAGTGGATATTGCTCTTCACAGTGCCAAGCGGAATGTCAAGCAGTTCGCTGATTTCTTCCAACTTGAATTGTTGCAGATACAGGGTCAGTATTTCTTTTCTTCTCTCATTGTAATTTGCCATTCTTGCATTGATAAAGTCCGTGAGTTCCTGTTCCTCCGCGGACAGTTCCGGGAAATAGATGGTCTGCAGGCTGTCATTCTCCAGAATATCCATTCCGATGAATTCATCGGTGGACTGTTCCGGCCGAAAGTCATCCAGAGACGTCTTTCGCTTCTTCTCTTCCAAAATATTCAGGGGTAGATTGTAGAATCAACTTGAACAACTAAATAA